>ENA-OSEO01004917-OSEO01004917.1-sediment-metagenome-genome-assembly--contig:-NODE-4917-length-13403-cov-5.746360_pt1 | contig 13403 bp, 13 predicted proteins | sample MGYA00237883_ERZ534232 | MGnify/ENA metagenome assembly ERZ534232
CGTCCCCAAGGGGATTTGAACCCCTGTTGCCGGCGTGAAAGGCCGGTGTCCTGGACCAGGCTAGACGATGGGGACGTAAGCTAATTTTTCATATTTTCAATCTCCCCATCAAGCCATCCCTGGCAACACCTGTTGCCCCGCTTGAATAAGCGGGATGTCCTGGACCAGGCTAGACGATGGGGACGTAAGCTAATTTTTCATATTTTCAGTCTCCCCATCAAGCCATCCCTGGCAACACCTGTTGCCCCGCTTGAATAAGCGGGATGTCCCGGACCAGGCTAGACGATGGGGACGTAACGTATAACTTTTTTATATCTGGTGGGCCGTGCGCGACTCGAACGCGCGACTCTCTGCTTAAAAGGCAGATACTCTACCGACTGAGTTAACGGCCCCTCCAAAAGTTTTTTTAACTAACGATTTATTTAACGGTTGTCAATAAAAATTGCAAACAATTTGATTATTTTCGCCAAAATTCCGGCACCAGCAGAATAATGACCGTGTAAATTTCGAGTCTTCCCAAGAGCATGCACCATACCAGCAGCCATTTGCCCAGGTAAGGAATCTGGGCAAAATTGTCCATCGGACCCACCATCCCCAGACCCGGGCCGATATTGCCCAAGGTGGCTGCCACCGCAGCAAGGGAAGTCACCAGGTCAACACCCAGCCACGCCAGCAGAACGGTGGACACCGCAAATAGTCCCACATAGAGCCCCAAGAACCCCAAAATGCTGCGCATGACATCCTCGGGAATCGGCTTTCCCTGTATCTTGATCTGGGTGATAGACCGGGGATGAATGAGAGAAAACAGTTCCCGGTAGCAGTATTTCAGGTAAAGCATCACCCGCAGACATTTCATCCCGCCGCCGGTGGAGCCGGCCGAAGCGCCGATAAACATGCAAAGGAGCAGAATCAACTGGGAAAAAGCCGGCCACTGTTCGTAATCGGCGGTGGCATAACCGGTGGTGGTAAGGATTGAAACCACCTGAAAAGAACCGTAGCGCAGGGCCTGGCCGATGGTTTTATAAACCGAATCATAAATATTAAAACTGACAATTGCGGTTAAAATCAACGCCGTAAAAAGAAAAAAGCGGCACTCCGAATCCTTCCAGAATATCAGCGGTTTGCCCCTTAAAAACTGGTAGTGCAGGGCAAAATTAATTCCCGCCAGCAGCATAAAAAAAATGACGACCAAATCGATATAAACGCTGTTGTAATGGGCGATCGACGCGTTTTTGGGTGAAAACCCGCCGGTGGGCATGGTGGTAAAGGTGTGGCAGACCGAATCAAACAGGCTCATCCCGCCGAGCATCAGTAAAATCACCTGTGCAAGCGATATCAGCGCATATACCTTCCAGAGTATCATGGCGGTGTCACGGATCCGCGGCTTGAGTTTGTCGGGAACCGGGCTGGGCACTTCGGCTTTATACAGCTGCATGCCGCCCACCCCCAGAAAAGGGAGGATCGCCACCGATAGAACAATGATCCCCATCCCGCCGAGCCACTGGATCAGGCTGCGCCAGAACAGCAAACCCTTGGCCACGACTTCGATGTCGGTCATAACCGTGGAGCCGGTGGTGGTAAACCCGGATACGGATTCAAAGCAGGCGTCCACGAAAAAATCGAATGTCCCGCCGATGTAAAACGGCAGGGCGCTGAAAAATCCGATCACGACCCAGCCGATGGCTACAATGGCCATCCCCTCTTTGTGGCTGATATAATCCGTTTTGGGAGCGCGGGTAAACAGGTACAGCACTAAACCGGATAAGAGCGTAATCCCCATGGATTTGAGCAGCGGCTCAACACTCCGGTCCTGGTAATACAGTCCCCACAGCAGCGCGAAAACCATCGAAATCCCCAGGAAAATATTCAGGATTCCGATGATATTCAGGATATAGCGCCAGCGCATTAAAAATACTCCAGTTTAACCGCCATGATTTTTTCGATCTTGGAAACCGCCTGCCGGGTCGCAAAGATGATGACCCGGTCGCCCGGTTCGATAATGCTTTTGCCGGACGGAATGATGACCTTATCATCCCGAATGATCACGGTTACCAGCATCCCCTTGGGAAAGGAGATTTTGCTGAGAGGTTTGCCGACGATATCCGAGGTTTCCATGGCGATCGCCTCCAGGATTTCGGCCTGTTCGCCTTTCAGCGATACCGCCGAAATCACTTTACCCCGACGGATGTGCTTTAAGATGGTATTAATGGCGGATAGCCTCGGACTGACGACCTGCTCGAGACCGATGGTCTCCATCAAATCAAAATAACTGAAGTTGGTGATTCGGGTAATGGTTTTGCGGGCGCCCATGCGTTTGGCCAGCAGGGAAGCCAGAATGTTGGTCTTCTCATCGTCGGTCAGGGTCACCACCAGGTCCATATCGCGAATCCCCTCTTCGTTGAGAAGTTCCTGGTCGGAACCGTCGCCGTGAAGAACCACCCCCTTGTTCAACCGTTTGGCAAGCTCAAGACAGCGTTCGGGATTTTTTTCCACGATCTTGACGTATATATTTTTCTCCTCGAGCAGGTTGCAAAGCAGAAGGCCCAGGCGCCCCCCGCCGACGATCATCACCCGGCGGACCGGTTCAACCTGTTTGTCAAACATCGCCAAGGTATCCACCAGTTTTTCCGCTTCGGCAACGAAATAAACCAGATCGCCCGCCATCAGGCGGTCGTCCCCGCGGGGAATGGTCAGCACCGCACCTCGGACAATCGCCGTAATCAGGGGCGCGGTTTTTCCGATTTTGGCGGAAAGTTCCAGCAGCCGAACCCCGTCCAGGGGAGAGCCCTTATCCAGGCGAATGCCGACAAATTTAACGCGGCCGTCCGCAAATTCTTCCACATCGACTGCGCCGGGCACGCTCATCAGCCGCTCGATCGTCCTGACCACCTCGGTTTCCGGATTGATGATGGTATCGATGTGGGGCGCATGCTCCCGGAAGGTATCATGGTAGGCGTCATAATCGGCATCCCGGATGCGGGCCAGCTTTTTGGTTGCCGGCGAAATCACATTGGCCACAAGGCAGGCGATCAGGTTGGTTTCGTCGCTGTCGGTTACCGCCAGGAGGATCTCCGCCTGTTTAATGCCGGCCTCTTCCAGCACCACCGGGCTGCTGCCGGAGCCGGTGATAACCTGAACGTCGCTGCTCTCGGATACGCGCCGGATCGCCTCCGGATCTTTATCAATGACGACCACATCCTTGTTTTCGACCGACAACCGGCTGGCGACATGAAAACCGACCTCGCCGGCCCCGATAATGATCACTTTCAAACGCTGAACTCCTTTGCTTTATTCAATAAAGATCGTGTCCAGAGTGCCCGGCTTTGGTCTAAGCCCAGAGGGCATGATTTACACAACTGATATCTCCAATTTCGAAATCCGAATTTCGTGCTTCGAATTAAAGCCTTCCCATTTCTCACGCACACGAGCAGATTGTCATGGCGTCCAAGTTTTCTAACTTTCCGATTTAGCTACGGGAAAATACTATAGTCATGCGGACCTGTCAAATAATCCCTGCGGCTGCATAAAAAACATGACAAGATCCGGAAAGGATCTGAGCGGGAATCGGGATATTATAAAAATAGCATTAAAAAACTCAGGGATGCGACGACCAGGAGTGCAGCCCAGTCCCTGCGGGTGGACATCAGTTCGGGGCCGGTACGGTTCTCACAGTAACATCTGGATTCCATGGCCGCGATCAAGCGGTCGGCATTTTCAAAGGTCCGCCGGATCAGGGGAATTCCCAGTTTGGTGAGGCGGTATACCGGATTTTTTCTGTTTTCGACTCCCCGGGACCGCTGGGCCTCGGCGGTTTCTTTGGCCTGATTGAGGATCACCGGTATAAAACGCATGATCAGACCCATCATGGTTCCGATCCGTTTTGCAGGCAGGAGCGGAATCGGTTTTAAAATCCATTCAACCGCAGCCCGCATCTCCGCCGCACGGGTGGTCGCGGTTAATACCAAACCCAGCAGAACGACCAGCAGCAGTCGCCAGCAAACCAGGGCGCCGTCGAAAAGACCCTGCCGCGTAAGGGTCATGAATTTAGCGGTCAGGACGGCATCCCCCGGAATCGCCAGGGCCCGGGCGGCAAACACGACCAGCAGCAGAAGCAGAAAATAGCGCAGTTCCCTTAAAACGGGAAAGAGCGACAGGCGTGCGGCCGGCAGCAGCCACAGCAGACCGCCGGATAAAAACAGCATCCCCCACGACCCCGCCTTTAAACTGGTCAGGCTGATCAATATCAGAAACAGGAGTTTAAAGCGGGGATCCAGGCAGTAAAGGAGGGATTTTCCGGCCCGGAAGCTGAAAGCGGTCAGTTCAGCCATGAACTTACCTCCAGGCCCAGGCGGGAAGCACAGGGGGCTCTCACCCCGAACCGCTCGGCATCTTTGATGATATCGCCGGGGAGACCGTCCCTGACGATTTTGCCGTCCGCCAGCAGAATGAGGCGCCCGGCATGGGCGATCACCTTTTCCAGATCATGAGTGGTAACCAGGATCGTATGACCGGACCGGTGCAGGGAAACGATCTGCCGGAGCACCTGTTGGACGCCGGGGTAATCGAGACTGGAAAAAGGCTCATCGAAAATAATCACCCGGGGGCGCATGGCCAGAACGCCGGCGACGGCCAGCCGGCGTTTCTCACCGCCCGAAAGCAGATGCGGCCGCTGATCGGTCAGATGGGTCAATCCCACCGCCTGCAATGATTCAGCCACCCTTTCTTTTATCTCGGCATGACCGAGAGACAGGTTTTCCGGCCCGAAAGCCACATCGTCATATACGGTTTCCCCCACGATCTGGCTGTCTGCGTCCTGAAACACCATTCCCACCATCTGCCGCGCCCGCACGACATCCCGGGTCACATTGATGCCGTCCAGCAGGACCCTGCCGGCCGTCGGCTTCAACAGTCCGTTGAGATGACGGATGAAGGTGGTTTTACCGGACCCGTTCGGTCCGGCAATGACCACAAACTCGCCCGGGCTGATCGAAAGCGTAATGCCGTCGATTCCCAGCCGGCCGCTGGAAAATCGATGGCTTAAATTTTCAATTACAATCATTTATATGAAAATCCCCCCATCCCCCCTTTGCCAAAGGCAAGAAGGGATTTCATGATTCGTTGTACCCAAACCCGGGCATGGGGGTTAGTTAGTTTCAACGCTCGCCGGCCGCAAATGCAGCAGCGGGCGGACCGCCCCGGCAACCGCAACGGCGGCAAGGATCTTGAGACCGTCGCCCATCAGAAAGGGGAGCATTCCCAGGGTCACGGCCTGGCTGAATGTCATGCCGGTTACGATTTTGAGCCAGACCACGCCGGGGGCATAGATGACAAGGGTTCCAGCAATCATGGCAGCAGCGTCCACCAGCCGGCGCCGGGGCGCCCGCTCCGTAATAAAGCCGATTATAAAAGCCGCCGCCAGGTAACCCAACAGATACCCTCCGGTCGGCCCCAGCAGACGCCCGATGCCGCCGGTTCCGCCGGCAAATACCGGCAGCCCGCATGCCCCGGCCAGAAGATACACGGCCACGCCGGCCGCCCCCCAGCGGCTTCCCAGCAGCAATCCCGTCAGATAAACAAACAGCGTCTGCAGCGATATCGGCACGGGGCCGATGGGAATGATCATATAGGCGCCGGCTGCCGTCAACGCCGCCAGGAGCGACGCATAAACCGTCATGCGCAGCTGTTCGGAATTATCCATGATCAAACGGACTCCTTAAGTTTCAACGACTTAGTGAAAGCAATCACCGCTCACGATTTTTTTCAGGGTTCCATCGAAAAGCTTGAGCATCAGTGCGCCGTTTTCATCCACATCCACCGCCACCCCTTCAATGGTTTCCCGGGTCGTTACGATTCTTACCGGCCGCCCCAGCGTCTGGGCATAGCGCTTCCATTCCGGGATGACGCTGTCGAGGGCCAGCGATTCGAACCGGTTTTCTAACGTTTCCAGAAAACCGATCAACAGCAACTTTCGGGAAAACTCCTTCCCGAATATCTTTTTTAAGGAAGTGGCGCCCGGTTCCCGGTCGGAAGGATCGTTGTTGACATTGACGCCGATGCCCACATTGATGAAGGTTGCCATATCGGATTCGGCTTCCATTTCAGAGAGCATGCCTGAAATTTTTTTGCCGTCCACCAGAATATCATTGGGCCATTTGACTTTGGCATCGACGCTGTATAAACGGGCCAGCGTCTGCGCCAGGACCAGAGATGCCAGGAAATTGATCCGCGGCGTCAGGGCCGTGGGTACAGGCGGCCGCAAGACCATGGTAAAGTAAAGGCCCCCTTCGTCCGAAAGCCAAACCCGTCTTAAACGCCCCCGACCCTGCTGCTGGCGGCCGGCGATCACAACGGTAAAGTGCGGACACCCCTTGCGGGCCATCTCCCGGGCGATTTCCATGGTAGAGGCGGCCTCGGGAAAATAGTGAATACGGGATTCGCGTCCGGGAAATTCCCAAGAGAAAAGAGCGTCAAAAGGACCGGTGAGGCGGTAGCCTTTGGCCGTACTGACAATCGGGTATCCACATTCCTGCAGCGTCTTGATGTGTTTCCAGACCGAAACCCGGGAAACCCCCAGGGTCCGACTTAATACCTCGCCTGAAACAACACCATTTTCCGTCTGGAGTGCCTTCAGAATTGGACTTTTCATATTGGGCGCCTTTTGGTTAACCTTTTGAAATGGACTGGTTAACGAAAGACGCCCGCTTTGTCAACAACAAAATGGAAGGTTCGAGGGCGGCTGGCTGCTGAAAAAATTTCTTTTGAGTAAAAATCGGGTTGTTAAGGCTTACCGGCCAGATCGTTTAAAAAGGTTCAGCGTTCCGGAATCGGTTTTGATTTGTGACGTTCTCGAAACTCTTTGATAAGCTCATCAAAAATGTTTTGCTGATCAGGGGTGAGAACTTTTTTCATTTGCGCATAACTTTCATCCCGTATTCGCTTGAACTCGGAACGATTTTTCTGTATCTGCGCCCGCCGCTCCTGATCCACCTGATCGATGATGATCTTAAATTCTTTTTGCTGGTTTTCCGTTAATTCGAGTCTTTCAGAAAACTTTTTCAAGATGAATGCCTGTCTGTCCCCAGGGTCCTTCCTGAAACGATCAAAAAGGTACTGATGATAAAATCCGGTCCCCAGCGATCCCATCAGCACGCCGAATACAAATACCAGCAAAACACCTGCAAGCAGTTTCCATTTTTTCATCTCTACACCTGAATTTGCACCTTAAAGCGGGAGCAGCTGCGCCAGACTGATCTCTTCCGCATCTGAAACAAATGATATGAGCACATTGTAATCCGGCGTAAAATCAAATTCCAGCAAAACAGCCAGCGATATCATGATCAGCAGAGAGGTGACCGGCGTCAGCCGCCATACAAACTGTCCGAACAGCGTCAGCGGGTCCGGTTTTACTTGTAAGGGGCCCATTTTTCTGACTCGGTCCATTATATGCATGCGCAGCCGGTCACCCAGTTCCGGTTTCTCTTTTTGATGATATGCCTGAAACAGTATTTTCTTTAATGCTTCCAGCCGGTATTCAACCTTTTTCATGGGCGCCCCCCTGCCCCGCTCTTGAACTAATCCCTTTGAGCATTTTTTTGAGTTTTTTTCGGGCTCGAAACGACCGGACCTTTACGTTGGCAGCGCTCCATCCCAACAGTCGCGCCGCCTCTTTCACCGAATGACCTTCGAAATAAATCAGTTCAAGAACCATTCTGTCTTCAGCGGACAGTCTTGCCAACGCCCAGTCAAGCACCTCGCCGGCTTCGCTGCGATACCCTTTCGGCGCGGACGATTCTTCAAGCTGGGCGGACATCACATTTTCAAGCCACTGCTGATGTTTGTCGGTCAAAGCGCTCAGCGGAATTTCCCTTGCCCGGTAGGCCTTGCGCCAATAGTCATAGCACGTTCTCACGGCAATGGCAGACAACCAATGCGAAAAATCACCGGTCGCCCTGAAAGCCGGAAGCGAACCATACGCCCGTATAAAAACTTCCTGAACGGTCTCCTCCACCTCTTGATTCGGCAAATGCCTGGTTACGATTCGCAAGACAAGCGCCTGGTGCCTTTTAACCAGCAACTCAAAGGCATTTACGTCGCCGTCGACAATACGTTGGACAATATCGACGTCACCGGGTCTGGGAGTGTCATTTTGCATGTAAACGGTATAAGCGACTCTATTTCAGGCGTCAATGCAAAACCGGCCAGCCCATCGGCGAAAGTTATTTTTGCATCTAAAATTGGGGCATTTGCACAATAATCCCCTTATCCTCCCGGCTTCCTTTTAACCGCTAAGTCGCCGTCCGTCTCGAAAAGGTTACAAAAAAAATTCATGTAACCATTTTTTAGCCTGAAGCGACATATCGGCATGAAAAGTAAAGCACCACTTTCGGAACCTGTCGATCATAAGGTCGATTGAAAGAGGAACAGCAAATGAAACCGCTCGCTTACATCGGAAAATTATTATGCGGGGTGATTGTTTTTTGGGTTTTGTTTCCGTCCCCTGCCGTTATGGCGCAAGCGGACCTGCCCCCGGCAGGCAAGCCGTTATCACTAGAAGAGTGCGTCGCCCTGGCATTGAAATACCACCCGTCACTGAGCGCCGGACAGGCGACGGTCGAAGCCCAGAAGGCGAGAGTGGAACAAGCCCTGGCCGCTTATTATCCGCAGATTGATTTTAAAACCACTTATCATACGGCCACTTCGAACTATGCCGGCTCAAGGGCGCCGACCCACAACTGGAATTTTAACGATACCTTCACCATGGGACCCAGCCTGAATCAATTGATTTACGACTTCGGACGCACGTCCCATTCCGTCAAAATCAACCGGGAAAATACCGTCGCCAGTCAGGAGGACCTTCTGACCGCCCGGCAAAATGTTATCCTGAACGTCAAGGAAACCTTCTACGGCGTCCTGCAATCCCAGGCCCTTATCCAGGTTGCGGAAGAAACCCTGACTCAGAATCAGCAGCGGCTGACCCAGGCCCAAGGGTTTTATCAGGCCGGAACTCGCTCAAAGATCGACGTCACCAAGGCTGAAGTCGATCTGGCCAATGTTCAATTGGCTTTGATTCGCGCTAAAAACAGTCATCAGGTGGCCCGCGCCAATCTCAACAATGCCATGGGGCTGCGGGAGGGATTGCGTTTTGCCGTAGTTGAAACGATCGATTTCAATCCGACCCGGGTTATCCTGGAAGAAATCATGCAGTCGGCCTACACCCGCCGCCCGGAGATGTTGCAGATAAAAGCCAGGCTGCGCAGCCAGGAAGCCGCGGTGGAACTGGCCCGCTCCGGACACTATCCCACCATCTCCGGAAACGTGAGCAATACCTGGCGAACCGATGAAGTCCCCAATGATCCGGCATGGGACTGGAGCGTCGGCGCGGCAGTGACGATTCCGATTTTCAGCGGCTTTTCAACTCAAAACCAGATCGCCGAAGCCAGGGCGCAGCTGCGTAATCTTTCGGCCCAGGAAGAAACCCTGCGCCAGAACATCCGTCTGGAAGCGCAGCAAACCTATTTGAGTCTCCGGGAGGCCATTGAACGGATTGCCGTTACGGAAAGGTCCCTGGCGCAAGCCAAAGAAAATTATGAACTGGCCAGCGGTCGCTATCAGGTAGGAATCGGACAGCCGCTTGAAATCAACGATGCCGAAGTTCTGCTGGCCAATGCCCGGGCCAATCATATTAACGCCCTTTATGATTATAAAGTGGCCGAAGCCCGCATTGAAAAAACCATGGGGGTTAACCGGCAAGGAAACGAAAAATGAAAAAAAAATCTATATTCTGGATAGCGACATTTTTTTTGGTCGTCGTCGCGGTTGCCGGTTATACCTATTTTTACAGAGATTCGTCGGCGGCAGCGACCTATCGAACCGAACGGGTAGAGCGCGGCAGCCTGTCCTCCCAGGTAACCGCCAACGGCACGGTGAATCCCGTCATAACCGTTCTGGTCGGCTCGCAAGTATCCGGCAGGATCCAGAATTTATATGCCGATTATAACACGCCGGTCAAAAAGGGGCAGCTCATCGCCCAGATCGACCCGGCCACTTTTCAGGCCCAGGTATCACAGATCGCCGCCAAAGTACAAAACGCCAAGGCCTCGATTTTAAATGCCGAAGCCGATATCGGCGCCGCCCGCTCCAATCTGGATGTCAGCAAGGCCAATGTCGCCAAAGCGGCGGTTGCGGTTGCGGATACCGGCCGGAATTTAGACCGCAACCGGGAACTTTTCAGCAAAAATCTCATCGCCGCCAGCGAAAAAGACGCGGCCCAGACCGCATATGATTCGGCTCTCGCACAACTTGAAGCGGTCAAGGCCCAGCAACGTGCCGCCGATTCCCAGGTGGAATCGTCCAAGGCCCGCCTGATTTCAGCCCGGGCCGCCCTGAAACAGGTGGAGTCCGAGCTGGAGATCGCCCAGCTGAATCTGAATTACACCCGGATCACCGCGCCGGTAAACGGTATCGTCATTTCCCGTGATGTCGATGTGGGCCAGACCGTAGCCGCCAGTTTGCAGGCGCCCACCCTTTTTACCATCGCCCAGGATCTGACCGATATGCAGGTGGAGGTCAATGTCAGTGAGGCCGACATCGGCCGCATTGCCGAAGGGCAGGAAACCTCTTTTACCGTGGATGCCTTTCCGCAACATGTTTTCAGGGGCCGGGTGACGGAAATCCGCAATTCGCCCATTACCGTGCAAAACGTGGTCTCGTATATCGTGGTGATACGTGTCAAAAACCCGGAAATGAAACTCAGACCCGGAATGACGGCAAATGCGTCCATCCAGGTGGCTCATCGCGATGAAGTTTTAAAAATCCCGAATTCGGCTCTTCGTTTCCGCCCTGAATTTGCCAAACAGGAAACCGCGGCCGGAATAAAAAGCGGCACGGAACCGCAAAAACAGAAACGGGATCAAATGGCCCGGCAGGGCAAAGAGCGCCGAACGCCTGCTCCGGTTTTTAAGGTTTGGGTGCCCGTTTCTCAGCAGCAACCGGCTGCAGTGGAAATTGCCACCGGAATTTCCGACGGCGTTTTTACCGAAGTGCTCTCCGGCGATCTAAAGGAAGGCCAGGAAGTGATTGTTGCCGCCGCCGGGAGCATTGCAAAGGATACAAAGAATTCCCCATCGGCCGGACCTCCGGGATTCGGCGGGCGCCGCTAGCTCCGAAAAGGCTTACTATGTCTGAACTGATACGTGTCGAAAACCTTCTTAAAATTTACCGGCTGGGAGAAACCCGGGTGCATGCCTTAAGGGGCGTGAGCATAAAGATCCAAAAGGGAGAATTTGTCGCGATTATGGGTGCTTCCGGTTCCGGAAAATCCACTCTGATGAATATCCTGGGCTGCCTGGATCGACCGACCCAGGGGAATTTTGTATTGGACGGAACCGATGTGTCATCGCTGAATACGGATCGGCTGGCGCAAATTCGAAATAAAAAAATCGGCTTTGTATTTCAGAATTTCAACCTGCTCAGCCGGACCACGGCCCTGGAAAACGTAGAGCTGCCGCTATATTACAACGGCACGCCGGCCAAGGACAGGAGCCGGCGCGCCCGGGAGGTTCTGCAAATGCTGGGTCTGAAGGGCCGGGAAGATCATATACCCAGCCGGCTTTCCGGAGGCCAGCAGCAACGCGTCGCCATCGCCCGCGCGCTGGTCAACCACCCAGCCCTGATCCTGGCCGATGAGCCCACCGGCAATCTGGACACCCGCACCAGTTTAGAGATCATGGAAATATTTCAAAATTTGAATCAGAATGCCCACATCACAATTCTGATCGTAACCCATGAACCGGACATTGCCGCCTATGCCGGCCGCCATATTCAGTTCCGGGATGGAAAAGTGATAGCGGACGGTCAGATTCAGCCCCGGACGGCTTCAGAGGATCTGGCCCAGATGCCGGTATCACCAGACGAGGGGGTCGCATGAACCTGCTGCTAACCTTTCGTATCGCACTCAAGGCCATCGGCCGCAACAAGCTGCGTTCCGGCCTGACGATGCTGGGGATCATCATCGGCGTAGGCGCCGTGATTACCATGGTCGCCATCGGTTCCGGCGCCAAGGCCCGCATCCAGGAACAGATCGCCTCCATGGGGTCTAATCTACTGGTCGTCATGTCGGGGAGCACCACCAGCGGAGGCGTCCGCCGGGGCATGGGGTCGGCCCCCACCCTGACCGTAGAGGATGCCAGTGCCATTGCCGCAGAAATCCCTGTCGTCAAGTATGTCGCCCCCTCATTAAACGGGACGACTCAAGTTGTATACGAAAATCAGAACTGGTCCACCAGCACCACGGCCACAACCCCGGAAGCGCTCCTGATCCGGGACTGGCCGGTTACATCCGGCCGCACGATGACCGATGCCGACATGGCTGCCGCCGCAAAGGTCTGTCTCCTGGGACAAACCGTAGCCGGCAGTCTGTTTGGCGAGATGGACCCCGCCGGACAAATTGTCAGAATCAACAAATTCCCCTTTACCGTCATCGGCGTGCTGGCCTCAAAGGGACAAACCACCTGGGGGCATGATCAGGACGATGTCGTTTATGTGCCCCTGACCACCGGGCAGCGGCTCCTTTTCGGCACCCGCTTCCCCGGCATGGTGCGCTCTATTATGGTTCAGACCACCAGCCCGGAGGTCATGAAACAGGCGCAAGAGGAGATCACCCGTCTTTTGCAGCAGCGACACCGCATCCGGATCGACCAGGAAAACGATTTTTCAATCCGCAATTTAACCGAAGCACTGTCCACCGCCGAAGCGTCGGCCAATGTCATGACGATTCTGCTGGGGGCCATTGCTTCCATTTCGCTCCTGGTGGGCGGAATCGGCATTATGAATATCATGCTGGTTTCGGTTACGGAAAGAACCCGTGAAATCGGCATCCGCATGGCCGTAGGCGCCCGGCAGCGGGATATTCTCTATCAGTTTCTAACGGAAGCGCTGGTCTTGAGCCTGATCGGCGGCATTATCGGCATTCTCCTGGGAGTTGCCACGTCCGAGTTGATCACCACCTTTTTAAAATGGCCCACGCTGATTGCCCCGGCAGCCCTGCTCTTTTCCTCCGGATTTGCCGCAGTGGTGGGCATTTTTTTCGGATTTTATCCGGCCCGCAAAGCCGCCCGTCTGGACCCCATCGAAGCGTTGCGCTACGAATAAATATCCAGGGTCTGATTATAAAATTTCTTGTATATATAATCACTCTTGTCCAAAAACGGTTTTAGAAAGTAGTATTTTTCAATAAGTTCTTGAAAAAAAAACCTCCTTGTAAGGCACGGTTAATTTGCCAAAAAGAATACATAGCCAACAACAAGGAGGTTGTCCAATGATTCGACATGCAAGTTTGTTTAGTCAACTGGTTGCTTTGTTTAATCGCGGTCAATTTTATCATCTGGTCTTTAAACACAAAGCCG
>ENA-OSEO01004918-OSEO01004918.1-sediment-metagenome-genome-assembly--contig:-NODE-4918-length-13402-cov-4.901013_pt1 | contig 13402 bp, 10 predicted proteins | sample MGYA00237883_ERZ534232 | MGnify/ENA metagenome assembly ERZ534232
CCGAGGCCGACCTGGAGCGGGGGCTCAACCTGTTCGCCCTTTTAGTCCCCGAGGACAGGGACCGGGCCCGGGAGGGTCTGAGCCAAAGGAAGCCCGGCCAGGCCCCGGAGGACGGCGAGTACACCCTCCTCTGCCGGGACGGCCGGCCCCTGCCCGTCCTGATCCAGGCGGCCCCGGTTCTCCGCGAGGGCCGCCTCTTAGGCCTCAGGGGCATCGCCCAGGACCTGACCGAGCAGAGAAGAATCGAGTCGGAGCGGAAGTTCATGGAGGCCCGCCTGCGCCAGGCCCAGAAGATGGAGGCCATCGGCACCCTGGCCGGGGGCATCGCCCACGACTTCAACAACATCCTGGCCGCCATCATCGGCTACGCCGAGCTGACCCTGGCCGACATACCTCCCCAGGCCCGCTACCGCAACAGCATCGAGCAGGTCATCAAGGCCGGCGAGCGGGCCTCGGACCTGGTCAAGCAGATCCTCTCCTTCAGCCGACAGACCGAGCACGAGCGCCGGCCCATCGAGATCAGGCCCGTGGTCAAGGAGACCCTCAAGCTGCTCAGGGCCTCCCTGCCCTCAACCATCGAGATCAGGAACCAGGTCTCGGCCAAATACTCCCCGGTCCTGGCCGACCCGACCCAGATCCACCAGGTCCTCATGAACCTGTGCACCAACGCCGCCCAGGCCATGAAGGACCAGGGCGGCCTCCTGACCGTCGAGCTCGACGAGGTCCACCTCGGGCCCGAGGCCGCCGGCGGCCCCGAGCTGAAGCCCGGCCGCTATCTGAGGCTCACGGTCAGCGACACCGGGCCCGGGATCGACCCGGCCATTATCGAGCGCATCTTCGAGCCCTACTTCACCACCAAGAAGCCGGGCGAGGGCACGGGCATGGGCCTGGCCGTGGTCCACGGCATCGTCAAGAGCCACGGCGGGGCCATCAGCGTCCACAGCCAGTCCGGCCAGGGGGCCACCTTCAGCGTCTTCCTGCCCGCCATCGAGGGGATGCCGGCCCAGGAGATGAAGACCCCCCTGCCCCTGCCCCGGGGCCGGGAGAGAATCCTCCTCGCCGACGACGAGGCCCCCCTGGTCGAGATGGGCCGGCAGCTCCTGGAGAGCCTGGGCTACCGGGTCGAGGCCAGCACCTCCAGCCAGGAGGCCCTGGAGGCCTTCCGCTCCAAACCAGACAGCTACGACCTGATCATCACCGACCAGACCATGCCCCACCTCACCGGCATGGAACTGGCCAAGGAAATCCTCAAAATAAAACCACACCTCCCCATCATCCTCTGCTCAGGTTTCTCGGAGGACAGCACCCAGGAGCGGGCCGAAGAGTTGGGCATTCGCGCCGTGTGCATGAAACCGGTCGTCCTCTCGGAGCTGGCCCAGACCATCCGGACGGCCCTGGGCCGTGAGAGCCTGGACTCATCGGCGCCCGTCCAGCACTTTGCCTCGGCCCGGCGGCGAGCTTACGGCGGCCGGCCCAGACCCGATCCACTCGAGGTCCTGAGGACCCTCAGACCGAACCTGGTCAGGAGCCGGATTCGCTGAGAGGGCCGCGGCCAGGCCGCCGGCCCACCGGCCCGGTCCTGAAGAGAAAAAGATTGACTCCCCGCCCCGCGCCGTCGATGATAATTCGCGGCCCGGGCCGATTGAGGGGCCGAGCCGCCGGAGCGGCCGGTCCCGGGGCCCGATCCCGCCGGTCGCAACGACGGGTTGACTCGACGAACTGATCATTTTTCATGACTTCATCAGGGGCCTGGCCGCCCTGGGCCGGCCCAGGGTACCAGAGACCCTGTTACGGGGTTTCTCGACGGCGAGCAGCCGGGAGGTAGACCATGAAGCGGCCCTTTTTTTACGCCCACCTGACCTGGCCCGAGATCAGGGACCTGGACAAGGACAATCTGGTCGTGATCCAACCCTTCGCGGCCATTGAGGACCACGGCCCTCACCTGCCCGTGGAGACAGACAATCGGCTCATCTGGGAAATCTGCCTGGCCACGGCCGAGAGGATTCCCCGGGACGTTCTCCTGATGCCGCTCATCCCCTACGGCTACGTGGCCCACCACATGGATTTTCCTGGCCCCATCTCCATCGAGGCCGAGGCCCTGATCCGCTACCTGGCCAACGCCCTGAAGAGCCTGACCGTCCACGGCTTCAGGCGGCTCCTGGTGGCCAACGGACACGGCTCCAACCGGCCCTTCATGGACGTGGCCGCCCGCATTGTCATGGAGCAGTCGGAGGCCATCGTCGGCACCATCACCCCCTACGCTCTGGTCCGGCAGGAGATCAAGGAGATCTGCCAGAGCCGGTTCATCTCCCACGCCGAGGAGCTGGAGACCTCGCTAATGCTCTACCTCGACGAGAGCCTGGTGGACGAGACCAAGCTGGTCAAGGACGTGAATTTCCCCATCAGCAAGTATCACTGGCGCAGCCTCATCGACGCCCCGCCCCTGGGCTTCATGGATCGCTGGTCCAGGATCACTGAGACCGGCGTGGTCGGCGACGCCACCCTGGCCAGCCGGGACAAGGGCGAGAAGATCTTTCAGCTGATCGTCGAGAGGATGGTCGAGCTCATCCAGGAGTTCAAGAGCCGGGAGATCAGACCAGACGTCGATCACCACTAGCCTTTTCCCCGGGGTCGGGGACGGAGCACTCATTCTGAAACAAACTGGGCCGGCGACTGAGATGGAAATCTCTGGGAGGGGCGCTTCCGGATTTTTACATTTTTTCAAGGAGGACGGGCAATGAAAAGGAAGCTGTGGGGGCTCTGCCTGATCGTTTCACTGGCCGGACTGGCTCTGGCCGCCTGGCCGGCCGCGGCGGCCGAGTTTCCGGCCAAGGCCATCCAGATAATCAACCCCTTCGGGGCCGGCGGCTCGACCGACATGACCTGCCGGGCCCTGGCCGGCGTGGCCATGGACCACTTCGGCCAGCCCCTGGTGGTGGTGACCAAGGCCGGGGCCGGCGGCTCCATCGGCGCGGCCTACGTGGCCACGGCCAAGCCCGACGGCTACACCCTGCTCATGGGCTCAATGGCCACGGTGGTCATGAGGTCCCTGGCCGAAAAAATGCCCTACACCGCCGAGAGCTTCGCGCCCATCGGCCAGGTCGTCGTCTTCAAGGGAGTCATCCTGGCCCAGGGCGGCTCGCCCTGGAAGACGATTGACGACCTGGTCAACGCGGCCAAGGGCAAGGAGCTGAAGTACGGTTCGGCCGGCGTGGGCACCACCGGCCACCTGGCCGTGGAGGCGCTATCCATGGCCGTTGAGGGCGGGCTGAAGGTCCTCCACATCCCCTACAAGGGCTCGGCCGCCTCCCAGGCGGCTCTCCTGGGCGGCCACGTGGACTTCATCGTCGGCGACCCCTCGGTGGCCGCGCCCCTGGTCAAGGAGGGCAAGCTGGCCGCCCTGGCCGTGGTCAGCTCCACCCGCTCCAAGGCCTTTCCGGACGTGCCCACCCTGAAGGAGGCCAAGTATGACGTCGTCTTCGACGTCTGGCGGGCCGTCTTCGCCCCCAAGGCCACGCCCGCGCCGGTGGTGGCCAAGCTGAGGGAGTCCCTGGCCCAGGCGGCCGCCGACAAGGTCTTTGTGTCCATGATCGACAAGCTCGGCCAGGAGTACGAGTTCAAGCCCGGCGAGGAGTTCGCCAAGGACCTGGCCCAGAGCGAGGTCCTGATGAAGAAGATCATGGGCAAGCTCGGACTTCTGGCCAAGTGAAGAGACCAGGGGGCTAGCCGGCTCCCCCGGCCCGGCCGGGCCGGGGGAGCCTTGCCCTGGTCAGGGACCCCGGTGATGGAGAGACGGCGCCTCGACCAGATCGCAGGCCTTGGGCTGGCGGCCTTCAGCCTGCTGGTCTACTTCGTCCTGATCCCGGCCCAGATCCCCGAGGACAGGCTGGGTCTCTCCTCCAGGTTCTTCCCCCGGCTCAGCGTCGTCATAATCGGCGGCCTGGGCCTGCTCCTCTTTCTCAAGGCCCGGTTGAGCCAGGGTCGGGCCGGCCAGGAGCTCATCTTCCGCCTTTCCCGGGCCGAGGCCGTCCGGGCGGGCCTCGTCTTCGGCCTGATGATCGCCTACCTCCTCCTGCTCCACCTCATCGGCTTCATCATCGCCACGCCGCTGGTCCTGGGGGCCCTGCTCTACTACTCCGGGCAGCGGGCCGGCCGGGTCTTCTGGCCGACGATCATCCTGCTGCCGGCGGCCGTCTTCGCCTTTTTCGAGTACGGGATGAAGATAATCCTGCCCCGGGGAGTGGTCTTCTAGGCCGGGAGAGAAGGCGGATGCTGGAGTCGCTGGCCCAGGGTCTCCTGACCATCCTGACCCCGACCAACCTGGCCTACATCTGCTCCGGCCTCGTCCTCGGCATCATCGTCGGGGCCATTCCCGGCCTCTCGGCGACCATGGCCATCGCCCTGCTGGTGCCGATCACCTTCTACATCAACCCGGTCTCGAGCATCTCCTTTCTCATCGGCATCTACAAGGGCGGCATCTACGGCGCCTCCATCCCGGCCATCCTGATCAACACCCCCGGCGCGGCCGGGGCCTGCGCCACGGTCTTCGACGGCTTCCCCATGACCCAGCAGGGCAAGGCCGGCAAGGCCCTCAAGATGGCCATCTACGCCTCGGTCCTGGGCGACTCCTTCAGCGACGTGGTCGTCATCCTGGTGGCGGCCCAGCTGGCCGCGGCGGCCCTCAAGTTCGGGACGGCCGAGTACACCAGCCTCCTTCTCTTCGCCCTGACCATCATCGGCTCGGTCTCGGGCCAGTCCATCCTCAAGGGCCTCATCGCCGCGGCCCTGGGCATGCTCTTCTCGACCATCGGCATGGACCCCCTGACCGCCCGGAGCCGCTTCAGCTTCGGCCAGGTGGAGCTGATGGGCGGCCTGAGCCTCGTCTCCATGTTCATCGGCATGTTCGCCGTGCCCGAGATCCTGATCCAGCTGGAGAAGAAGGAACGGCGGACCATCCTGAGCCGGCTGGAGAAGGCCAGGGACCCGGACGACGACCGGTGCACCTGGAAGGACCTCAAGTACTGCGCGACCACCATCCTGCGCTCCTCCATCATCGGCACCATCATCGGGGCCATCCCCGGCCTGGGCCAGACCATCGCCGCCTTCCTGGGCTACAGCGAGGCCAAGCGGGCCTCGAAGCACCCGGAGAGGTTCGGCCGGGGCGAGCTCAGGGGCGTGGCCGCGGCCGAGGCGGCCAACAACGCCGTGGACGGGGCGACCCTGATTCCCCTCCTGACCCTGGGCATCCCCGGCGACACCATCACGGCCATCCTGCTGGGCGCCTTCATGATCCAGGGCCTGGTCCCCGGGCCGACCTTCATCCAGGATCACGGCCCGGTCATCTACGCCATCCTGGTGGGCATGGTCCTGGCCAACGGGCTCCTCTTCGTCATCGCCATGGGCGGCATCCGCTTCTTCGCCCAGGTGCCCAACGTGCCGGTGAACACGCTCTTCCCCATCGTCTTCGTCTTCTGCGTGGCCGGGGCCTTCTCCATCAACAGCAGCCTCTTCGACGTGGCGGTCATGCTCTTCTTCGGCCTGATCGCCTACTTCATGAGGAAGCTGGAGTTCCCCATCGCCCCCTTTGTCATCGCCTTCTTCATCGGGCCCATGTTCGAGTCGAACCTGAGGCGGACCCTGATCTGGTCCAAGGGCGGCCTGGGCGTCTTCTTCACCCGGCCGATCAGCCTCTTCTTCATCGTCCTGGCCGCGGTCTCCGTGGTCTGGGCCCTCAAGCGGATGAAGCAGCCGGGCTGAAGCCGCCGCGCTCCTGACCGGCCCCGCCTCCACCCCGCAGGGCGCCGGGCCTTGGCCCGGCTGATTTCAGGCGGCGGATGGATCGAGATTATCAATTTGACTGATAAGCTCCGCCTATATAGCCTCCTAGGCCGTGCCCAATCCGATGAATCGCCAAGCCTAGGAGGAGACGATGGCTTCCCCCCACGAACCGATGTGGCGCCAACTCGGGCTCGACCTCAAGGCCCACGACCAGCTCCTGGAAGTCCTGGGCCAGGGCTACCAGCAGATCTTCCTCAGCCAGTCCTTCCGCCCCCAGGGCATGGAATACTTCAACTTCGTCATGTCCGAAGTCCACGGCCTCCGGATCAAGGAACTCCTGGACGGTCAGAAGGAGGGCCTCAAGGTCATCGGCTCCTTCTGCGTCTTCGTGCCCGAGGAGATCGTCCGGGCGGCCGGGGCCAACCTGGTCGGGCTGTGCACCGGGGCCGACTTCGCCACCGAGGAGGTGGAGAAGCTCCTGCCCCGCAACACCTGCGCCCTGATCAAGTCGGCCCTGGGCTTCAAGCTGGGTAAGGTCTGCCCCTACCTGGAGTCGGCCGACCTTATCGTGGGCGAGAACACTTGCGACGGCAAGAAGAAGTCCTACGAGACCTTAAACCAGCAGGTGCCCAACCTCTACGTCATGGACCTGCCCCAGGTGAAGTCCGAGCAGGGCAAGGCCCTGCTCAGGGCCGAGTACCGGCGCTTCAAGGCGGCCGTGGAGGAGCTGACCGGGGTCAGCCTGGACGCGGCCCGGCTCAAGGAGGGCATCAGGATCGTCAACGACAAGCGTCGGGCTGTCTACCGCCTCAACGAGCTGCGCCGGTCCAACCCGGTGCCCATCTCCGGCCTGGACGCGCTCCTGATCAACCAGGTCTTCTTCTACGACGATCCGGCCCGCTTCACCGCCTCGGTCAACAAAATCTGCGATGAGCTGGAGGAGCGCGTCGCCCAGGGCCAGGGCGTGGTCCCCGAGGGCACGCCGCGCCTCCTCTTCTCCGGCTGCCCCATGGCCGTGCCCAACTGGAAGCTGCCCTGGGTGGTCGAGAGCGCCGGGGCGGTCATCGTCGGCGAGGAGTCCTGCGTCGGGGAGCGAGGCACCCGCAACCTGGTCGACGACAGCGGCCAGACGGTCGAGAAGCTGATGGAGGCCATTCTGGACCGCTACTTCCAGGTGGACTGCGCCATCTTCACGCCCAACCCCGACCGCCTCGAGCACGTGGCCGAGATGGTCGGCCGCTACAACGCCCAGGGCGTGATCCACTACGGCCTCCAGTTCTGCCAGCCCTACCAGATGGAGGCCATCCCGGTGGAGAGGGCCCTGGAGGAGCGGGGCGTCCGCACCCTCAGGATCGAGACCGATTACAGCCTGGAGGACGTGGAGCAGCTCAAGACCAGGGTCGAGGCCTTCCTGGAGATGATCGGCTAGGCCGTGGTCTCGGCCGGACTGGACGTTGGCTCGCGAAGCATCGAGCTGGTGCTCCTGGAAGGGGACAGGCTCGTCTTCCAGGGCCGGGAGGAGACGACCTACCAGCCCCTGGACCAGTGCCTCAAGATGCTCTCCGGCCTGACCTGGAACCGGCTGGCGGCCACGGGCTACGGCCGCCGGCTGGTCGCCAAAGAGCTGGGCGCCCGGGTGGTCACCGAGATCCAGGCCTACGCCCTGGGCGCCCACCGCCTCTTTCCCGAGTGCCGCTCCATCCTGGACATCGGCGGCCAGGACACCAAGGCCATCGCCCTCGACCAGTCCGGCCGGGTGGCCAAGTTCGAGATGAACGACCGTTGCGCCGCGGGCACGGGCAAGTTCCTGGAGTTCATGGCCGGCGGGCTCAAGCTGGACCTGGACCGGTTCGGCCCCTTCGCCCTGACCGGCCGGCCCGGGATCGTCATCAACAGCATGTGCACCGTCTTCGCCGAGAGCGAGGCCACCTCGCTCATGGCCCAGGGCCACCGGCCCGCGGACATCGCCCTGGCCCTGCACCAGTCCGTGGTCAAGCGCTCCCTGTCCATGCTCCGGCGGGTCGGCCTCGAGGCGCCCCTGGTCTTCGCCGGCGGCGTGGCCCGAAACCCGGCCATGGTCGAGCTGATCAGGGCCGCCCTGGCGGCCGAGCTGCTGGTTCCCTCGGAGCCGGACCTGGTCGGGGCCCTGGGCGCGGCCCTGCACGCCGCCCGTCAGGAGGCCTGAGAGTCGAGCGGCCCCTAGAGTTTGTCCAGGTCGAACTCGGCCCAGAGAACGGTGTGGTCGCTGGGCTTGGGCCGGCCCCGGGGTTCGGAGTCGATCCGGCAGGCCAGGGCCGCCTCGGCCAGGGGCCGGGTGACCAGGATGTGATCCAGGCGCCAGCCCAGGTTCCTCTCGAAGCTCTTGGGCAGGCGGTAGTCCCAGAAGGTGAACTGCTTCTCCTCGGGGTGGCGGCTGCGGAAGAGATCGCTGAAGCCCCAGGCGGCCACATCGGCCAGGGCCCGGCGCTCGTCCGGATGAAAGCCGACCTGCCCCTCCAGCCGCTTGGGGTCGAAGACGTCGATGGCCTCGGGGGCCACGTTCAGGTCGCCGGTCCAGATCAGCGGCCGGCCGGGGTCAAAACGGCTCTCGAAGAAGCGCCGGAGCCGCTTAAGGAAGGCCAGCTTGTGCTGGAAGGCCGGGTCGGCCGGGTCGCGGCCCTGGGGCACGTAGGAGTTGACCACCCAGACGCCGCCGACCCGGAGGGCCAGGAGCCGGGCCTCCTCGTCGGGCTGGCCGTCGCCGAAGCCGGGCCAGACCTCCTCCGGCCGGCTCCTGGTCAGGATTGCCAGGCCGTTGAAGGACTTCTGGCCGCGCAGGCTGGCCTGGTAGCCGGCCTCGGCCAGGGCCTGGACCGGGAAGTCCTGGTCCTGGCACTTGGTCTCCTGGAGGCAGAGGACGTCCGGTTGATTATGCTCCAGCCAGTCCAGGACGATGGGCAGCCTGGCCCGGACGCCGTTGACGTTGAAGGTGGCCAGCTTCCAGCCCACGCCTTATCCTCCCCGGTTCTAATCCGGCTCAATGATAGCATGAATCCGGAGGCTATCCCGGGCCGGACCGGCGGAAAACCCGGCCGGCGGGTCTAGTGAGCGGACCTTTTTTCGGGCAGAGGCCTCAGGAAGGACAGCCGCCGGCCAGGCGGGTCGGCGGAAAGGCGGGGCCGGCCTCCATTTCGTCCAGCAGGCTCCTCTCCTGCCGGGCCAGGAAATGCCTCAGGTCAGCCACCTGGTCCTCGGTCAGCCCCTGGAACTGGAGGACGCAGCGCCGGACCTCAGGGCCGAAGAAGGGCGGCTGGCTGGCCCGGGCCACGACCTGATCGATAACTTTGCAGGGCAAGCTCGACAAGGAGAACCCCTGGGAGTCCCAAATGGCCACCTGGCCTGATTCGCCCTTCTCGAGTTCCTCGAAGATGTACTCTATGGAAAGACCGGACAGGCCGATGTCCCGGATCGTGCCCACCAGAGTCCTGGTCGACTGGTAGGCGGCGTAAGCCGTCCCCCCGGAGGCGGCCTCCTGGTCGCTCGCCCGGGCGGCGATAGGGCCTTCGCCCCTCCAAGAATCCTTCTCTGCCACGACGCAACCCCCAGCCAAAGAGCCTTCGGATAGGAGCGTTTGTGGTTACATTTTCGTCGAAGTGGCTCGGGGGGTCAAACTCGCCTGGCCCGGCCTGGGCCAGGCCGGGCCGCGGCTCTGTCCACAGCACCGGGGCCTGGGTTTCTCAGGGAGGCTGAGTCTAAACGTCCGGCGCGCATAAAAAAATGGATTTGAGGCCGGAACGGCATAATAAGGCTCATACAATGTGTAGATGCTCGCTAATCAACACATGTTCATAGGTTCATCCACAAACTCAATCTCCACCGGAATCGCTCTTGCTCAATCTTCCTCGAACTTTTGTCAGAACGGAGTCCGGCCAGACTCACTCGGTCCACTTGGACGGATTCGGCCCTTTTGATCAGGATTGATCCCAGTGGAAATACTCCGCTTCCCGGCCGGGCCGGACCTCGATCGTCCCCTCGCCGGGGAAACGTTCAGGCGGCCTCCTCTTGGATCGAGCCCGGAAGAGCCATCGCCTTCGGTTCCTTCCCTGGGAGAGGCCTGTGCCGCGGGAACCGCAAGCGGACCGGCACTATTGAAGCGAATCAACTGGCGCACCGGCCTCTCTCCACCCCCCCCCGGCCCGGCCGCCCGTTTCAGGACCAGGAACTGCTCTCGGCGCCTTCTGCTTTTCGCTGGGCAATCAGCATCTTGATGAAGGCGCCGACGGCCCGCCACTCCCCGGGGGTCAACTGCTGGCCGGCCAAGGGGTGGGGTCGGGGAGACAGCTCCCTCAGGCGGGCTCGGTCAAGCTGCTCTTGGTCAAGGTACCCGGCCAGCTCCATCAGACGCAGGTAAGAGACCTCCAGGGCCGCGGCCAGGCGGACCAGCACCCGGGGCGAGTGGCCGTTGACCAGGCCGCGCTCGAGCTTGTGCAGGTAGGCCGCCGAGATCCTGGCCGGACCGGCCGCCGCCGCCAGCGATAAGCCCCTGTCTTCTCGGGCCTGGCGCAGTTCATGGCCCAGTTCGACCAGCATGGGGCCATATTAACTATTGTAAACGCATTTGTCAACTATAATGTACGCCAAGCCGACCCGGCCGGCAGGTGGAGCCCCCGGCCCGTATCCTGGTTCCCGGCCGGGAATCAGGCCGGGGTTGGCTTGGCCGTCCAGTAGGGGTTGACCAGGTCCTCGAAGATGGCCAGGGCCGCCTCGGCCCCCTGGCCGGCGGCGATGACGATCTGCTTGTAGCCGCCCTCCACGTCCCCGGCCGAGTAGACCCCGGGGACATTGGTCCGGTGCCGGGCGTCGCGCTTGACGTAGCCCTCGGGCGTCAGCTCGGCCCCGATGCTCCGGGCCAGGGCCGAGGCCGGCTCGTAGCCCACGGCGATGAAGACGCCGTCCACGGCCAGGCTGGAGGTCTTCTTGGTCAGGCTGTTGTAGACCTCCACCTCCCTGACCAGATCCCGGCCCTTGATCTCCCTGACCTGGGTGTTGAACTCGACCGGGATCTGGCTGGCCTCGAGGCCGCGGACCAGGTGCTCCTGGGCCCTCAAGCGGTCGCGCCGGTGGATCAGGCTGACCTGGACGCCGATGTTCTTGAGGTGGAGGGCCTCGGTGACCGCGCTGTCTCCGCCGCCGACCATGACCACTGTCTTGCCCTTGAAGAGGGGGCCGTCGCAGGTGCTGCAGTAGCTGACCCCCCGGCCCGAAAGCCTGTCCTCGCCCGGGACGTCCAGGCGCCTGGGGCTGGCCCCGGTGGCCAGGAGCACGGCCCTGGCCGTGAAGCGCCGCCGGCTGGTCAGAACCTGGAGCGGCTGGCCGGGCTTGATCTCGACCACCTCCTCGCCGGGGAAGATTCTTACATACTCCAGGGCGTGGCTGACCATGATGTCCACCAGGCTCTTGCCCCCGACCTGGGTCAACCCGGGGTAGTTCTCCACCACCGGGGTCAGGGCCACCTGGCCGCCCAGGACCCCGCGCTCGACCACGGCCGACTTGAGGCCGCTCCGGGCGGCGTAGATCCCGGCGGTCAGGCCGGCCGGCCCGCCGCCGACGATGACCAGGTCAACGGCCACCTCCTTGGCCTCGCTGTCGGGGATGAAGACCGTCTGCGGCTCCATCTTCTCCAGGCTTAAGAGGAAGAGCTCCTCGGTCTGGGCCCCCTGGGCGATGAGCTGGTCGTTGGCCAGGGTCAGAGGCGTGCTGTGGGCCGAGTACTTCTCGGCCAGGTCCGGGTTGACCTGGACGTCGATGATCTCCAGGGAGATCAGGTCCGGCCTCTCGATGGCCGCCTTGAGGCCGTTGACCGCCTGCTGGGGGCAGTAGGGGCAGGTCAGGCTGACGAAGACCTTGATCTCCCGGGGCGAGTCGATCCGCTTGAGGATCTTGGCCGCCTGGTCGCTCAGGCGGGTCTCCCGGAAGCCCATCATGATCAGGGCCTCGATGAAGGTCTGGCCCTCCTGGCCCAGGGGGGCGCCCAGCCAGCGCACCCGGTAGCGCTCAGGGTCGAAGAGCATGGTCGGGGCCCGCTCGACCCGCCACTGGCGGGCCAGCTTGTCGCCCAGGTCCAGCTCCTTGAAGCTGACCTTGGGGGCCAGGTCCGTGACCGCCCCGATGGCCTGCCTGGCCCCCTGGCTGAAGGCCTCGTTCCGGCCCTTTCCGGTGAAGAGGTAGATGGGCACCTCGTGGCGGAAGGCCTCAAAGAGGGCCTTCAGCTCGGCCCGGGCCTGCTCCTCAACGGCCCGCTTGATCTTGTCGTCCTGCCCGCTCGCCTCGGCCATGGCCGCCTCCCCGAGTCTATTGGCCCGCTCCGGGCGGCTCAATTATAGCAGAGCCGGCCGGGCCCGTTGTCTCCCGGCCGCGATTCTGTTAGGTTGGGCTGCCATTTCAGAGGAGGCCCCGTGCCCGCTGCGGGCCCGAACAGACCGTCCCGGATCGACTGGTGGCTGGCCGGAATCTGCCTCTCCCGGGCGGCCAGCGGCCTGGTCTTCATGACCTACGCCGCGGCCCTGCCCCTGCTCCAGAAGTCCTGGGCCATGTCCGCCGCAGCGGCCGGCTCCGTCTCCAGCGGCTTCCACATCGGCTACGCCATCTCCCTGGTCGTGTCCTCCAGCCTGGCCGACCTGATCGGGCCCAGGCCCCTCTTCCTGGCCTCCCAGACCGCCGGGGGCGTTATCTCTCTGGCCTTCGCCCTGCTGGCCCGGGACTACCACTCGGCCCTGATCCTCTACACCCTGGTCGGCCTGTCCCTGGGCGGGGCCTACACCACCGGCCTGATGATCCTGACCGACCACTACCCGGTCCAGCGCCGGGGCATGGCCATGGGCTTCTTCATCGCCAGCACCTCCCTGGGCTACGCCCTCTCCCTCCTTTTAAGCGGCCTGGCCCTGCCCCTGGGCGGCTACAAGCTCGCCTTTCTCCTGACCTCCCTGGGCCCGGTGATCGGGGCCGGCCTGGCCTGGGCGACCCTTATTCGGACCAGGGTCGCTCCGGTCCGGCGCCAGAAGAGGCAGCGCTTCACCCGGGAGGTCGTGGCCAACCGGCCGGCCATGTTCCTCATCGGCGGCTACACCTTCCACAGTTGGGAGCTCTTGGGCATGTGGGCCTGGACCCCGGCCTTCCTGGCCGGCTGCCTGACCCTGGGCGGGGCCGGCGGAGCCCGGGCGGCTGGGCTGGGCTCCTACATCACCGCCCTGTTCCACCTGACCGGCCTGCTGGCCTCCTTCTCCATGGGCATGCTCTCCGACCGCCTCGGCCGGGCCAGGGTCATCCTGATGCTCTCGGCCATCAGCGCCGGCTGCTCATTTCTCTTCGGCTGGACCATGGGCTGGCCCCTGGTCCTGGTCATCGGCCTGGGCCTGATCTACGCCTTCTCGGCCCTGGGCGACTCGCCGGTCCTCTCGGCCGGCCTGAGCGAGGTGGTCGAGACCGCCTACCTGGGCGCGGCCTTCGGGCTGAGGTCCCTGGTGGGCTTCGGGGCCGGGGCCGTCTCGCCGCTGTTCTTCGGAGCCATAATGGACTGGACCAACCCGGCCGTCCCGGCCCAGCAGTACGCCACCTGGGGCTGGGCCTTCAGCGTCCTGGGCCTGGG
>ENA-OSEO01004919-OSEO01004919.1-sediment-metagenome-genome-assembly--contig:-NODE-4919-length-13400-cov-3.610974_pt1 | contig 13400 bp, 8 predicted proteins | sample MGYA00237883_ERZ534232 | MGnify/ENA metagenome assembly ERZ534232
GTTACCGACGGATATGGTAACCCCTTTCCGGACGTCGCCGTCGGGATCGGTTCGGGCCAGAGCGGCGTAACCGATGCAAGCGGCCTCTACACGATCACCGAGGTGATCGCCGGCGATTACACGCTCACTCCCTTCAAGGTCGGCTACGTCTTCGCGCCGGCATCGACGTTGGTCAGCGTGCCGCCAGACGCAAGCGGGCATAACTTCACCGGCACACTGCCAGCGATTTCCGGACAGGTCGTGAACCTGCAGGGCGCTCCGGTCGCCGGCGTCGATGTCAGCATCGACGGAGGGCAGTCCGCTGTCACCGGCGAGGACGGGCGCTATGCAATCACCGACGTCTACAGCGGCACCTACGTGTTGACCCCGCAGAAGATCGGTTACGCCTTCGCGCCGACCTCCACCCTGGTGAGCGTGCCGCCCAACGCCAACAACCGCAATTTCACCAGCACGCTCGCCTCGCGCATCAGCGGACGGCTGACCTACAACAGCACTGGCCTGCCACTGCGCCACCGGCTCATCAAAGCGCGGCGCAATATGGACGATGAACAACCCGCGTTGCTGGAGGATTTCGCGGGGTTTGCCCTCGAGTACACCACGCGCACCGACGACGATGGCAACTACACGTTCGATACCGTGCTGCAGGGTTCGTACATCCTGTATTCGGGCGAGATCGGTTTCACATTCACGCCCGCCAGCCATTCGGTCAGCGTGCCACCAGATGCTGAGGGGCACAATTTTACAGGAACGTTCCAGGTGCATTTGCCGTTCATTATCGAGGAACGGTAGGAGCGTTCGCGGTGCCACGGCAGATGGCACCAGCGCAGCACCTTTCGACCATAGATCGGCGTCACGGTCAAGCATAGACGACAGATCTCTTCCGTGTTTTCGAGTATGACGCGCGCAAGACCGCGCCGGGACGCCACAGGACAGCAGCGGGAACATCAGAAAGCTTCTCATTTCTTTCCTCCTTTTGGTACTGAGCGGGGGGCGGGCTATCCATCGCCCCCCGCACGGTCGTTCACTTCGTTTCCGTCTCGCCCGCGAAACGGTACGTCAGCCGTCGCGCCGTCGCCTCGTCCACCCAGCCGCGGTCGTACAGCGCGCCAAGCGCCGCGACCGCCTCACGCAACGCCCGTGCCAACTGCAGGTTGTCCTCGCGCGTCAGGTCGGGCAACACGTACGTCAAACGCAGATCGCCATCCACCGGCAGGGACAGTTTACCCAGTGCCACAGCCCGTTGCACCGCCAGCGTGATCACTTCCTGCAACAGCGCCACGAAGTGCAACTGGCGGTGATGATAGTGCCGCAACGTCGGCCCGCCCATCTCCGCCGCAGTCGCCTTCGTCGCCGATTCTCCCTCACTCAAAAAATGCAACGGCACTCCCGCGCCGGCAGCGATCATCAGGCGCAGCGCCTTGCCGTCACTGGCGGCTTCCGGACCGTCCAGCCGCGCCGCAAGCGCGGTCCATTCCTCATTCTCGTCGCTGACGATGATCGAGCCCGGCGATGGCGGCTGGCGGTACTGCGCCTGTTTGCGCTCGACATCGCCCGGCAGCGCATTGTGTAGCCGTACCTGCCAGAGGAAGCTGTTGCGCAGGCGATTGACGCGTACCCGGTCCTCCAGCCACTCGCGATAGCGACGCAGCCACGGCAGCAACGGCGCCAGGTCGCCTTCGCCACGCAACGCGCCCAGCGGACGATTGATCGCGAAATGGCACATCACCGGCTCCTCCAGCGTCGCCGTATGTGGCGAGGGCCACCAGTGACCAGCGAGATCTCCCATCACCAGCTCGTGGTAGCGCAGCTCCCGCTCCAGGTCGTCGGGATCGGTCTCTACCCGATCGATGCGCGCCGCCGGCACCGTACGGAAATAGCTCAGACCATCCGCCGGATTCGTTGCCAAGACGATGAACAGCTCTCCGGCGCGCGTCAGCTCATCGCACCACGCATACATGCGCAGCGCCAGCCGGTTCAGCGGGTGGGCCCACAGCCTGGCGATGAAACCGTCCACCGTGGGCACCTCCGATCCGAGTGTGATCCCATCGCCCACCACATAGTCCGTCGTCAGCGCGACGATGCGCCGCGCCAGCGGGTTGTCGCGCCACGCGCTCAGGCTATCGCGCAGCTCCCCCTGTGTCTCCGTCCACGGACGGTCCTGCGGCCCGGTCGCCCCATCGATGCGCGTCCACCACTGGTCGTCCACCACTTTCACCGCCTGCTGCACCCGCCGCTCGATTATCCCTCCGAACAACCGCTCCGCCACCCGTTCCCGCCAACCCATCTGCCTCACTCCTTTCGTCCCCACTCGTGTACGGCTGATTAGAACGTATGTTCTAATCATAACACAACGGGGCTCTCCCTGTCAAGACCTGCCGCACCACTTTTTGCCTCCAGGCAAAAATTCAGCAATCGAGATTCCCCTAATGGAGCCATTCAATGTTAACGCGATGAAATAGCGCACAACCTGCCGGTACCAGTATCCCCTGAAGATGATCTGTTCATTCGTGATCCACTATGCGATATCGTCGTTAACATCAGTCCCAGGGACCATGTTTGATGGGTGCTGTAACTCGTGATATAATGTCCCCAAGCGACTGATGGTACAGGTAAGGCACGGTGCCCGCTGAGGAGATGCAGATCATGTCCAACCACCCATTGGCTGAAGTTTTTGGGTATCCAATAGCCAACACGACAGCACAAGCCAGACACTATCGGGAAAAAAGACTCTGTCCCTACAACAACAAGGTCCCGAGTTGTACCAAAGACAAAGCAAGGAACCCTCTGGGAGTATGCAGTGTCTACGACGATTGCAGAGCTGTGATAACCTGCCCCATTCGCTTTCGACAGGATTGGATCATCGCTGGTGATGCAGCAGAGTTTTTCTTTCCAGATGGAACACAGTGGACATCGTTGATGGAGGTCCGCCTCAATGACTCAACAGGACGTTCGGCGGGTAACATCGATATCGTACTGGTAGGATATGACGATACGGGATGTGTCACCGATTTTGGGGCGCTTGAGGTTCAAGCAGTATACATTTCGGGGAATGTGCGCCAACCCTTTGAACATTTCATGAGCGATCCTCCGAATCAGCAACACATGGATTGGAGAGGACAGGAAAACTATCCGCGACCTGATTATTTGTCGTCCTCCCGAAAGCGTTTGGCGCCTCAATTAATCTACAAGGGCGGCATTCTGCACGCATGGAAAAAGAAAATCGCAGTAGCAGTTGACCGGTACTTCTTTGCCAGCCTCCCACTACTGCCCGAGACAGACCCTCAAAAGGCAGACATCGCGTGGCTGGTTTACGACTTGGGTCTTGATGAGGAAACAATCAGGTTCAATCTCGTCCAGCATCAGGTAGTATACACATCATTTGGAGACGCGTTGGATACGATCACGACCGCTGAACCCGGTCCTATTGAGGATTTCCTTGAACGCTTGCAGTCCAAGCTTGATGAACGACTGGAAACCGGGTATGCCCCGAGTACGCCGACATTGGCGGACGAGCTGAGAAATGGTGAGAGTTAGATGAACCGCCAGCCTCCGCTACCCACCTTTGAAGATATCAGACATGAAGAGATCGTCAACGTAGCATCTGTCATTCACCGAAGCCCCTTCAGATACCCAGGTGGAAAAACCTGGCTTGTTCCACACGTCCGGAGATGGCTTTCCTGCCTCCCAAGAAGGCCGCAAGAATTCTTTGAGCCTTTCGCCGGAGGGGCCATCGTCGCATTGACCGTTGCAGCGGAACGGCTGGCTGAACACGTGACCCTGGTCGAGATCGATGAGGACATAGCAGTCACCTGGAAAACAATCATGAGTGATGATGCCAATTGGCTGGCACACCGCATCGCAACATTTGAGCTCACGGCAGAGTCCGTCGATGCTATACTATCCAGAGTCCAGGTCTCTCTGCGCGAACGAGCTTTCCAGACTATTCTTCGAAATAGAATCAACAGGGGTGGAATACTCGCTCCAGGCGCAGGCCGACTCAAATGGGGTGAAAACGGGAAGGGAATTGCATCGCGGTGGTACCCCAAGACGCTTGCAAACCGTATCCTGGCAATCGCGGCCATGCGTGACCGTATCTCGTTTATCCAGGGAGATGGAATCGAGGTTATGAGACAGAACTCCGACAGAACCGACGCGGTTTTCTTCATCGACCCACCATACACAGCAGCGGGGAAAATGGCAGGGCAGCGGTTATACACCCACTACGAGCTTGACCACGAAGAGCTGTTCAGAGTTGCAGCATCCTTGTCTGGCGATTTTCTCATGACCTACGAAAATGCCGAGGGCATACGTCAACTGGCGAACAACTATGGGTTTCTAGTGCAATCGATAGCGATGAAGAACACACATCATACCAAAATGACTGAGTTACTCATCGGACGAAGCCACGCTGCGCTCAATCCAAATCCATAGCTACAATTGCACTCTGCCATTCCACGCAAAGCTTACTGTGCGAAGGAGCACGCGACCGATGTACACAAGACGACGCTCGCCTGTGGCTGGCTTTCGCCCGCGTTATCTACTGATCGCCCTCACGCTCGTCTGCGTCGTCGCGAGCGGAGTCGCACTGCCAGCACGAGCGGATACACCCTTGCAGGGTCCACGTACGCTCTCCGAAACGCACATCCTCTACTTCCCGTTCATCGCGCTGCCATACACGCAAATCGGCTACGGCGTCCAGGCGCACATGATCGGCAACGACATGGTGCCGATCGTCGCCGCAATCCGCGGCCTCGGTTTCGATTGGGCAAAGCAGCAAGTCGAATGGAAGACGATGGAGCCTGCGGAGGGCGACCTGCACTGGGATCTGACCGACGGCGTCGTCGACAGCCTGATAGCCGCCGAAATCAAGCCGCTGCTCACCGTGGCGAAAGCGCCACGCTGGGCCCGTCCACCGGACAGCGACTTCGGCGTAGAGGGTCCGCCTGCCGACCCGCAGGACTTGGCCACCTTTGTCGGGGCGCTGGCCACGCATTATCGGGGCAAGGTGCGTGCCTACGAGATCTGGAACGAAGAGAACCTGCATGACGAATGGGGCAACGAGGACATCGACGCGGCCCGCTACGTGACGATGCTCGCGTTGAGTTATGTCGCCATCAAGCTCGCCGACCCCGGCGCGATCGTCATCAGCGGTGCGCCGACGCCGACAGGGGCACCGCTGCCCTGGGCGATCGACGACTTCGATTACCTGACCGCGATGTATCAGGCTGGTCTCGCCGGGTCCTGTGATGCGGTCGGCGCGCACTCCAACGGCTACAACATGCCGCCCGACGCGGACTGGCGGACGTGGTACCGGCCCAACCTGCACTTTCCGGCTACCGTCACCACCCGCCACCACTCGTGGAGCTTCAAGGCCACCCTCGAAGGCTACCGCGACATCATGCTGCGCTATGGTGAAGGCGACAAGGCGATCTGGGTCACCGAATTCGGCTGGGCGTCGAATTCCGCGCCTCATGCGAACTACGAGTACGCGCAGGACAACTCGCTGGAGCAGCAGGCGGCGTACACCGTCAAAGCCTGCGAGATGGGCGAAGCATGGGGGTGGGTCGGGCCAATGTTCCTGTGGAATCTGAACTTCAAGGTCGTTGCTCCTGGAAGCGAGATGGCGCAGTGGGGCATCGTCGACGCATACTGGAATCCCCTACCGGTGTACGAGTCCCTGGCAACCATGTCGAAGAACTCGCGCGGGTGATGGGTGACGGGGGCGGACCTGTGTGTCCGCCCTGTTCGCAACACGACGCGCGGCAATGGGCGCGGTGAATCGCGCCCCTACGATTGCGACGAGGATGTGGCCAATTCGTAGGGGCACGGCATGCCGTGCCCCGTGACCCAGCACCTCGCTGAACCCTCAACCGCACGCGGCAACGGATCCGTGCCATCCTGCGCATCGGCTGTTCTCCCGCCGGCGTGGCCACGCAGAGCCGACCGCCCACTGGAGAGCAAATTGAGAGCTCTCAGCTCTCAGCTCGCGGTTCTCCGAAAAATAGCGCAAAACTTCGCTGGATTTCCCCTACCCTTTCACGAGTTCTTCACAATCTCGTGGCATACTGAAGCTAGATGAGAGAGCAGAACTGGATTCGTATGTTTCAAGGAGATGGAAGCATGAATGAGAATCGGCAGACCGCATTGCTAGAGGATGTTTCACTGGGAGAGCGCGTGAGTTACGGCGTCATCTCGTTGGTTCACGATACGCTGTACGGCAAATTCCGCGATCCCTACCCGGCGTTATGGGCAGCAGGACTGGCACCCGGACAGCGTGTGTTGGAGGCGGGTTGTGGTCCGGGGCACTTCACCCTGCCGGCGGCACGCCTGGTCGGCGAGACGGGAGAGGTCTACGCGGTGGACGTCAACCCGCTGGCGATCAGCCGCGTGCGGGAACGGGTGTGCGAAGCCGGCGTGACGAACGTCCGGCCCATCCTGGCAGATCTGCGTGCACTCGACCTGCCGGCGGCGTACATCGACGTCGTACTCCTGTTCGGACTGGGGCATGCACGCGGGGGATTGGACGCGGTCTGGCGCGAGCTGGGCCGGGTCCTCAGGCCGGGTGGCATCCTGGCCGTCGAAGGTAACCTGTCGCCGCCGGCGCTGTATTTCACCCTGCATCACCGCCATGGACGGATAAGACGCTATCTGCGCGGAATGGCACCAGTGTGGGCATAGCGCTGGCGTTCGGCACACGGTCCGCGCCATGCGCACGGCCCGCGCCGGATGACCGGCCGGTCGCCCCTACGGCGGACACGGTCGAAGCCGTGTCGGGACGATCCGCGGTGCTTGCCCTGTCCCCCGCACGCGGCACAGCATCCGTGCCATCCGGCGCATCCGCTGTTCTCCCGCCGGCACGGCCCTACGGCGGACACGGTCGAAGCCGTACCGGGACGATCCGCGGTGCTTGTCCTGTCCCCCGCACGCGGCACAGCATCCGTGCCATCCTGCGCATCCGTTGTTCTCCCGCAGGCGCGCCCCGTATCGTTGTGGCGACGACGTCGCAGATTCGTAGGGGCACGGCATGCCGTGCCCCGTAACCCAGCACCTCGCTGAACACTCACCCGCACGCGGCGACGAATCCGTGCCATCCGGCGCATCCGTTGTTCTCCCGACCCCGTTAACAGTCGAGAGCAAGCCGCACCGGGCACACGTCAATCCACAACGACGACCGGTGCGTATTCCTCGTACGAATTGCCGTCGAGATCCTCGGCGATGAAGCCGATTTCGTATTCACCTGGCGGCGCAGGCACCGCCTCCCAGGTAAAGGGCTGCATACCGAAGGTCAGGGTTCCGCCCTCCATGTTGTAGAATTGGACGTCCGCTTCGCTCAGATCCATCCATTGTTCCAGGATGGTGAATGTATCGCCCTCCTTGGGGAGGAGGCGCCGCGACGGGCCGATCCCTGTCAGGTTGGTGTAAGCGGAGACGCCGGTCAGCGCGCCATCGCCATTGAAATAGAGCGTCGCATAACGGCGCTGCCCGCCACTGGCCGGCTCGAAGATCCCAGAGACGGTGAAGACGCTATCCTCCGCCGTCGCGCCATAGGTATCGGGCTCGAGCAGCGCGAATTCCGCATGTTCTCCGTCTTCGATCACGTACAGCTGCGGTTCCCACTCGAATTCCAGCGGGAATTCCTGCTCGTCGCCCCAGTCCGGATAGATCACACCGCCGATTTCTTTGTTGTCCTCGTTATCGACGTAGTCCAGATCGGCCAGCAACATGGCGTTGGACTCCTCGTCATAGAACCCGACATACAGGTAGATGTAACCAACGCTATCGCCGCTGATCGTTGTGTTGATCGTCAGCGGTTTGTCCACGCTCGTCTCCTGCGCGGAGAGCTGGAGCGGCGCGATGTGGACCGGGCTCGCCCCCGGCGCAGTAATCTCGCCGACCGCAACCTCCCCGGCCGTCCGGGGCGCGAGCCGCTCAGCGGCAAACTGCGGGATCTCCTCCGGAACCGTGGCGCCAGTGTAGTGGTAGAGCAGGAAATCGTCCCACAGGGTCGAGGCTGCAAAACGATCGGCCACCGTGACGAACGAGTCGTAGCCGGATTCATCGGCTGCGAACAGCGTCGAGTTCGGGAAATAGATCGAGATGCCGGTCGCTCCCACTTTCTGCCGGCCGTGCTTTTCGCCGATTACCGCCCGGCCCAGCGCCGCGATCACCTCGTCGGCAGCAGCCGCCACCTGCACATCGCCGGTCGTTTGCTTCAGCAGCTCGGCCACGTTGCCCAGGTCGAGATACGGTGAGGGTTCATTATCGTCGAATACCGTCTCGAATGCTTGGGCGTAGGTCCGTGCCGCCGCGGCGTGCTTCTGGTCGACACCGGTCAGGGCCTGCGCCAGGCCACTCACCGCAGACAGCACGTCCGGAATCTGCGCCAGGTCGACGGCGGTCAGCGTCATCTTGTCTTCCAGGTCCTCGAGGATCGCTTCCGGCCCTGGGATCTGTGCGGCGATCTCGTCGAGCGTCATCTTTTCGAGACCGTCGTGCAGCTCGATGAGCTCCGCTGCGCTCACCTCGTCGCTCTCCTCCATCATGCCCAGGATGCGCTCGGCACGCTCGCGCGGATCGGTGATCTTGGCGTCGTCGACCAGGTAGCTGTCCACCACCTGCTGCGCCAGGGTGGCGCCGTCGATCGTCGGATCTTCGAGGATCGTCTTCAGGAAGCTGTTGTAGGCCCAGCCGACGTCCGGCTCGGACTCCTGCGAGGCGACCGCGTAGCGAGCATGCGCTGCCAGCGCGGTGTACACCGCCAGATCGGACATCAGGCACGCGTCCATCCCGATCAGCTCGAACTCAGCGATGCCGGCTGCTTCCTGTGCCCTGCTCAGCGCGTCGTCGATCTCCATCAGGAAGAGCATATCGCCGAACGCGTGCGCCAGCGCGATATCGTGGGCACCCAACCCGCCCGGATCGGGATCGCTCCAACCGCCCGGCCAACCCGCACCGTGATCCGAGAGGATCAGCACGTACTTGTCCGCGGGATATTCCGTCGCCGCCCAGGTGATGAAATCGGCCAGGGTGTCGCCGTCCGACATCGCCACCTCGCCGATATCTTCCAGCTCCTCGGATGCGAGCACTTTCAGATCCTCGTCGTAGGTGATGAAGAACCGCTTCGTGGACGTCCAATCGCCATCTCCGTGATACCCGCCCTTGAAGCGATCCAGTTGGGCCACGAGCTGCACATCGCCGGCGGATCCGGCCAACTCGATCTTGTTTGCGTCAGTCAGAATATCATACTCGAGAATCTCGTCATCGGCATCGCCGTAGTACATCACCAGCCAACTGGTAGTGTCCTGGGCGGGCGCTGCCGCCAACCCACTCGATACGCTGCCCAGCAGCACCGCAACGACCGTGACCCCGATCAGACATCGCTGTAATGTGTGTTTGGAATACGTTAAACAGCGTAACATCAGCCCCTCTCCCTTCAGTGCTCGTTGAATATCAGATACGTCTATTGTAGCACGAATCGTTGCACGAATCAAGCGTGCTGGCGAGCGGGGGCACATCCGAGATACCTGGGCCAGTGAGCAAATGGGCAGGTCGTGTTTACAGCGTGAGCTACCAGGCTCACACGAATATCTCTATGGCGGTCAAGCCTGTGCCAATCCCGGACGTGTTCGGTTTGTGCGGAGACCCACAGGAACAGGCCACCAGCCCCCGCTCAGCCTGTGCGGAGATGGGCACAGACTGCTCCAATAAGCGTGCTCTCCGGCGCACTGGGCGTGTCAGAGGCGCTGCGTCAATCGCCCAAACTCCTGGCTGCACCGCAGGGGGGACCTGCGTCCAACCCTGTCCTCGTGCGCCTGGCCCAAAATCCGTGCCATGCCGTGTCCCTACGCTATCCGCCCGGACGACTTGCACCGTCGTGGCGTTGGCCGGTCGCCCCAAAATCTTCGGCGCATCCAACCGCATGTGCCTAAGGCGCAGCAAGGAAGTCCAACACGAGTTGTGCGAAAGTGTCCGGATACTGGTACATCGCGCCATGTCCGGCGCCCTTCAATTGGACCAGCCAGGCGCCCGGAATCCTGCCGGCGACCTTCACCGAGTTTTCGGCCGGCGCGATGATATCCTCTCTGCCCACAATCACCAGCGTGTCGCTCTGGATGGCCGGGAGATCGTCCCAACGACCCGCCCACGAACCGAGGGCCTCAGTCTGCCGGTTGACAACGTCCAATGAGACCTCCTCATGTGGACGGGTAAACAGCGCAAAGATCTCCTGCATGTGCGCATCGAACCACTCCGCCGGAAACATGAGCCGCAGGAGGCGCTCGCCACGTTCCTGCGGCGTGCCCGAGGTATCGGTCAGGTCCTTCACCGTGCTGGCGGACATCGGAATGGCGTTGGGGCCACCCGGACTCGTCCCGTAGAGGACCAGCTTCTTCACCAGAGTCGGATGATTCAAGACCAACTCGATTGCGGTCATGGACCCCATCGAATAGCCCAATACGTGTACGGGACCGATATTCAGCGCCTCGATGAAGCCGGCGGCGTCCTCGGAAAATTGTACGACCGAGAACGGTTCGGTGCCCTCGGTCGTTCCACCGATGCCCCGGTTATCGAATTCGATTACCTTGTATTTACCCGCGAGAGTTTCCACCACGGACGGATCCCAGTCGTCCATCGTCTCGCCGTAGCCACTGATCAGGACGAGGGGTTCCCCCTCTCCGTAGACACGATAAGCCACATCGATATCACCAACTGTAACCATTTGGTTCTCCGGCAGGGCGCCTGTGCCGCCCTGCGCCAACGCGATTCCACAGGCAATAGACATCACACTCAACACCAATGATACCACTACGGTCAAACATACGACGCGTTGCATATTGGACCTCCTGCAGTAGATCAACACTCGAGAACGCACGCCGATCACACATTTCGCCTCGCTCGCCCACCGCGGGCCTCACGAGGCGCGTCACTCCGGCAGACTCTGCGGTATGCGGCGCCGGGCTTCCGTGCGCTGTTCGTTCGCATAAACGATCGAGCAGACCAACCCTACGAGCGGCGGAACGAGCAGCAGGTACAACGCCGCTGTCAGCGACGTCCGGTCGGCCATGATGCCGGTAAACGAGGCGCCGATACCGCCAGGCAGCCAGCCCAACCCGGTCACGAGTCCGGAAGCGACGCCGACACTGCGCGGCCAGGCCTCCTGTGCCGCAGCAATGCTCACCGGGAAGCTCCCACCGAGCAAGATCCCAATGATACTGACCCATACCACCTGGAATGCTCCCGTCGCGTTCAAAAACAGCCACAACGCCGGCGGAAGAAATCCCAGAGACAGCATCAAGATCTTCCAGCGCCCGATGTGGTCCGACAGGACTCCACCGAGCAGCGCCCCGGCGGCGATCGACCCGACCAGCAAGGTCAACATCTGGCCGCTGTGGGCTGCCGTCCAGCCCTGGCTTTGCAGCCATTCGGGCAGATAGGTCATCATGCTGAACTGGAACCACGACCGGCTCATGACCATCAGGACCACCAACACCAGCGCGAGCATTGAGCCGGTGTGTGCCTGCACTGTCCGCTGCAGAACGTGTGCACTCGCCGCCACCGTCGTGCGCGCCCCGTCGTCACGCAGTTGCCGGTAGACGAACGCGCCAACCAGCAAACCGATGGGCACCAGCAGCAGTGTTCCCGGCAAGCCCAGCCATCCGACCGCGAACGTGATCAGCAGCGGACTCAGCGCCGAACCCAGCGATCCGCCGACCGAAAACACCGAGAGAGATGCCCCCTTCTTGGAGCCGGCAATTGACCCGGCAGCACTCGCGCCGGCCGGGTGATACGCCGCCGATCCCAGCGCCCCCAGACCAACCACCACGAGCAGGACCCCGTAGTCGTTGACCAGCCCGACCAGACCCATCAATACCCCGCTCCAGACCAGGCTCGCCGCGACCAACCGGCGCGCACCCCAGCGGTCACTCAGGTGGCCGAAGATCGATTGCGACAGCGTAGCCCCCGACCCGGATATGAACGCCGCCACACCGACCTGCGAATACGTCAACCCCATCGTCGTGATGAAGACCGGATAGAGGATCGGCAAGAAGTTGTTGCACAATTCGATGGTGAAATGAGCCAATGCAATGGGATACAGATGTCGCGCGGGGCTTGAGTTCACAGTCAATCCTTCCTCGATACAGAATACCCGCGTATTCTACACCCGTTTTGGCAAACGGGGAAGTAATCGCCCGGTCATGCAGGCAGACGGATCACACGACCGTCGCGCTGCACAACAACCTCCTGTCCGCGACGATGGAGTCTTGCTGCCCCGGTTACTCCGGGAGTCGCGGCGATATCGGGCGACGGCCCGCGGACCACTGCTGGTTGGCATAGATCAGCGCACAGACCAGCCCGACGAGCGGCGCGATGAGCAGCAGGTGTAGCGCCGACGTCAGCGACGTCCGGTCTGCCATGAAGCCGGTAAACGAGGCACCCACTCCACCCGGCACCCAGCCCAGCCCGGTCACCAGCGCCGACGCGACACCGATACTGCTCGGCCACGCTTCCTGCGCTGCGGCGATAGCCACCGGGAAACAGCCGCCGAGCATGACGCCAATCCCGCCGAGTATCACGATCTGAATCGGACCTGTCATGCTCAGGAACAGCCATAACGCCGGCGCCAAAAACCCCATGGTCAGCAACAGGACGCGCCAACGTCCGACACGGTCTGACAGCGCGCCACTGAACATCGACCCCACGGCGACAGACACAACCAGCAGGGTGAACATCTGCCCGCTAGCCATTGCCGACCAGCCCTGACTCTGCAACCATTCCGGCAGGTAGGTTACCAGGCTGAAGTGATACCACGACTGGGTCATTACCATCAGGACGATCAGCACCAAGGCGAGGAGTGAGCCGGAGGGCGCCTGACTCGCCGGCTGGGTGACACGCGTGCCCGCTGGCGCAACCACGCCGGGCTCCTTCCAGCGCAATTGCCGGTGCACGAACGCGCCAGCGACCAGACCGATGGGAAGAACGACCAACGTTCCCCGCAGGCCAAACCACCCGACCGCCACCGTGATCAGCAGCGGACTCAGTGCCACCCCGAGCGAGCCGCCAACCGCGAACACCGACAGGGACGCGCCCCTCCTGGCACCTGGGATCGATCCGGCAGTGCTCGCTCCGGCGGGATGGAAAGCAGCCGACCCGAAGGCGCCCAGGCCGATCACCACCAGCAGGGTTACGTAATCGTTGACCAGCCCGACCAAACCCATCAGGACGCCGGTCCAGATCATGCTCAGGGCGACGAGTCGCCGAGAGCCGAAACGGTCACTCACGTACCCGAAGAGGGGTTGCGCCAGCGAAGCCCCCGAACCGGCGATAAGCGCCGCCACCCCCACCTGCGAATACGTCAACCCCATGGTGGTGATGAAGACCGGATAGAGGATCGGCAAGAAGTT
>ENA-OSEO01004920-OSEO01004920.1-sediment-metagenome-genome-assembly--contig:-NODE-4920-length-13395-cov-17.263778_pt1 | contig 13395 bp, 15 predicted proteins | sample MGYA00237883_ERZ534232 | MGnify/ENA metagenome assembly ERZ534232
ATCCTCCGCCGCGACGTGTGGGAAGAGATCGCAGAGGAAACCAAGGCCGAATTCAACCGACGACTCCGGGCATTGGGAATCAAAACCGAAAAATGGCTCAAGGCAGGGCAGGTCCTGGTCGAGCGGTCCCTGATAAAAGGGCTGGTCCTTCTGGCCTGGGCCATCGAGGAGGGTGATCCCGTGCTCATCAGCACTGCGGTCCGCAACTGGCTTGGCCTGGTCCCGGAAGAACGTTGGCGGCTCTACACCATGACAAACGCCTATACAGGGCATGCCATCAACGGGCGGGGCAAAGGGTGGCGCAAGGCCGTCCGCTTCGCACTGACCGAAAACCCCATATCCGATGCAGCGCTCAAGAAGAGGCGGAGGGAATTGGAGAGGGCGCCCTCCCTTGTGGTGTCTCCCTTTAAACTTTTAAGGACAGCCGGACGCCAAAAGTAAGCCTCCATTTCTTATGACGCATGGCCAGTTGCCAGCTCTTCAGCCATTTTCTTCTTGGACGCCAGATCCGCAATCCGATAGAGGACCATCATCTGGTTCTGGCTGGGGCCGGATCCCTGGTAGGTCCCTACACCGTGGAGTCCGGCCACCCAGTTCTGCAAAAATCGAATCATCCGCATGCGCTGGGGCGCTGGGGCAGCAGCAGCCAGGTATTTAGCCACATAGTCCCGGGTCTCGGGATTTTTCAGCTCTTTCTCGCTCGGCATGGTCACCGAGACGCCGCCGGCAATGTCCCCGGCCAGGGCCATGACTTCCCAGAAGCCATCGTTGGTGTTGAGCTTGGCGATGTTGCTCATGGCCTCGTCGGGCATGAAAACCCCTGAACCAACCGGTTCTTCCTTTCCCATATAGGCTGCGGCAGTGGCGCAGGCCAGGGATGTATCATTGAGTTGGAGCATCCGGGTGATCTTATGGGCAATGTGGGAGGCCTTGCCCAGTCCGTTATACTCGGCCATGAGCTGGGTAGCTCCGATGATCAGATCCATGAATCCCACCTTGCAGGCCCCGCCGCAGTTCATCCGGTGGGTCTTGGCAAACCGGGTGATAAAGCGCTGAGTGTACTCGATCTCGCCGCACATGAAGACCCGCTCCCAGGGCACGAATACATGATCAAAGACGATGAGGCAGGTCTCCCTCTGTCCGTACAGGGGATTGCCGATGACCAGCACGTCTGGTTCGCATTCCCGCTCCACGCTGAAGGGCGTGTACTGGCCGATGTAGGTGATGCCCTCAGTTCCGTTGGGGATCACGAAGGCCAGGGCGTAGTCCTCCTCTCCCTTTCTGCACGAGATGCCCGGAAGCACCAGGGTCTCATCTGCTGCATACGCCCCTGTGGCGTGCTGCTTGGCCCCGCACACCACGATCCCATCCGACCTTTTTTCCACCACATGGATATAGTAATCCGGGTCCTGCTCCAAGGGCCTCTTGCTCCGGTCGCCCTTGGGATCGGTCACAGACCCGCTCACCACCAGGTCTTTTTCCTGTGCATATTTCAGGAACTGGTTGAACCGCTGGTGATATTCTGTCCCCCTGTCGTGATCGATTTCCCATGTGGTGGCCGCCAGAGAGGGGAGCATCTCGTTTCCGGGGCAGCGGTAGTTGCACGTTCCCAGTTTCTGGCTGCTGAGGCGGGCCATATCGAGGCGCTTGTGGAGATCATCCCTGCTCTGATGAATATGAAGGGCGCGGCTAATCGGCTCGCCGGTGAGGTGGGAGACGCTCTGCATGGTGTCGCTATATTGCGGGTCCAAGGTAAGTTCATAGACCCGCGCGGTGGCCTCTATGACTCCTCTGGTTACAGGGTGTTCGGTCAGGCTTTCGATCTTTTTGCCCCCGATAAAAAGTCTCGGTTTCAGTCTTGCTACCCGGTCTCGGTATTCCTGTTCGGTAATGATTGCCATTGACGCCTCCTATGCCAGTTAATCCCTTGACCCCCCGCAGCATGCTGAGAGGAAAATGGGCCCTTGGTGAGCATATTCCATCTGTCGCTCTGCCAGGCCTATCCCCCTGCCAGGCGCTGTCATCCGGCCCAAGGGAAGAGAAAAATTTGAATGAGAGTATCGGTCAGAAACTCATGGCGGGTCAAGGAAAATCTCATGCCTGACAACCGGTTTACCCATGACCTGGAGTTCCAGGAATGTCTTGACACACTCGAATGTTTGAACCAAACTCACGTTCCCAGCGATGGTTGTATCCATGCCGAGATAGGGCCGAGAGGCCTTATGAGATTGCCAGGAGTCAGGCGCCGACCCTGAGCTCCGAAAGTCTTGATCCCAACGGTATTGAGGCGATTGCAGACCATATGTTACGGTTTCCCCTGCGCGAATGGGGGCAGTCGAATAATTTCAGAAGAGAAGGAGGCATGTCCATGAAATCAAAAATAGCAGAAGCCATCGGCCTTGAGTACAATCCCGTGGCCATTGTCCTGACAGACGAAAAACCGGAAAAGGCACTTCAGTTCAAAAAGGGCAAGTGGGGCTGTGTCATGTTCATGTTTGCCAATGCGGCAAGGGGCAAAACTGCGGTTTTTGATGCAGAGACATACGGCTGCTGGGGAGGCGGCGTCGGGCTGGGATTCGGCAATGCCTATGAGCAGTTTCCGGGCGGTGTAGACTGCTTTACCCGGTTTTTGTCTTCGGGAAACAACCAGTGGGAAAAAGGGAAGCAAGTTGGCCAAGCTCTCGAAAAGGCAGCGGGAAGAGAGTTTGCGGACGATTTTCTGGAAGGCGAAAGATATGTAAAGGACCCGTATCTCGTGGACCAGTGGCTCCAAGAGCTCCCCATTATGGAAATTCCATACAGGTACGTTGTCTTTGAACCTCTGTCCCAGATTGATCCCAAGGGCAAAGAGCCCAAGGCCGTTGTTCTTACTGCTGACGCGGACCAGGTATCGGCCCTGGTTATACTTGCCAATTACGGCCGGAAAGGTATGGACAACGTGATCATCCCCTGGGCCGCCGGTTGCCAGACCATTGGCATCATCCCCTGGCGCGAGGCGGAATCGGAACGCCCCCGGGCCGTTGTTGGCTTGACCGACATTTCGGCGAGAAAGAATGTCCGCAAATTTTTGGGATCGGAATATCTCACCTTTGCCCTGCCCTGGAAGATGTTTCTGGAGATGGAAGATCAGGTGGAGGGGAGTTTTCTGGGACGGCCCACGTGGCTGTCGCACCAGAAACCCAAGAAATGATGTATCACTTTATCAAAATTTGGACCGAGCAGAGGCAGGGGGCAAGGTTTTTGGAGCGCCCTCGCCGAGCCCCCCTGCCGGACCTCAACGTGTTGCGAGATGATATAGCTATCCCGGGCCTCCGCTTAAAAAAATGTCCTGAGGCGCAAACGCCCATTTGTGGCAAAAAATGGCAAAAACCAACAAAAACGTCGCATAAGAAAAGGGGTCAGCTTATTAGGCTAACCCTTTGATTTTATTGCTGGTGCGAGAGGGGGGACTCGAACCCCCACGGGTTACCCCACTGGATCCTAAGTCCAAAAAGGTGTTGATTCCATGGCACGTCCGGTAAAGCGAGTGAAAAGCTCATCCATATATATTTCAGAGAGTTGGATCGCTTTCCATATCAAAATGAAATCAAGGGAACGACCGGGAAACAGGGGGATATTTTCAGGTAAATGTTGACCAAATGTTGACCAAAGCCGATGCATTTGGCGAGGCCGCCGGGTCTTTCACAAAGCTCCCGCTTGACTAAATTCCCTTTCTTGACATTCTTGTCAATTCCATCCATAAAGTCAAGGGCAATGAGATATCACGTGTTCAGGGATCATCAGGCTTGATTAAATAAATATGCTTGACAATCCAGTCAAGTTTGGGTATTTAGTCAAGCATGAAGAGTCCATTCGAAAAACAAGCCGCTTCAGAGGTTCCGGGTCTGCTGTCCAGGCTTCTGGACATGCCGGAGGGCCAGGTTGCGGTTCGCCTGGCTACGAAAGACTCCGGGCCTGACTCCGTCATAAGCGCGGGTAATCATACTTTCCTCGTGGAATTCAAGAACTCAAGTGCAAGGACACCCCTGATTCAGGCTATTTCCAGGTTCGAAGAGCACACCAAGAATCAAAGGAAGGACGTCATCCCGCTCCTCATCGTCCCATACATGGGCGAAACAGGCCGCCGGTTTTGCGAAGAGCACGAAATCGCCTGGATGGACCTCTCAGGAAACGCCCGCATCAAGGCCCCCGGCCTCCATGTCCATATAGAAGGCAAACCGAACCGGTTCAAAAAGGCCGGCAGGCCTCCCAATCTCTTTGCTCCCAAGAGTTCGCGAATTGTCCGTCAATTTTTGATCCAACCGGATCGGGCCTTGAACCAACGCGAGTTGTCTCAGGCCACCGACCTGGATGAGGGATACACGAGCCGGATCGTTCGCAGGTTCGAAGAGACCGGGTTGATGGTAAGGAGTGAGACAGGCCTCTTGAGTCCCAAAGACCCCGAGCAGCTGCTCGACGCATGGCACGACGCCTATGACTTCATGAAACACCACATCGTCAAAGGACACGTGGCTGCCCGATCCGGCGACGAACTGCTTCATCGAATCGCCGACATGCTCGATCGACTGCATGTGGATCACGCTGCCACGGGCTTAGGTGCTGCCTGGCTCTACACCCATTTCACCAATTTCCGGCTGGCAACCTTCTATTTGTATCATCTCCCGACGGATGAGTTATCCGCTGAACTCGGTTTTCGTGAAGACGATCCGGGCGCCAACACGTGGTTGGTGATCCCAAATGACGAAGGGGTCTTTCATGGTTCAGAGGTTCGGGAGGGAATTCGTTGCGTCCATCCCGTCCAGGTTTACCTGGATCTGAAGTCCCACCCGGAAAGATCTGCTGAAGCGGCCTCGAGACTGCGTCAGGAATGCCTGAAATGGAGAGAAGATGCTTGAAAAACCTGCATTCGCTTTTCAGTACGACAGGGAGCAGGGAGCGCTTGTGAGGCGGACGTGTCTCTACGTGGCGACAAAACTCGGGGACCTCCTGGATGAACTCGTCGTGGTCGGTGGACTTGTCCCTTCACTCCTGATCTCAGAGAAATCCTTACCGAGAGGAGAAGACGTCCATGTCGGTACCATGGATCTCGACCTGGGGCTTTCCCTGGCACTTCTGAACGCGGATCGATATGAGGAACTCACCGCAAGACTCCGTCGGGCAGGTTTCGAACCGGACGTGAATGAAGCGGGGAATCCAACCTTTCAACGATGGCGGATCGAACCGTCGGGACACTTCAAAGTGACTATCGATTTTGTGATCCCGCCGAGTCTCGATGGAGACGAAGGAGGCAAGATTCGCCATATCGAGAAAGACTTTGCAGCGGTGATAACACCGGGGCTTCATCTGGCCTTCCAGGACAGGCAGAAGATTTCCCTGAGAGGCAATACGATCCTGGGGGAAAAGGCGCAGCGGGAGATTTGGGTATGCGGCCCCGGAGCCTTTGTGGTGCTCAAGGCCCTCGCGTTTGGCACGAGAGGTGAGAACAAGGATGCCTATGATCTCTATTACGTGATTCACAACTATGGCTCTGGTATTGCCGATGTCTTGAAACACCTCGAACCCATCCTCCAAGAACACGAAACTCGAAAAGCCCTTCAGATACTCCATCGAGACTTCTCTGAGCCCAACGCAGTGGGACCTCGTCGGGTTGCGGCCTTCCTCTATCGGACTCCCAACGACGACCTGCAGGCTGACGTAGCAGGTTTTGTCCGAGAACTGCTCAGAAGATGTGATATTGCCTGATTATCCACCCGCGCTGACCCAGATCAAGCCATCCACGTGGTTGCCCATGCGAACAAGGGCTTCGTAACAGAGGCGGGCCGTGTTGCCGGTGGTGATGCAGTCGTCCACGAATAGGATGGAGCGGTTGCGGACGAGCCAGGAGGGAAGGAGGACGGGTTCGGACTGGGAAAGGCTGGAATGGCGGCCATGATACGGCTTGTCTGTTTTCCGGGAAAAGGCGGGGGCAAAGGGGATTTCGGCCATTCGGGAGATGGCGGTTGCCAGGTCGTGCGTGCAATATCGCGCCGGGGATCGACTGGCGGACGGGGGCGCGGTGGTGACGAGGTCGTAGTGATTACGGATGAAGGGGAGGAAGTCCCTGGCCATTCGGTCCGTGATCCGTGGGTTCCGATCGACCTTCCATCTCTTGAACAGGTCCCACCGAATGTTTTTCCAGAGACGGAGGGAGAAACACCCCACAAAGGCCCCCCGGTGGTGGCGAAGCGTGATCCGTTCCATCCCTTCGGGGATCAGGGCCTCCGCGGCGTCCTTGCCGGGAAAGATCCGCATCTTCCACCCGGTCGGGACAATGGGCATGGGGGCGAACCCCGTGGCGATGGAGAGCAGGTTCGAGCCGATCATGATGTTTCCCCCTTGGCTTCATTTTCCCGGCGTGATGCTGCGTGCCTGAGTGGGCCTGCCCGATGGGGGCAGGCACGCGGACAGGTCAACTGAGGGGGATGGCAGTCTCGGGACCGGTTCCGGCGATGGCGGGGTGTCCGTTCCCATTCCCGTTGCCGTTGGGCGTGGGCAGGGCTGTCGAGACCATTTCCCTCAACCGGGTATCCAGTTCGGCGATGGCCTCGGTGTAATGTTCCTCCTCCACGTCCGCTGTGGCGCCGTAGCTCACGCTCCAGGAGCAGAAATTTTTTCCGATCTTCTTGGATACCAGCACGCTCACCTGATTCACTTTCATGATCGCCTCCATCGAAATGCCGTGGTTGTCTGCCGTTGCCGCTTCCGTCCCGACCAGCAGGATGGGATCTATGGGGACATTCCCGTTGATCCGCTCCCGGGTCTTGAAGTAGCACGAATCGCAATGGGATCTGTCCCTGCACCGCTCACACACCTTGCCCGGGTCCACGATCCGGTCCAGGCTGTCGAACAGGGAATCGATCGTCTTCGTCATGGGCTTTCCCAAGGCCCATGCGACCCTTCTGAGGGTGCTCGAATGGTAATCCGAGAGTTCCGGCGTGTATCCCATATGGCTTCCCTCCCTTTCATGATTCATCCATGGGGCCGTCCGTGCACAGGGACCGCCATTCCCGATAAAGATCGATGGTCGCCATGTCCCCGTACACCTGCCGGTTGATCAGCCAGAGGACCTTCCGAAACCGTTTCCTTGCGTCACCCTCCAGAGAAGCGGCGCAGTTGGTCCCGGCCTGTTTGAGAATGTCGACGCCGCGGTTCAGAAACACGATCGTATTCACCGGCAGGTATTCACCGCAGATGGTCTCTTCCACTGTCATCGCTGCCTCCTTTCCAAGGCCAGATATCGGAGGTCAGAAGACAGAGGTCAGAGAGGATTTTCCTCACTGCTCCCTGCCCCCTGCCCCGGCCCCCGACCTCCATCCTTTCAAAACGGGATGTCTTCGTCGAAGGGCGCTTCCGGTTGACCAGCGCCGGTCCCCTGAGCCCCGGATCCGGCCCCACCCGGTTTTGCCTCGCCGTTCGTGGGTTTGGGATCCAGAAAGTCCACGCTGTTGGCCACGATCTCCGTGACCGTCCGTTTGACGCCTTCCGAGGTCTCGAAAGACCGGGTGATGAGCCTGCCGGTCACGGCCACCCGGCTCCCCTTGTGCAGATAGGCGCTCACGGTCTCGGCCAGTCCGTTCCAGCAGATCACCGAAAACCAGTAGACCCGCTCGTTCTCGCCGTACCGGTCGTTGACGGCGACCGACATCCTGGCCACCGCCCTTTGGGTCGTGGTCGTGTACCTGAGGTCCACATCCGCGCCCAGCCGTCCGATGATGTTCACCTGGTTCATGCTCGTTTCTCCTTTCGTTCGGTTAAGTTCACTCCGGGACAGGTTGGATCGAATCCGCCCGAATCACCAGAAGGTCCCCGTCCCTTTTCACGACCCCGGCCACCCGAATCTTTCGTGTGTTCGGAATCGCGTCCGTGAGCACCGAGAGCCTGCCGTTCACCAGCCGGATCGGCCCTCCCTCCCCGGTCTCGATCCTTGCCGGCGTGAACACGAATTCCATCTCCCTCCCCACGAAACACTCGGGCGCATGGGCGAAGATCTTTCTTCGCAGGGATTTCACGTAATAGTCCGTGGCCTTTCCAAAGGACCGGTAGGTGAAGAAGGCCAGGGGCTGAAGCCAGCCCACCGAATAGTTCACGATCTTCATGCTCCGGTTGATGGCCTCGATGAGGTCCGTCCCCTCCAGCACCAGATGCCAGTCCCCGGACTGCTGGGCCGGCCAGGTGCCGAAGGTGGTCATCTGGATCGCCTCCTCGAAGATGAAGAGGGAGAAGGTGACGATCCCCAGGACCGACAGGACCATGGCCGCGTGGGAAGACCAGGTTTTGAGCCTTCGAATCATGGCCGCTCCTTACGGGACGATCTTGAGGAGCGTGTACGAGGTCCTCCCCTCGGTCTCCCGCTTGTCGCACACGGCCTTCAGGGTGTCGCCCCTCTTGAGGGTCCTGGCCTTCTCCACCTGGTTCCCGAAGGCCATGACCGGGACCCCGACCTCGTACGAAATCCCCTGCAGGGTCTTTTCCGCGGTCACGATCACCCGCACGTAGGGTTTCTGGTTCTTGTCCACGGCCTGGACCACGTCCTGGATCTTCCCGGTCAGGACCATGTCCTCCGCATGCCCCGGTTGCCACACCGCCAGCGTGCACAGCCCCATCACCCCTGCCATTGCCGTCATCCATCTCGCCTTTGCCATAATGCCGCCTCCTTTTCCTGTTTGTGTCGATAAAAAACCCACCCTCCTTGCAGCTACGATGACATCTCTTTGAGTCGCTCTCTCAACTCCCGGTACCCCGACTTCTTCTTGAGAAACCGCTCGATCTCCTCCTTGAGTTTGACGTATTTGAACTGAAGGAGGAGATAGTCTTTGCGCAGGATGACATGATCCTTTCTGTCCATAGATCCCTCCGATTGCCGTCTATGCCTGGTTTTTCCGATAAACAGATGGGGCGTATCCCGTTTTCGACCCCTGCGGCCATCGATGGGATTCGATGATGTCGTCCGTGAAGCCGACCGCGTCCTCCAGGTTGTCGAACTGGCCGATGCAGGTATCGCCGAACCAGACCTGTGCCCAGCGTCGTCCGTCTTCGACCGCCGTATCGATCTCGATGGGATGGTCTTTTACCGTCAGCAACATGATGGTTTTCTCCTTTCCCCGTGGATTGTTGAAAAAACAGACGGGCCATATGGTTGTCCCCCTTCGGGCGATGCGACGGACGGTGGGTCCTGTCGCGGTCGTCGGCCCGGCGAGCGGTCTGCCGGCCGGGTTCCGAGCGATCCGGAAGCGTCAAAAGAGGGAGGCCTGGCCATGCGCCGGGTGTCCCGGGCCGTGCTCCTGTTTGCGGCGCTGGTAGGCCTTCCAGATCACGGTCCATTCATGCTTTCGAGGCACATCGCGAACCGCGATCCGGCCCTGCTGCACCTTGTAGAGCCAGGCGCCGAGGGCGGCCAGGTTGCCGTTGGCCCTGGCGATCTTGTCGATAAAGACCCTCGCCACGGGGCCGGGCCTGACGGCTCTTTCGAGAGCGCTTTTGCGCAGGTTGTACTCGGTCCAGAAGACTCCGGCCTGTCCATGGGTGAGGCTCATGTCGTACACGGCCTTGCCAAGGGCGGCCAGGGCGTCGAGATCGGTGCAGGTTCGGACCTGCTCGATCAGGGTCCGGTACCACTTGGGCTGACACTCGATCCAGGGCGTCTCCGGCTCCGACTCGTCTTCCCCGAGCACGTGGTACCGATAGACATCCGGGGCCGCATACTCGACGTCCTCGGTCTCCGTTGCGTCCTCCACATCGATGTTTTCCACCTCGGCCAACGCGAGGGCCAGCCTCTCGAAATACCGGAGGGAGCTCTCGACGCCCCTTGCCTGGGTCCAGGCGATGAAGGTCTCGATCATCCGTTGCGTGGGATCGAGCATGACCCAGCAGTCGAGCAGGTTGGCGGCCTCGTGCAGGTCACAGCCGATCCTGCGGGCGATGTACTCGGGACAAAGCCAATGGGGATACGCCTTCAGGTTCAGATGGGGCGCCATGACCGTTGTGTCGGAGGACTCACACTCCTCGAAGATCATGCGGTCCAGGCCGTTCATGTCCTGGACGTGCCGGGCCATCGCCTCCCAGCCCTCCCCATAGGCGACCGGTTCCTCGGGCACGGGCCATCCGTTCTCTTCACACAGTTCGATTCGAGCGCGATTGTCGTGGATGAACAAAGAGATGTCGTTGCACATACGAGGCTCCTTTCTGATGCGATCCCCACCCGAAAGCGGGGATCAGCGAAAGTGTTGAACTCACAGACGGACAGATACGGATCAAATGGTTCCTTCCGCGACGACCGCCCGACGAATGCAAAACGAACACATCCAGGGGACGAGGCCGTGGATGCAGCGGGGGAACATGGGAAAGCCCGGCTCCCACCGGAAGGCGCCGGACCAGGAGCGAACCGGGACCCAACGACCGGCCCCGAGAGAACGAAGACCGGACGGACCCGCCACAGGCCAGACCACAACGGGAAGACCGGCCTCCACAGCGCAGGACACCGTGAACCAGGTGCCGGAGGAAGGACCGGAGACAAAGGCAACGACCCCGGCGGAACCCGAAACCAGCGACCGAGAGCGCGCGAAAAGAGCAGAGACGAAATCCCGGCGGGAGGCACGAGCAGGAGCAGGACCCGCCACCACGCGGCCACCGAGACCGACGAAGCGGGACAGCCAGGAGACACAGGAGGAAGGGGCAGAACCAGGCTCCCCCGGCAGGAAGACCACCGAACCGGAGCAGGCAGAACAACCCCGGCGGACCAGGGAACAAAGGGCGAACAGATCCGCGCCCACCGCGCCGCCCGAACCCACGAAGCGGCCACGGGAAAGAAGGGAAGCGACAACCGTGTCCACCCGGCAGGACCAGGCAGACGGAAGACAACGGGAACCGACGACGGCGACGTATGACATGATAAGTACCTCCTGTGTTTTCTATTGCGCGGACTGAAGTGGAGGGCAAAAAGCACCCGAAGGGCCGTAATCCCGCTGCAAGCGGGATGAAGGAGTCGACGGCATGGGGGGAGCCAAAAAAACCACCTTGAATCCCTTGTTTAATGGATGGGTTTTTTTGGGGGGAACCCGTGACGGCGACTTGCTTTTTCGCCCGTAACGAAAGTAAAATGAGAGAAAACACAGGACGACCACCGGAATTAAATCTTGAATGGTCTCTCTTCACCTTGAAAAAAGTCTTTTGGAATCCTTTTCAGGGTGGGCGGGTGGGATCTGGGTGATTGTACGGTTTATTTCCTCTTCTTCACGGGTCGCAGATCGTAAAGGGGCCACAGGGCAGGTGAAGATCGATGCGATGGAGGTTTAGTTCAGCATCCACTCGATACACCTCTTGATCACATCCCCATGGCACGCTTTCGGCTTACACCAGCACATCAACACCAACCGATCTCCCCTCCGAACGATATCACTCAAGCGCTCCAGTTCATTCCTGACCTCGCCCCCCTTGTTGTACTCGATCCACAACCACTTCCGGTATTTCTCGATGACCTCGTTCCGATCACCGTCCTTCCCGATGACGAACGGATTGGCGAGAACACTCTTCCCAAAGCCGTAACAACCTCTTCCGACATACACGCCGTCGCCGTTGTAGTGACTCACATGCACGACCCTGATGTTTTCCATGACCCAATCTCCTTTCTTCAAATTGATAATGGAGACGGGAGCCCCGGAAAATGGCCTGTAGTCAAGGTGGAGATTGTGGAGTGGTCTGGAGGCGGGGGTGCCGAGAAAATCTCCTTGAAGGTTTTTTGGATTGACTGATTTTCTTGGGGGGACCGCCGAAAACGGAACAATACGACCTTTACTGCAGGTCATTTGGAGGGGACAATGGGGAGACACGAGATGAGAAGTGTGCGGGGCCGGGTGAACTCGTTTTTATTGAAATTGGATTCCCTAAATCCTTTTCAGGGTGGGTGGTGGGGCGGTCTGGGCCTAAAATGAAGAACAGTACGCGAATAAATGGAAACAATCGGGGGATAGGCGCTATGGCGTGGAGAGCAGGGAGCAGGGAGCGGGGAGCAAGGGCAACCAATGGCATCGATGATCCGGGATGGGGAAGCGTATGGAGACAGGCTGGGGGCTATTTGGCGGACGAAGGGACATGAGACTTGAATGAAAGGCCTTTTCCTTGAGGGTGGGTGGGCGGGTATTGAAATTGAACGCTTTATTACCGATCCGCCTCCGTGCGGAATAAGGCGAAGCCCATTAAAAAAGCGTGGAGGCCAGGGGCTCGCCCAGACAGCCGCCCCTATTCGAGCGACGCACTCTTACAAATAGGTGCAGGTAAGCGGAGCGAGGGGGCGAGCTGTTTGGGTGAGCGCCTGGCCGGAACACCTTTCTGCGGGGGATGTGAGCGGCGGTGAGGGAGGCACGGACAGGGAAGCGGGTATTGAAGGACAGCAAGGAGGAGAGACGGGGGCCGCGCAGGAATAAGCCGCTCACATGCCCCGCAAGGACCTTCGGTGTGGAAGCGACTGACGGGAATGGCGATGGTTTTACAGGATTGCAAAAGGTGTGACAGGATGTATCCTGGCGCAGCTTTTGCTCCTGTTGGGGGGTTATTGTTATGGTTTTTGAAAGGTCGCGGACCTGATATCGGCATTGATCGATGAGAGTGGGTCAGGGCTGGCACCGGGGTTTAATTGAACGGTCCATTACCGATCCGCCTCCGTGCGGAATATGGCGAAGCCTTTTGAATGGATGTGGAGGCCAGGGGCCCGCCCGAACGACCGCCCCTTTCGAGCGGAGCACCCGAAGCGGCGAAGCCGCAAATAAGCGGAGCGAGGGGGCGGGTAAGAGAGGGCGAGCGCCTGGCCGGAACACCTTGTTGCGGTGAAGGGGAGCGGCGGTTGGGGAGGAAGAGACGGGAGGGAGGGCAAGGAAGGCCAAGGAGAGGGGGACGCGGGGGCCGCCCAGAAATAAGCCGCTCCCCGGAACCGCATGGGGTTTGCAAAAGGTGTGACAGGCGGGGTTTCCTGGCGCAGCTTTTGCTCGTGGGGGCGGATTGCAGAAGCTGTGACAGACGGGTTTTTCTGACGCAGCTTATGCCGGTGGGGGGTGGTGGGTGGGGATTTTAAAAGTATTCATCCCAAGAGGAAAGGCCTGGGCAGGGTCGACTGGGCACGAAAGGATTGGAAGCGGTGTGGGAATTTGGACATGCGACGTCAGATAGGGGATTGTCTGAGGAGGATCCGGGCGGATACGAACTATTAAAATGGATTGTGTATTACCTTTGCAAGGGCTGTGACAGGTGGGGTTTCCTGGCGCTGCCCTTGCGGGGTGGGTGGGTGGGAATCCAAAAGGATTTGTCTATTTCCTTGTTATCCATGAGATGCGGCAACGGCAAGGGATGTCATGCCACTGCCTGGTC
>ENA-OSEO01004921-OSEO01004921.1-sediment-metagenome-genome-assembly--contig:-NODE-4921-length-13395-cov-8.611804_pt1 | contig 13395 bp, 15 predicted proteins | sample MGYA00237883_ERZ534232 | MGnify/ENA metagenome assembly ERZ534232
GCTCCGGCTTGGGAACCAGCCGGGCGGCAGCGGTGGACGGAGGCGGCCTGGGCCTCATGTCCATGATTTTCACGGGCTGAAAGACCGGGCCACGACAGGCCATAACGCGGTTTAAACCATGAGTTTCCAGTAAATTTGCACCGTTCGGCTATTTGGAGTATTATTTAATTGTAAGCGAAAAACGATAATCGGGAATTGGTCATCCTATCAAGGATAAGGTCAGCGGGGCGCTTGGTTCGGCGATCTAGGACTTATAGCCAAGGAGGCCGAAATGTCCGCCCGACCACTCCTAACCCAAACCGCCCTCTCGATTCTTGAAAAAATCAGCCAAGCTGTTTTTTTGATCGACCGGCCGGGCCGCCTGGTCTGGGTCAACCAAGCGGCCGGCCGTTTTCTTGGTTATTCAAAGAATGAACTCCTCTCTTTAACCATTTTCGATATCGAAACGGACTTGACCCCCGCCGCCTGGGCGGACCGTCGGGCCGAGGCGCGACGTTCGGGAACCCTGGCCGGTCGATCGGAGCACCGAACCAAAGACGGGGCCACGGTTCCGGCCTGGTGGCAGGCCGGGCCGGTCAAACAGGAAGACCTGGATGGCATAAGTCTGATGGTCGTTTACCTGACCGGCGACACCACCGGCTGTAAGCAGGTCGAGGAGGACCTGCGGAAGGCTGAAGAAAAATATCGACTGATCGCCGAAAACACCAGCGATTTTATTACGGTGATGGCCTTCAGCCTCGACCCGGTCTACATTTACCTCAGTCCCTCCCATAAATCCCTCGGCTACCATCCCGAGCAGCTCATCGGCAAATCAGGCCGCGAACTTATTCACCCCGAAGATATACGGCGCTTTACCCCTTTGCTGAAAAAATATGTGGCCGGCAAGAATGAAGGACTTTTAGACGGCAGCCTCATGGTGCCCTCGGAAAAAATAGAATTCCGGGTCAGGGACGCGGCCGGGAATTGGCGCTGGCTGGAAAGTACGGTCAACGCCGTCAAAAACGAGTTTTTGATCTTTGTTTCCAAGGATATCACCGAGCGAAAACTGGCCGCCGAGGCCCAGCGGCGAAGCGAAAAAAAATATCATGACATTTTCCATCATATTCATGATGTCTATTATGAAGTCACTCTCGAGGGCGAGATTCTGGAGGTCAGTCCTTCCATAAAGGAATTTTCGGGATATGAAAGGAAAGATTTAATCGGAAAATCGATGTACGGGCTATACCTCGATCCTGGCAAGAGAGACGAATTTATTCAGGAACTTCAGATCAAGAAAAAGTTGACCGATTATGAGATCGTTCTGAAGGATAAAAACGGGACCACCGGCTATGGTTCGATCAACGCCAAACTAGTCTGTGACGAAAACGGCCGGCCGGCAAAAATAATCGGTTCGCTCCGCAACATCACCCGACTAAAGCAGGCCGAAACCGCCTTGCGCGAAAGCGAAGAGATATTTCATGGCGTTTTCGCCGACTCTCCTATCGGTCTGGGACTTTTTGACGCTCAAAGCCGTTTGCTCGAGGCCAACCGGGCCTCTGTGGACATCTTCGGGGTGATCGATCCGGCTGAAGTCAAAGGCTTTGATTTATTCAACGACCCCAGCATTCCCCGGGAGATTATAGCTCGTCTGCCGGAAGTAGGATCAATCCATTTTGAAACCGTGTATGATTTCGAGAGAGTCAAGAAGCTGAATCAATACCAAACCACCAAATCCGGGACCATGGACCTTGATGTAGTGATCACCCGTTTGGGGCGGTCCGGCCGGCAGACCTTCACCGGTTACCTGGTCCACGTCCAGGACGTGACGGCCCGGAAGCGGACCGAAGAACAAATCCGCATCCTCAGCCAGGAACTTTTAAAGGCTCAGGAGGCCGAGCGGCAGAGGATCGCCCGGGAGCTCCACGACCACGTGGCCCAGGACCTGTCCAGCTTGAAGATCGGCTGTGAAACCCTTTTTGATGATCAAGAGCCGGCCTCACTGGAACTCAGACGAAAAGCGGCGGAACTCTCCGAGCGATTGGAGGAAACGATCCGGGCGGTGCGCGAACTGGCCTATGATCTGAATCCGGCCGGATTGAATCGGCTGGGATTGATCCGCACCGTCCGCCGATATTGCCGTGATTTTTCGGAAAGGACCGGCATAACCGTGGAGTTCCATTCGGTGGGTCTGGAGGATTCGCGGCTTGATTTTCACACGGAAATAAACCTGTTTCGTTTGATTCAAGAGGCCTTGAACAACATCAGGCGGCACGCCGCCGCCGGTCGGGCCGCCATCAGGCTGGCCGCCTCCTTCCCGAAAATTATCCTGAGGATTGAAGACGACGGCCGGGGTTTTGATGTCGAGAAACGGTCGATAGCCGCCTTGAAGGAAAAACGCCTGGGTCTGACCAGCATGGTCGAGCGGGTCAAGCTGCTGGGCGGTCAAATAGCCGTCAAGTCGCGTCCGGGAGAGGGGACCCTTATTTCCATCGAGGTCCCTTTTCAGGAGGTCAACCATGGCGGACAAAACCAGTGTCCTGATCGTTGACGACCATCCGCTTTTCCGGGAAGGCCTTAAAACCATCATCTCGCGTGACCCCGGCTATGAAGTAACCGGTGAAGCCGGGAACGGCCGGGAAGCCTTGCGTCTGGCCGAAGAACTAAGCCCGGACCTGGTCATCATGGACGTCTCTTTGCCGGACCTCAGCGGGATAGATTTGACCAGGCAAATCCGCGAACTTGTCCCGAAGGCTCGCGTGCTGATCGTCAGTTTGCACGCCAAGGCCGAATACATCGCCGAAGCCTTCCAGGCCGGGGCCACCGGATACGTAGTCAAGGAATCGGCCGCGGCCAGGCTCCTCCAGGGTTTGGAAGCCGTGGCCAGGGGCGAATATTTCCTGGACGGCCTCGTGGCCCGCCAGGTGGTTGAAATGCTGATGGAAGGCCCGGCCAAGGCGGACAAGCTCACCAACGCCGCCTATCAGACCCTGACCCCCCGCGAGCAAGAGATTCTGGTCCTGCTGGCCGAAGGCCTTTCGGCCAAGGAAGTGGGAGAAAAGCTTTTTATCAGTGCCAAGACCGTGGAAAACCACCGGGCCAAAATCATGGGCAAATTGGGGCTCCACACCACCATAGACTTGATGCGTTACGCCCTTAAATATGGTCTGATCCAAGCGGATAGCTGGAAGGAGTGACCTGGGTTTCAGACTAGGGGAAATTCCCGCTGCTCCGGGAATTTTCCACCTTCAAAAATAAGCCCTCCGCTCTATAGACAGATTAGCTGAAATGATGAAAATTAAATCCATGCAAGTGAAATTTTGTGCTTGGGGTTGATTCTATCATCACAGTTTTTTAGAGGCGGTCCTTATAAGAATAAAAATATTGCAAAGTGTTTGCTAAGTCCAATTTTCAATCCTGTCCGTATCCATCTCTTCGGCCCGAGCTGAACCGCCAGGAACCGTCTTTTAGAGGTTAGGGATGGTAAATCAAGGGTACCCGACTTCGACCGAAAGGCCCGCCCGGGACTTAATCGGAACGACCCGCCCCAAAGAGCATGGTCAAGAAAGCAAGTTTTTGGATGTGGTCGCTTTGATCAGGAGCATTCAGAAAGCGGAGAGGAATGAGGTCTGTTTTCGGACGGGGCGAGCGGCCTGCGGCCAGATTGATTGTGCCTGGCGCAACTATTGCCTGAAAACAGACTGAAGGCCCAAAAGCGCTTATCCTTCCGGGCTAGTCAGACAGAGTTTTACACCGCGTTAAAAAAGCTGGCGGTGAAAAGCGTTTTCCCAAGCCGGGCCGAGCAGGAACCCTGAGGGTTGTTAAGTTAATAAAATAATAAAAACAAATAAATAATAATAACCTCCCGGATGGTACAAATTTTGCCTGCTTCCTCAGTCGATGGACGTTGAAAAAAGGAGATAAGGATGGCGGAACTTCTGATCGTTGATGATCAACCCTACGTTCGCTACCTCCTGGCCGAAGACCTGGCCCGCGAGGGCCATAGGGTGACCATTGTCGGCGACCCTGAATCGATGTGGACCTACCTTAAGGCGGTTCGGCCGGACTTGGTTCTGCTCGATGTCTTTCTGGCCGGCTGCCAGGGAATCCAAGTCCTGGAAGGCCTCAAGAAACGCTTCCCGAACGTCTACGTCCTGGTCGTAAGCTCCCTGGAAAAAATCGCCGGCGATCCCCGTCTGTCACAAGCCGACGGATACGCGGTCAAGGATTTTTTCTCGGCCGAGGACGTTAAAAGACAAATAACCGAGCACCTTAAAATGCGCGAAGCAGTCGAGAACCGACTCGACCTTCAGGCAGCAGGGCGAGCGAAATAAACCGAATAAACAAAGGTCGGACCAAGGAAACCATGATTAAGTCATGGACCAGTGACGATCAGACTGATAAAAAGCGAGTTTTGGTCTTCGCCGATGATTCGGCCTACGCCTTGGTTTTCCATCAAGACTTGACCGCGGCCGGATACGAAGTGAGCATCGCCTGGGGAACGTCCAGCTTCAGGGAAACCATCGAACAGAACCGGCCGGACGTGGTGTTGCTGGCCCTGAATACCGTTCCTTCCGCCGGTCTCGAACTTCTGCCGGACATCCGCCTGGCCTATTATGATTTGCCCATACTTTTGTGGAGTCTTCATCCGGCCGACAGGTACGACTCGCGGGCCATGGCCGCCGACTATTTCGTCCCGGCCGGCTCCAACCTGGAAGACCTCAAGCTCAAAATCAGAATGGCCCTGGAAGCCTGAATTTTTGGCGAAAAGCCAAAATCAGTCCGCCCTGGGCAAAAAGGAAAGGAATCATGGCCGCCAATTTCCGCATTCTCAAGCATCTCAACAGCGACAGCCTCCACTTGAAGCTGGTGGGCGACTTCGACGGCTCGGCCGGCTATGAGCTGGCCAACCTGCTCAAGAAGAATTGGAAGGTGGTGCACAGGGTGTTCATTCACACCGCCGGCTTGCGCTCGGTCTATCCTCACGGCTGCCGGACATTTCAGAATGGACTGCCTAAAGACAAGATCAACGGACTTTTTTTCACCGGAGATAAAGCCGAACTCTTGGCCCCTCCGGGCGCCAGAATCCAAGGCTCTGTTCTTTGAAGGGTCAGCCCCGGAAATCCTTTCGAGATAAAAGAAGCGGGCCGGCCGGCCCTGAGGCGGGACCGGCCGGGATTTAGAGCTAGTCGCAAACGCCCTCTTTCAAGGTTTGGGGTGTGTGCACGGGAACCGGCAGGCAACAGTCCTTGACCGGGTCGTACATCAGCCGGTAAGAACAACTGGAATTGCCTTGCTTGTGCATGACTTCCCAGCCGCGCCCATAATAATCGCAGGCGTCATTGAAGCAGATGTACATGAAATCGTTGTCCCAGGTCTGGCCGAAAGGATTTTCCGGAACCGCCCATTTGCGCATCTTTTCCCCGCAGTACGGGCAGGTCAGAGTCAGCTTCACGGCTCTCTTGCGTTCCTCCAATTCCTCGCGGGTCAGGGTCTGTCCGTAATTCAGGTTGATTTCCGGCCGGGGTTTCCGTCGGCCGATGATAAGTTCGACTGTGGCCAGGACCCGGGCGTCCAGATGTTCAACCATGCGGTCTCGGGCGTAAAATACGCCGTCATCGCTTTCGTCCAGACGGGAAAAGGCGTCCGCAGCCAGAAGAGGACTGAGACGAGGGCCTGTTTCCTGACTGAGTTCGGAATAATAATTCATCTTTCGCTCCCTATGCCTTTCGCTATGAAGATAAGCGAAAGGATTAAGTTAAGCGCGCCGGTCGAGCAGTCCGGTCTTGATTCGATGAATAAATCAGCTCATCGATATCTGGACCGAATCAAGTTGGTCTCCAGTTAAAAAGTTAAATACGAAAATATGGTTGTCAAGAAAGGGGGTGAAATGAGATTAAAGACCTTGGTCCCCGGTTGCGGGGTCAGGAGCTTGAGAAGCGGAGGCGGCCTCCGGACAAAGTTGGAGACCGCCGGTCGGCTTTCCAGGTTTGTGAGTGGTTATTCCGGATTCTTTTCCGGAATCTTGGCTCGCTCTTCCAGCACCGACTTCAAGACCTTGAGGGCTTGGTTGACCACGGGCATGCCGCCATAGGTGAACATCTGGAAAATGACCTCGGCGATCTCCTGGGACGAACAGCCCACGTTCAAAGCCGCCCAGATGTGAAACCTCAGCTCTTCGGTCCGTTCCAGGACGGTCAGGGCGGCGATGGTCGCCAGTTGGCGGGTCTGATGCGGGATTTTCTCCCGGGAGTATATCTGCCCGGTGATAAAAATGGACAGGTCTTTGGCCAATTGCGGATCAAAAGAACGCCAAAGCTCGTAAGGCAAATCCCCGGTCAAACCCTCGAAATACAGCGCGGCCGTCTTTTTGGTCTTTTCTTTCAGTTCTTGGCTCATGGCTTTTCTCTCCTGAAACAGCAGGCGGCTCTTGAACCGCCGCCCGGTTTGAATCTTGGCCAACCGGAAAATGGGCCGTTCGAGGACAAAGAGCGGTATTCGCGACCTGATTATCATTATTTTCTTTTACTCGAATTTTCAAGTCTTAAATGTGATTGAGCATTTTGCGTGGTTGAATATTTCCCGAAATAAGCCGGCCGAGCCTGGGCGCGAGAACCGTCATCTTTAGGGGCGACGCATGCGTCGCCCCTACGGGCACCGTGGGTCGCAAGGGCAAACCTTGCCCGCCTGCGCCTGGTCTTCTCCCAAAGGAGGGCAATAAAGGTGGTTGTGCTATTCATATCACCCCACCCCGGCCCTCCCCGTCAACGGGGAGGGAGCAAAAGGAATCCTCCCCACTTCTTCTTTCCCCCCTTTGACGGGGGGATGAAGGGGGGCCTCTTCCCCGTTGACGGGGGGATGAAGGGGGTATGCGGCGATGGCGGCAGACTTTCCTCCCTGGCGGCGGTGGATAAAAGCGGCCTGGGCCTCCTGGCCATGATTCCCACGGGCTGGAAGACCGGGCCGCGATCGGCCGCCGTTTACCGAAGGATTCCATATCCATATAGTAATATTTTGACATGCTGCCGCTTTATATGCTATAAAAGCTATTATTCTTCTACAGGTTATCCAGCCTTGAAAACCGGAAGCCGGGGCCCGGCCCAAAGCTTCAATTCAGGTGACCGACTCGTCCTTTAAAAGGAGAAGGTGGTGAACAAGGCCAAAATTTTGGTGGTCGAGGATGAATTCATTGCTGCTCGGAATATCAAAAACCATTTAGAGGGCGCGGGTTATCAGGTCAGCGGTCTGGTCCCTTCGGGAGAGGAAGCCATTGCGCATGCGGAAACGGAGCGGCCCGACCTGATCCTCATGGACATCGCGTTAAACGGAAAAATTGACGGCATCGAAGCGGCTTGGCGCATCCGTTCCAAGCTGGACGTCCCGGTGGTTTATGTCACCGCCCTGGACAATGATGAACTTGTGGCCAGGGCCAAGGAGACTGAACCTTTCGGCTACATCATCAAGCCCTTTGCCGGCAAGAATCTGGAGGTCTCCATCGAAATGGCTCTGCACCGGCACCTCTCCGAAAAGCGGCTCAGGGAGGCCGAAACCAGGTATCGGGGGATTTTCGAATATTGCAGCAGCGGCTTTTATCTGCTTGAACCTCTGGATGAAGGCGGAGATTTTCTGATAAGGGAGATGAACCGATCTGCAGAACTGCTTGATCGGGTGAAAAAAGAAGAAGTCTTGAGCCGGTCTTTCCGGGCAGCGTTTCCCGGCGCTGAAAAATGCGGTTTGCTCGATTATATTCAAAAAGCTTATCGAACCGGCCGATCAGAGTATGTTCCGGGACTCTTCTATCAGGATGACAGAATTTCCGGCTGGCGGGCCTGCTGTGTGTATCGTCTGCCTTCCAACCAAGTGGTCGAGCTTTTTCAGGACGTGACCGAATATAAACAGTCCGAGTTGGAAAAAGAAAGAATGATCGAAGAGTTGAATGAAACAGTTAACAAATTCAGCCGCTTAAACGGTCTGTTGCGCATCTGCGCTTCCTGCAAAAAAATCCTGGACGAAAACGGCCGGTGGCGTCAGATCGAAGCTTATATTCAAGACCGTTCCCAAGCCAAATTTACTCACACCATCTGTCCGGAATGCACCCGGCGGCTCTACCCTGATTTGTTCAAGGAATAGAACCGATTTAAAATCATCCCGTGCCGGCGGATCGGGACATTCAGGCCATGTTGTTGCGGGTGCGGCCCCTTTTGGGCGCTCATCCGGATATCATGAAGGAGTATCTTTTTTACCGGAGCGAGATCGAATTTCAAAAACCCCGCCTGGATCGGGCCGAAATCAAGGCCCTGCAGCGTTTCGACCGCTTTTTGCTCAATTACAAGGACTGGATTGTTCGAGAAGTTTATGACCCGGAGATTTTGGCCGAAGCCAGGGACCAGTTCGATTTTGACCATTGGTGGTGGTATCTGGACGAACCGGGCGGCGGGCAGAACCCTTGGCCGGAAGCTCGATCCTTGAGGGAAGACTGACCGACTCACCAAAAATAGGGCCGGATTTGACCCGGCCAAGTCTTTAATCCCCACATATCAAGAAAAATCAAAAGTCTTGACCTATTAGAGTAAACTGGTATTATAAAGGACAGGTCTCTGCCGAGGGCGAACTTGTGTCCCCTCAATCTGATGAACGGGAGTGCTTTCTTAACTCGTCCGTGTCTGCTCGGTCATATGGGCTGGTTAACCCGATGAACCAGCCTCCGAGGAGGGTGCGGCTTGTGTCGGCCTGAGCGCCGGTTTTGACATGAACCAGGAGCCCCAACAGCTTAAAGAAATATCGGTGGACGAACTCAAGGTGGGCATGTACGTCCAGGACGTGGGCCGAGGTTGGCTCTATCACCCCTGGCTGACCAAAAGCAAGCGCATCAGCACCGCCGAGGACATAGAAAAGCTCAAGGAATACGGCATAACCAGGGTCGTGGTCGACTTGGCCCGCGGGGATGCCGAAGAACCGGCGGAACAGCCTGACCGTTCCGTCCAGCCGGTCGAACCGCCGGAACAGGCCGCCCCGGACAATAAAGAACCCCAGGAAGAGATAGAAAAGGTCGAGCGGCGGAAAGGCTCCCGGCCGGACAAGCGTCCTGATTCGGTGCCGCTAGAGAAGGAATTGCCCCAGGCCCGGGAGACTTATTTCGAGGCCTTGGGGCTGATCCGGGAGTTCATGGCCGATATTGAGGCCGAGCGCCGGGTCGACATCGGCGAAGTCTATCACATGGTCGACGAAATAATCGACAGCGTCTACCGCAATCGGGCCGCCTTCGCCACCCTATTAAAACTCCGGGAATATGACGACTATATCTTCGCCCACCCCTTGAACGTGACCGTCCTGGCCCTGACCCTGGGCCGGCAGGTGGGCCTCCAGCCGGGCCAGCTTCGAGAGCTGGGCCTGGGCACCATGTTTCATGACGTGGGCAAGGCCTCCCTGCCGCCCAAGATATTGATCAAACCGGGCAAACTGACTGACGAAGAGTTCGAGATCGTCAAAAAGCACCCGGTGATCGGGGCCAAGATGATGAAACAGTACCCCGACATCCCGCCTTCCTCCCTCCGGGTCATCCTCTATCACCACGAACGCAGCGACGGCAGCGGCTACCCCAAAGGACTGTCCGGCGATCAACTGGACCCCTTCATCATCATCAGCGGTCTGGCCGACGTCTTTGACGCCTGTTCATCGAAAAGGGTTTATAACAAAGGCGTTCTGCCCTATCAGGCCCTGCGGGTCATCTTCCGGATGAGAGGCACGGGGTTTCCTCAATACTGGGTCGACCAGTTTATTTTCTGTATGGGCATCTACCCGCCAGGCACCGGGGTCCAACTGAACACCGGAGAAATCGGCGTGGTTACGGCCATAAATTTCAGCAGCCTTTTGCGGCCCAGGGTCAAAATAGTCATCGACACCAACGGATTTCCCTTGGCCAAACCCAAACTCATCGACCTGAACGACCCCAGCTTCCTGCAAAGGGAGATCATCAAACCGGTGCCCAACCAAAAACTCGGTATCGACCCGGCTACTTTGATCGAGACGTAAAGAATCTCTTAACTTCCTTTATTTTCGATTCTCGGCCAAAAACCATCCGCCGCCGGTCGCCTTTGAATCCGCTCTGAGGGAATCATCCGCATGGTTCGATGAAAGAAAACCGGGAATCATCCGGGATTGGTTTTGTCGAGCAGGCTGAGTAAAAAGGCGCCGTACCCGCTGTTGACCATTGATTCGGCCAGGTGGCCCAGTTGGGCCTCGTCAATGAAACCCATCCGAAAGGCCACTTCTTCCAGACAGGCCACCTTCAATCCCTGGCGTTTTTCCAAGGTCTCGATAAAAGTGCCGGCCTCAAGGAGAGATTCGTGGGTGCCGGCGTCCAGCCAGGCGAAGCCCCGACCGAAAAGCTCGACCCGGAGCTGGCCCCGACGGAGGTACTCCAGATTGACGTCGGTGATCTCCAGCTCGCCTCGTTTCGAGGGCTTGAGGTTCGAGGCGATCTCGACCACCTGGTTGTCATAAAAATAAAGGCCCGGCACGGCGTAATTGGTCTTGGGTCGAGCCGGTTTCTCTTCTATGCCGATGACTTGGCCGGACTGGTCATAGTCGACCACGCCGTATCTTTCCGGGTCCCTGACCCAATAACCGAAGATCAAACCGCCCTGGTCCAGGGCTACAGCCCGGCGGAGAAGCTCTTGAAAGCCGTGGCCGAAGAAGATGTTGTCGCCCAGGATCAGGCAGACCTTGTCCCGGCCGATAAAATCGCGGCCGATGGTGAAAGCCTGGGCCAAGCCTTCCGGCCGGGGTTGTTCGGCGTAAGTGAAATTCACTCCCCATTGGCGGCCGTCCCGGAGCAGGCGCTTGAACAAAGGCAAATCCTCAGGCGTGGAAATGATCAGGATGTCGCGGATGCCGGCCAGCATCAGCACCGAAAGAGGATAATAGATCATGGGCTTGTCATAGACCGGCAGAAGCTGCTTGCTCACGGCGATGGTCACCGGGTGGAGTCGGGTCCCGGCGCCGCCGGCCAGGATTATTCCTTTCCAACCATGAGCGGTGAAGGAAACCGGTTTGTCGATCACAGGCAAGCCTCCTGAACCGGCGGCTTTTGAGACCGGCCTTTTTCAAAAGCCCGACCGGTTTATTGGCCTTCTGGTATTACACCCCTTGGTTAAAAGTCAATCAATTTCCTTTTCGGGCCGCCATGAAATCACAACGAATAACCCAATCTTTAAGGGAGGACGGAGAACCGCTCCAAATTTTTTGACCAATTCTTTTTTCAATCCGGCCGGGCTGTTTCTTTGAACACCGGATTACTCGGCCGAAAGATGCTTGCGGAATAAAAAAGATTGAAGCTCACCCGCTCCATTTTAACCAAATCCTGTTTGACCAGGTCCGCCAGGAATTTCGTGGCGTCGTTTCGGTGAAGACCCAAGGCGATGCAGACATCATCCAGGGTGCATGGACGCCGCTGAAGCAGGTTCAAAACTTCGTCTCGGCGTCCGGGAAAAATGGTCGGCCCGACCGTCGAATGGGGCTCTGAAATTATTTCGGCGTTTTCTCCGAAAAGTTCAAGCAACTCCTTCATCTTTTCCTCACTGACCGGGGCGGCGAAGTCGAAGGCCGGAGGTCGGGTCACTGTGTTGAGTTGAAGGCGGTCGGGGCTGATTGCTCGGGCCAACGAGGCTATTTTGGCGGCTTCGTCCCTAAGGCCGGTTATCCCTTCCAGAAGAAAAACCTCCAGCCAGATCAATCCGCCGAACCCGGTCCGAAAATCGATCATCCCTTTAATGATTCGATCAAAGTCCAGGGCCGGGTGAGGACGATTGACGTGATTGAACATGACCGCGTCGCCGGCATCCAAGGAAGGAATGACCAGGTCGGCCCGGGATAATTCTTCTTGGAGGTCCGGCTCCCAGAGAAGCGTGCCGTTGGTCAAGACCGCGATAGACTTGTCAGTGATTTCTTTCAAACGGCCTATTATCCGGCCGCAAGCAGAGTGCAGAGTCGGTTCGCCCGAGCCGGAAAGGGTGATGAAATCGAGTTGGACTTCGGCCTGAAGTTTCCGTTCGACCTGACGGAGAACTTCATCCGTAGGAACATATTTTTGTCGGTCAATGGTTTTACAAGTGGTCGGTCCGAGCTGGCAATAGACGCAGTTCAGGGAGCAAGTTTTATAGGGGACCAGGTCCACCCCCAAAGAGCGTCCCAAGCGGCGGGAAGGAACCGGGCCGTAAACATAAGTGTGACTATTGGCTTCCAATTTGATTTTCCTCTAAAAATTAAAAAGAATTGTTTTTGAAACGACGACCGCCCCGTCTTCCGCAGCCTCCCTTGCCGAAACGGCCTCTGGGACAAAAGGCCCCCCAGGTCGGGACTTCATCCGCATCAAACATCCGAAAGACCGCCGCCCAAATTTCAGCCTCGTTGGAAACAAAAGGCGAGGCTGGTCCTTTCTGGGATTTGGTCATCAAATCATAAGCTTTTCGCGTGGTTTCGCGACCTAAAACTTGGTAAGCTTCATTGATTTCCTTCAGACGTTCCTCACTGCCCGGGTCGCCCCCGTTGCGGTCGGGATGATATTGCTTGGCCAGACTTCGGTAAACCTTTTTTATTTCCTCCGAAGAAGCCGCCGGTCCGACGCCCAAAACTTGGTAATAATTTTTCAAGGCCATGCCCTGACCTCATCTAGCGTTCTCGCCGGCAACCCTCGCCGGTCGAGCAAGGCGGGGTTTCGCACCTCTCCTCCCGTCCACAGCAGGTCCGGCCCGGACCCCTCTCCGCGACCCGGCTTAAAAAAGAGGCCGGCGACATGATCTTATTCAGGTCCGGACTGCCGCATTTCGGGCAGGCCGGGGGCCCTTCATTTGGGCCTGTGAGAAATTCAGAAATATGTCCGCACGATCGGCACTCGAATTCATAAATCGGCATCTTGGCCGCCTCCTGAATCCCGGCTCTGAGTGGGCGTGGATGCTTCCGGTAGATTAGCTCAGGGGGCGCCGTCAACCTGAGACGCCCCCTAATCCCTTACTCTTCAGTCTTTTCTTTTCCTAATTCGTCCAGGCGTTTCTCCACCAGGTTTAATTCGGCCCTAAGGTCTTCAGCCAAATCTTTTAGAAATTGGCTTTCGGTCTTGGCCGACCAAGGGTAATAGCCCCACCGAACGGAGCCCCCCATCGTCCGCCGAAACCCCGGCCTCGACCGAAGCCTCTGACTCGACCGAAACCCCAAGGGCCTCGATAACCACCGGCCGGGTAATATCCGGTGCAATAACCTAAACCACGTCCCGTCCTTGGGCCGTAACCCCAAGGACCTGTGCGGTCAAATCCGGGCATGACGGCACCTCCTTAACCATCATTATTAGAAGCCGTCTCAAAAATGCCTCAGCAGGATGACGATGCACCCGAGTTGAACCATACCCAGGAAATTATGAAGGTG
>ENA-OSEO01004922-OSEO01004922.1-sediment-metagenome-genome-assembly--contig:-NODE-4922-length-13394-cov-3.911241_pt1 | contig 13394 bp, 10 predicted proteins | sample MGYA00237883_ERZ534232 | MGnify/ENA metagenome assembly ERZ534232
TTCTGACGCTCATTCCAAAAATTGCCCATCGACAGGGATTGTTCGGCGCCCTATTGGCAAAAGGCGCTTATCAGGCGGCCAAACGTCTCGGAAAAAATTCTCTGCGTTATGTCTCTCACGCCAAAGGTCAGGATCCTGCCATTACCGATCCGAGAGCCGCCCCCGCATGGGGTTTGGCTTACGCTGTTTCAAGTCGCGGCGGAGATCATCTGCGGGCGCTCCCTACCGCCGAACATTGCTTCTCAGCGGAGGAAGCGAAAAAACTCTTTCATAGCGAAACGGCCCTGAACCCGGAAAGCATCGAAGGAAAAGGATATTTAGTCAAATGGAGTGAGGACCACCGCGCAGCGGCCGACTCCCTTGAGGTCTGTAAATTTATTGTCAGAACCGCCCTGATTCGACCCGTCTGGATGGCGCGTTATCTTCAGGCTGTTACCGGCTGGAATATCTCCGATGATGAGCTGATGACGATCGGGGAGCGGATCGTCAATGTGGAACGGTTGTTTAACCTCCGCGAAGGGTTTACCCGCGCAGACGATTCACTCCCCAAAAGATTTTTAAAAGAACCTTTGCCCGGTCCTGATGGCAAACCGGAGGTTGTGGATATCGATTTATTGCTGGATAAATATTACCGTGCCAGAGGATGGAATCCGGAAGGCGTTCCGTCTGAGGCTACTCTGTCTCGCTTGGAGTTGGAAACAGAACATCTCAAGAAATCAATTTTTGAAGACCAGCAGCATATGAAAGGAAAGTAGGATTAATAATGAAAGAGAGATATGTAGCCTGCCCGGCAGTTATTTCGTTGATTATGCTGTTCTGGTAGTGAAATGATATGGAATCTATCCTGATTAAAAACGCGAAAATTCTAACCATGACGAACCAGGGTATTATCGATTCGGATATCCTGGTAGTGGATGACAGAATTGCGCGGATTGACGCGGATATAAAAGATGGGGGAAAAATTGTCATCAACGCCGCGAATAAAGTGGTCGTTCCCGGATTCGTCCAGACCCATGTACACCTGTGCCAGACACTGTTTCGTGGGTACGCCGATGATATGGAACTACTGGACTGGCTCAGGCTGCGCACCTGGCCGATTGAATCGGCTCATGATTATAAATCGACTTATTACTCGGGAATGCTAAGCTGCATGGAGCTTATCCGCTCAGGAACCACCTGTGTCGCTAATATGGGCTCAATCCAAAATACCGATGCGGACGCCCAGGCCATGTTCGATATGGGTATCCGGGGCAAATTCGGCAAAGCGATGACCGACTTTGGGGAACTTCCACCGGAACTGGGAAAGCTCCCTGGCGCTTTCTCTGAGACCACCGAGGAGTCCATTGAAAGCAGCATGGCGCTTCTGGAAAAGTGGCATCATAAAGATAACAACCGCATTCAGTATCTTTTTGCGCCCAGAGGGATCCTGAGTTCTTCGGAGCAAATGCTGCTGGAAGTGAAAAAACTGGCGGACCAATATGGAACCGGAGTGCATGTTCATGCCTGTGAAAATCGCACCGAAATGAAGCGAGTTATCGAGCAGCGCGGATCGAATGAAATCCAATACCTGGACAGGCTGGGCCTGAGCGGGCCAAACCTGATGTTGGCACACTGTGTATGGGCCAACGAAGCAGACATTCAGGTCCTGGCGCGAACGGGAACCAATGTGCTGCACTGCCCTTCGGCAAACCTCAAACTGGCTTCGGGTATCGCGCCTATCCCTGCAATGGTCGGTCAGGGCGTGAATGTTTCGGTTGGAGCAGACGGCGCGCCATGCAACAACAACCTGGATGCGTTTGTAGAAATGCGAATGGCCGCTCTGATCCAGAAAGGGCATTTGCTGGACCCGACTGTCATGCCTGCCAAACAGGTGCTGGAGATGGCGACGATCAATGGAGCTAAAGCACTTGGTTTGGAAGCGGAGATCGGTTCAGTGGAAGTGGGAAAGAAAGCTGACCTGGTGATCCTTGACCTGTTTAAGCCACATTCCATTCCCTTTTCCGATCTATACGCGGCGATTGTATATTCCTGCAGTCGCGAGAATGTGGACACGGTGATCATCGATGGCAAGATCCTGCTTGATGAAGGCTATTTCTTAAAGATTGATCCAGAGGAGATGCTGAGAAAGTGCCAGGCCGAAAGCCAGCGGCTGTTGGCGAAAGCGGGTATTTTATAGGCGCAACGCAGTTCACAGGAAAAGATGGCCTGAGCACATCAATGGCAAGTTGCTTTTATTGACGACCGTGAGGCTCACCTGGCTGCAATGACAAATCACTAACTACGGATTATTTCTAATTTTGTGAGCGGGTACTGGCGAAAGCTTTAGACAACAAACCAGTTGTTTTGCTGCGCAAGATTTAGAAGGCCATCGCTGCTGTCGGATCGCACCAGAATATTGCTTCCAATCCCAAACATATCCAGATCGCCTTTACTGTTGCCTGCGACGAGAAATGGTTTTTTTACGCCGTGTTTTTCCAGAAGGATGACTTTAGTTTTTTGATAAGGAACGAAGTAGGTGCCGTCTTTTTGCCTGTGCACACCATACGCGTGAACAGTTGGAATGCGGTAGGTCCGGCAAAATGTATGGACGACCTGTTGTGGGCTTCCGGAAATTATCCAGATGCGAGCTTTTTTCCTGGTAATCTGCTGCAGGAATTCAACCATTATTGGATCTGCCCGGGCAAAAAAATCCAGTTTAAGAATTTTGCCGTCTATCCAAACCGTTTTTGTGACTGGTGGAAGGTCGCGTTTGAGAAAAGTTTGCGCCAGGCAAGACAGGTGGTTTTGGTTCAGTTCGTCAAAATATGCTGCGGTCAGGCGATAAGCATCGGCAACAGCGCCTGAGTCTCTTAATTCTGAGTATTGGAATAAAATGTCAGCGACAGGGTCAGAAGGCTTCATATCAAACTTCCCGGCTTCCAGAATTGCCGGGTAAAGGGATTCGAAATCTGCAATTTGAATTCCGAGATGGCTTGCGATCAGGGTAAGGTAAAAAACTGTCTCGCCCAGGTCGCCTTGCAGCAAAGTGCCGTCCATATCGAAAACCAGATCCTGCTCGTGGAGATCAAAAGTTAATAATTGTTTGAGGACATTAATGGGCATAGTGAAGGGTTAAGAAAGTTTTAAGGGGGCAATTTGCATGGTTTCGGGAACGGGCAAATCCATCAGAGCTAACAGGGTGGGCGCGAGGGCCAGCTGAGAGTAACTCTCTTCACTCCATCCCTTTCCTTTTTTATCGTGAGGGATGTAATACAACGGCGTATCGCGTAATTCGTCAGATGAGCCGCCGTGCTGTCCATCGCTGTTGATGCCATGGTCTGAACCAACAAAAACATCATACCCATCCATGCCCCAATCATCAAGGAAACGCCCAATGAAATTATCTGTCAAACGAACACTGACTCGATATTGTTTTGAGTTGGGGGTGAACTGATGTCCTGTTTCATCAATTGACATGGGATGAAGAAAAGCGAATCCGGGGTTGTGCTGGTAAATTAATGCGGCACCTGTGTTGATGACATCCTCGTTATTGTTCAGGGTGCACGCTTCATAAAACCGGCCAAACTGGATAGGCGTCTGGTCTTTTTTATTCTTTCTTGGGAGTTTAGAGGATAATGTTGGCGGGTTAATATCCTTGTCGGTCAACGGGTCGAATGGATAGTGGATGTAAAGTTCGGAAAACCAGAAATAGGCAACAGCAATGCTGGAAATATGATGATCAGAGATGATTTGAAAGATGTTTGGCATCTTTGACCGGCGTGTGATTAAATTGCTGGTAATGCCATGATCATCCGGCGAAGTCCCGGTGCAGATGCTTTCATACATCACCCGTGACAGGGTTGGTGTCTCAGTCCGGATGGTGTAAAAACTAGCTTTATTTTTGTCGGTGAGCTGGTGCAAATACCCCATTTCGCTGATGGCAGTATCTTTTCTGAGGCCATCACAGAGAATGAAAATTGTTTTACGCATGTCTCAGGATTCCAGGATGATGGGCGCGGTGAATTTTTTGAATTTCTTCTGGCTTACTTGGATGTTAATGATTCCCTCATAAACAAAGCGTATTCTGTCTGCTGGATAATAATCTTTGGCATATTCCACGACATTGTTGCTTTCATCTCGGACGATCCGTTTGACTGCGACAATGGAGGAGTGAGGTTTAATGCCCAGTTTCTCAGCGATATCATCTGGCGCGGTAGATGCTTCGATGGTTTGATGGACTAAAAGATTGCTCAATTTGTACTTCTCAGCCATCAAAGAGAAGACAGAGTTTTTAGCAAGGTCAAATTGGTCGAATCCGGGAAATAAGTGGCAGGGCAGCAATGAATTTTCCAATACGATGGTGATGTTGTTGTCTTTTCTGACTCGTTGGATGACAAACATCTCTGTGCCGATTGGGTATCCGATCTGTACAGCCGTGGCTGGATAGAGGGGTTCTTTTTCAAGTTTCAAAACGATTGTTTCTGGTTTTTTTCCTTGTTTTTCCATCAGGGTTGTGATGCTGATCAACTCGCCTTGAAGCATTTCAACTTTGGGAACGGTGACAAAAGTCCCCTGACCCTGAACGCGCTTTATTCTTCCTTCGTTGGCCAGATTATTCAGCGCCTGTCTTACCGTCACCCGGCTGATCTGAAATTGTTCGCTGATCTCTCGTTCGGAAGGTATTTTGGTACCAGGTTTCCACTCGCCAGAATCAATTTTTTCCGCGAGATAGATTCGAATTTGTTCATGGATAGGTTGTTTACTGTTAGCCATTTTCTTATCCTCTATGATCATAGATCATGCGATGCATAATGCCAGGATGTTAATAATTATATCCCAGCAAAAACATAAAATCCGGATCGGTGTATCTGGTGCGACAGGTAAGCTTTCATTTCACTATTGTGTCCAGTAAAAATGAGATTTGAGTGTGCAGATGTGACTGTCAAATTAGTGTTCATCAATTTTCTGCCTGTTCGCGCGATTTATAAAATATCAGAATAAATTTCGGGCGCATAGATAAATTATGGATGAACATATTGCAGAAAAGGGGATAGTGACAAACCAGGCCATGACAATATTTTTCGCAACTTGCCAGCGCACTTTGTTAATTCTGTCCGCCGCTCCAACTCCCAGAATGGTAGAGCTGACAACCTGGGTAGTGCTGACCGGCCCGCCCAGTAAAGCGGCACCCAGGATCACAGCAATGGCTGTGATTTGTGTACAGAAACCATGAACGGGCCTGATCTTGAAAAACTTTCCTCCCAGGGTTTTGATAAGGCGATACCCTCCAAACAATGTGCCTAAAGCGATGGCAAACGCGCTGATGAGCACGACCCACAAAGGAACGTTAAAATTATTTTGCCTGCCCCCGGCCACCAGACCCAAAGTGATGATTCCCATAGTTTTTTGGGCATCATTTGCGCCGTGACTCAATGCCATCGTGATTCCCGTCAGAACCTGTGACCCTTTGAAGAAGGAGTTGATCTTTTGTGTGGCGCCTCTGGAAAGCAGGAAAACAAACCTGGTGACCAAAAAACCGCTGAGAAGCCCAAGAATTGGTGACAGGACCAGAAAAAGCACAATTTTTAAGACTCCGCTCAACAAAATTGCATGAAAACCAACGCTGATCCCTATTGAACCGATAAGCCCGCCTATCAAGGCATGAGAAGAACTGCTGGGAATACCCAAGTACCAGGTAAATATATTCCATAAAATTGCGCCAATCAGGGCGGTGATGATGACGGGCACTTCGACAAGCCCGGGTTGGACAATCTCTTTGCCAATCGTTTCTGCAACTGCTACACCGAACAAAAAAGGACCGCAAAACTCTGCAATGGCGACACAGATCAATGCTTTTTGAGGAGTCATGGCTTTTGAGGAAATAATTGTTGCCACAATGTTGGCGGAATCGTGGAAGCCATTTAGAAAGTCGAAAATTATGGCGCAGATAATGAGAAGAATAATCGTTGTATTCATCATTATGTCCAGTGAATTTTCATGATAATATCTGCGATCACATTTGCGGCCTGGTCTTCCATATCTGCCGCATTGCTCAGATGGCGATAGATTTCGCGAACCTTTAATATTTTCAATACAGATTGTAAATCGGCAGCGTCTTTGAAAAGCTCAGCCAATGCTTCACGATAAACGGTCTCCACCCTGTTTTCCAGAGCTTTGGCGCGTTGAGCGTGATCTGAAGCGACTGAGAAATGGGTATCCTCTAATCGATCTACAGCCAATTGTATTTCTTTGGCGGCATCGCTTAACAGGCTTGCCATCTGTCGCATATGAGGGGTCGAACTGACATTCAAAATTTCCATCTCGTCCACCGTGGAATTGGCATAGTCAAGAATGTCGTCAATCTCGCGGGAAAGGGTGAAAATATCTTCTCTGTCAAAAGGTGTGATGAATGTTTTCATCAGATATTCAACTAAAATGCGACGCATTTCATCGGCTTCTTTTTCAATCGTGGAAAGCGATTTCGCTTTTGCGGAATCCTCTTCAGACAGGTAATCGTTGAGGACTGACAGCCCTTCAACTGTTTTCTTTGCCTGGTTGTTCAGCATGACCACAAAGCGATCCGGTTTTCTTTTCATAAAGTGTTCGTTGATTGAGTGCCCTGCGTTCTGGTAAAGGAAACGCAGGGCAAAGAAAGGAGTAATAAGAATGATATTTTTCAGTTCATTCCATTGAGTCGCGATTCTTTAAACAGATTTTCTCCCGATGAGTTGGATGGCCAGCTCAGGATTATCGCTCATGACGCCATCAATCCCCATATCCAACACCTGCTTGATTTGCTCTTCTGTGCAGGGATTCCAGGCCCATAGAGCGACATTTTGAGCGTGGAGGTAATCCACATCTTCTTGCTTGATAATTTGGAAATCAAACATCAAGATCGGCGAGCTGGTTTCATTAATCTGTTCCATGACATCTTTGTGGATAAACGGCTGGTTGTCCGGTAATTTTTCTCTCGCAACTACGATGCGCGGGTCAAGGGACCTGGCATAAGCTGTCGCTTTGGAGTAATAGGAAGAAATTGTAGTCACATCAAAGGCTTCGTATTTCTGAATGAGGGCTACTACCTTCTCTGCGATTGTTCTGGAAGCTGGTGTGGCACCGCCTTTGAGCTCTATGCAACACAATATCCCGGAATCAAGGATGAACTTAAGGAACGCTTCCGCGGCCGGTATTTGGGTGCCTGCAAATTTGGAGTCGAATTTGATGCCGGCATCCATCATTTGGATCTCTTTCCAGGTGTAATCGCAGACATTCCCTGTCGCATTGATTGTGCGATCCAAAAAATGGTCGTGGATCATAACCAGCACACCATCCTTTGTGAGGTTGACATCCGCTTCAATCATATCTGCGCCGGCATCAACAGCTTTTTGATAGGCTATCATAGTGTTCTCGGGAGCGATTTGACAATAGCCACGATGCGCGATAACCATTGGTTTTTGAGGCATTAACCAGGGATTCATAAGAGTTTATCCTTGTTGGTGACAAAATTTATTTACAAGTTTGACGGCTAACGCGACATCATCTCCCATCAGGGCGTCCGCTTTGGCAGTGATTGCGGCACAAATTTCATCTTCTTTTGTGGTTGGCCAGGCCCATAGCGCAATTTCCCGATCATGCAATCCTTTGATAAAGTCTGGGTACAGGTATTTATAATGCAGCTGTAACACATTGGCTTGCAGATGATCGACCTGGCGCAGGGCTTCCTGAAGGTCGGGTTCAACATCATCGGGGATACGTTCCGGCGCCAACAGTAGTTGAGGGTAAGCATTCTTAGCAAGTCGCATCGCTTCGTGCCAATAAGATGACATAAAAGCCCACTCAAACGCGTCGTGCTCGGCAAATAAATTGGCCAGGCGCGTTCCCACCTCATTGCTTTCCTGAACTGAATCCCCTTTCACTTCAAAACACATATAAATGTTAGAATCTCTGGCAAATCTCAACGCTTCTGAAACTGTTAATATCCTGGTGTTGGGATGCTTTCCATTGGTTTGAATCCCGAAATTAAACGTTTGCAATTCTTCAAGGGTATAATCCCGGACAAAACCCTCTTTGACATTGCAGGTGCGTCCCAATTTTCTATCGTGTACAATAACCAGTTGTTTGTCTTTGGTGATATTCACATCGGTTTCGATCATCTCGGCTCCTAAGGAGACAGCAGCTATATAGGACGCCATAGTGTTTTCCGGGATGTCGATAGAATGCCCACGATGCGCAATAATCAGCGGTATGTCTTTTTTGATCCAGGGGTTGGTCATGATGTTATTCCTCACTTATTTTCGGTTTCAATAATGGAATTAATTTGCCACATGCTTTTATAAGACTGACAGAGGTACTGAACAATTGTCTGTCTTGGAACATAAAAACGCGAGGGCCCAACCAATTCTTATACGGCCTGATGGTGCTTCTCGAGTAAATGCTGCTTGCTCACATAGTTCTGCTTTTGCTCCGCCATGACTTTCCAGAGAGTGATGGAATCAGAGATTGTTGTCATGATTTTTATTCAATAAACTGAAGACATGATCAATTGCTTCGTCAAATGAAGAAAAGACTTTCGCGCCGACATTTTGCAGCGCTGTAATTTTTTGTTGTTCAAGGGCGATTCCCCATAGATAATAGTTGTATTGGTAACCAAGTGCTGATAAAAGGCTGGCAGCTTCATTGCATGAGATGATGCCTATATTAGCGTCTTCAAAAATGTGGATATCGGCCTGTTTTGGCAGATGGATATTAAACCGGTCGTTGATCTCTTTCAGTGTAGTGTTCCTCTCATGCATGTTGTGGATATGGTGAGCCCATCGCAAAGCATCCCATTCTTTGCCGCTGTAGGCTGTGGCAATTGCTCCCAGGGTCTGGATGGGTGAAGGCTTAATCAGGCTTTCCACCGGAACGCCATATTCATTAGCGAGGTTTGCCATTTTCCCATATCCAATCACGGGTGGTGAAAAACCATCCAGTAGGTCTAATGCCAGATCGGACTCACTCGGGAAGCGATCCTGGGGAAAACAGATTTCTTTTGGGGGGGCGGAGGTTCGAAGGGTGCTGACCACTGGGTAAGTGTTGGGGTTTTTGACGAGGGATTTGATCTTGTTCAAAGAAGTGTTCGAAATCAGGCTGCGGTCGAAGACCTCAATAAATGAGGGCGTGCTAAAATCTGCGGGTTGATGGTAAATCTTTTCAAACGCTTTGTCACCAAGAACATAATTCTGAAAGGTGCGCAGGATTAAGGAGTTGTTGATGGAACGGGATTCGGTGATCACACCTTTTAATAAAGCTGTGCTTTGAATATTGGGTAATAACTCGGTTTCAGAAAGATGTTCTAACATGCCGTTCAAGGGTGTGTCGCTCGCAGAAAATAAAGGTGTGATCGCTTTGAGGGTCTGGTGATAATCGATAACATTTTCTGAAAGGCTGTGTTTGCTCACAACGCCAAGGCAATCTTCAAACGAGGTTAAATCTTTAATTTCGGGTACGTGCGGGAGGATATGATCCAGAATTATCACGAATGTGATGGGTAGCATATCCCACTCACTGCCGATCCCAACCGACTCAAAAGTCTCGTAAATATCGATAGACGGCATGTAAAAAGAGACATGCATTTTTGAAAGAAGGTTCTCAAGGGTCGCGCGAAAAGCTGCTTTATAACCGCCAGGATAGATGAGCACGCCATCAAGATCAAAAAGTAGAATAGATTGGACCAAAGCAGCTCTCCTGTTAATGAAGTGGTATGAACCACAATACCATTTTGCGATTATAGTAAATATGAACACACTTGTCAAGAGGGGGGTTGGTTCTGCCTGAAGGAAGACGGATTTGTAGGTTAAAGACTAAAACTTGATAAATTTGGCTGCGAATAGGCCTTAGACAGGAGCTAAAAGGGCAAAAAGCAAGAAACCGGCAGAGAAAATAAGTTTTAAAAACCGCTTGACAAACAAAAATTTAATTGCTACTATGGTATAGTGGTTAACACCAGTTGGTGCAAATTACTTTATCCCTCCCCTGTGCGGTAACCACAACCGGACAACCACTTTTTATTATCGCGTTTACAGCATTGAACAAATTGATAATTACAGGTATTTAGTCAGTTCATTAAAATTTCTGTTTTGCGCGACAGAAATGGTCTGTTTTAATTTCTGAAAAGCAAAAAATAAGATAACAAGCTGTGCTGCTGTTTGGATAAATTTCTCCTGAGGGTGTGGATCCAGACCATTGCAGGAAGATACAGGGAAACCAGATTAGTCACATTGGCATTGTGGAGACACAACATCTTTGATCAGAGTATTTTACTTGTATTTGGAGGGATTGATAATACATCCCGGTGGTTGATTCATACTGGAGGTGATGGATGTAAATAGCATGGTGATTATTTCCAACAGTTTCCCAATAACAAGAAAGTTTCAGAAGAAGTTTTGGCTGCGCACAGCCCTTTTTGTCTAAACCTGAAAGATTATTTTGAGTTCAGATTTTGTGGAAGGAGAAAAAGTGAATATTAAAAAATTTACATCTATGTTTATCGCGCTGTTGCTGATTGCTTCAATGATCGCATCATGTGCGCCGGCCCCGGTTGCTGAAGCGCCAGTTATTGAGGACGCTCCTGCGAGTGAAGTGGCTCCCGCTGTTGAAGAAGATACTCCGGTGACTGGAGAACAAGCTCCTGCTTCTGAAGAATATGTTCCATTTACTGTGAATGGCGTTTACAGTGAAGGGAAGTGGCCACAGCAGTATACCCTGCAAGAGTACATGGCGTTTTCGGGTGTGGAACTGGAATTCAAAAGCCGTGAAGAATTTGACCCTCGTGTTGCCGAATATATGGGTGTGGAAATTCCGGATGATGTAAATGAACGCCTGCCTAAAGATGTGATGGTTGTCGCGCCTTACGACAATATTGGCACCTATGGTGGTCAGATGGAAGCCCTGTCTCTGGGGCCAGAGAGCGGCAACTCGGAATTCCTGAGCTGGCGGCATGTCAATCTGGTCCGGTTTTTGGATGACCTGGAAACCATCGTTCCTGAAGTGGCGAAAGATTACTCATTCAACGAAGACATGACAGAGTTCACATTTGTGTTGCGTGAAGGTCATAAATGGTCGGATGGCGAGCCTTTTACGGTGGATGATGTGCTTTTCTGGTATAACGATATTATGCTCAATAAAGAGCTCTACCCGGAAACACCGGCATTCCTGATGTATGGCGGAGAGCCACTGACCTTTGAAAAAGTGGATGATGTGACACTGAAGGTCACAGCGGCCGCTTCAGCTCCTGGTTTCTTAAGCTATCTGGCTGCAACCTACGTTCAATTCTTTGCGCCAAAACACATTTTGATGGAGAAACATCTGGATTACAACCAGGATGTGGCACAGATCGCGGTGGATGAAGGCTATACCAATTGGGTTGAGTATTTCTTTGGCTGGTTTGGCAACTGGCAGGACAGCGTGCATCGCTATGGCATTCCCAAACTGGAATCATGGATCCTGGTAGAGGAAACGACCGAACATAAAATGTTTGCGGCTAACCCATATTATTTCAAAGTAGACACTACCGGACAGCAGCTTCCCTATATTGATTATATTAATCAGACCTACGCTACCGATGAAGAGGTCATTGAGCTGAAAGTCATTTCCGGTGAAATTGATGAAAAAAGCCAGACCCTTGATTTCACTTCTGCACCAATGTATATCGAACACGCAACAGAAGGCGGTTATTCTGTTGAGTTGACACCCAGCGGCAGCCAGGGGCCAAAAATCGGCTTCAATTGCACCCACAAGGATCCGGAAATTCGATCTTTCTTCGATAATAAAGATTTCCGTCTGGCGATGTCCATGGCAATTAACCGGGAAGAGCTCAATGAAGTGTCATGCATGGGGCAGTGTGAACCGGTCAACGCGGCCGCGGCACCTTTCCATTACATGAGTTCATATTCCAAACCAGAGTGGTATCAGGTTGGGCTGTATGATGTGGATGGCGCCAATGAAATTTTGGACAGCATTGGCCTGGATCAACGCGACAGTGAAGGCTGGCGGTTGCTGCCATCTGGAAAGCGGTTTATCATCTTTATGGAATACACGCTCCAGTATTTTGATACTGAAACCATGGAGTTGGTCAAAGAGTACTGGGAGGAAGTGGGCATTAAGACCGAAATTAAAGAGGTCAGCTCAGAGGCTTTCCGCGCGCGCGCGACTGCCAACGAACATGATGTCGCTACTATGATCAACGAGAATGTTCTGGAAACCGCGACTCTTGCCAATCAGGAACGTTTTGTTCCTCCATTTGGCCCACGTGCGTTGGAAGAAGTGTGCGGCGCGTCCTGGGCGGATTGGATGGCAACAAATGGAGCGGAAGGCGAGGAGCCTTCAGATGTGATCAAAGAACTATATGCTTTGACGGACCAGTTTAAGACTTCCATTCCCGGAACCGATGAATATGTTGAGGTGGCTCAAAAAATTGGTGATATCCACGCTGATAACCTATGGGTGATTGGTTTGTTGACAGCCTCGCCCTCAGTCACGATTTTCAATGATCGAATTCAGAACAACCCTCCGATCAAGATCACTGTATTTGACTTCTACCGCATGTATCCATACCGTCCTGACCAATGGTACATTCAAGAATAACCATTTTTAGCCAGGCATAATTTGATAGGGGTATTGGTTTTTGCAATGCCCCTATCAATTTTCTTGTCAAAGGATCATTGAGCCTGCGATGAAGAATCGTCTGTAAGGAATTGTATGATGATTGGGCTTGATCTGAGACCTTGTGGTTTTCTGGAAGAAAAATAAGAGCCAGACAGGCTCTGAGATCTTATTGATTTTTCAGAAAAGATCGTATAAAAGTAAATTCATAGACAATATTGACCACTTGCCAGGTGAGAATGGTAAACGGATTGGGGGAAAAATGGATATTGTTCTTGATAAAGGTAAAGAAACGCTACACTGAGATACTTACGACCAAGGCATATTAGAGAGGTTGTTTATGGGAAAATTTATTGGAAAGCGCTTCTTGTACATGGTGGGTATGCTGATTGCTTTATCTTTTGTGATATTTTTGATTTTGGAACTACCCCCAGGTGATTACGCGGAACGGCATGTCCACGATTTACGCCAGTCGGGGGTAACGGTAACCCAGGCTGATATTGAGCAGTACCGCCACATGTTTGGTCTGAATGATCCCTGGTATCAGCGATATTTAAATTGGGTAACAAAAATCATCTTCAAGGGAGATTTCGGTTATTCCATGGCGTATCGCATGCCTGTAACGGACGTCATTGGAGACCGCATCTGGTTCACGGTATTAATCTCGATTGTGACGATTGGTTTCTCTTATCTGATCGCGATTCCTATTGGTATCTATTCTGCTATGAAACAATATACTTTTGGGGATTACCTCTTCACCTTTCTTGGCTATA
>ENA-OSEO01004923-OSEO01004923.1-sediment-metagenome-genome-assembly--contig:-NODE-4923-length-13394-cov-3.727041_pt1 | contig 13394 bp, 13 predicted proteins | sample MGYA00237883_ERZ534232 | MGnify/ENA metagenome assembly ERZ534232
CCGTCCTGTTTTCATGGCTCTTCTCCCCAGGAAATAGACTACCCTTGCGCACCGGCAATCGATCCCTTGTCGGCACGTCAACTCCGGTGGGCAATTCGTCCTGAGGCCTCCCTATCAGGCCGAACGGTCAAGAGGCAAAGCCCCTCGTGGTGGCTGTCCCACCCACAAAAGTCTTCAGATCTATTATAGGGGTACCGGTGGAGAACGCAAGGGAAAACTGGTCGGGAATCAAAGGAATGCGCATCCGTCCGGTGAAGCGACGCCGGTCCTTCTCGCAGCGGTGCGGAACTGGATGCCTCTTGACCCCTACGCGGAGACGACCTACAATACCCCTTGAACCTGCAAACCCGTGTGAAGAAGGTCGCAGCAGATGCAGAAGGTCACGTCATGCAGACCGACAAGCCCCGGTCCACAATGGAGGTATCCGATTATGAAGTCGCCCCTGACACGTCGTTCGTTCGTGAAAGAGACCTCAACCGGTCTGGCTGGCATCGGCCTGCTGGCACAGGTTAAGAGCCTCTATGCCGGCGCGGGAAACAAGGCCAACACACTGGCCCTGCGCGGCGGAACGCCCGTTCGTCGATCCGGCCGTGCGGCGTCTCCGTCTCGAGGATCCGCCCGGGGATCCGCACCCGTGTCGGATCGTACCCGCAGGCGAACTTGAACCGGACCTTCCGGGCGAGCGTCTCCCGGCCGAGTCGCTCGAGCCGGTCGGCGCTCTCGTCGCGCCCGATCGCGGCGAGCGCTTCGATGATCCGATCCGACGAGTAGATCGAGCGGGCGAAGAAGCAGACGCTCAGGCTCGCCAGCACCTGGCGCCACGACTCCTCGACGATCAGCCCGTCGACGATCTCGTCGGGGCCCGCGGCGCCCTCTGCCTTCTGATCGACGCTGTACCCGGCGCTGTCGAGGTGGCTGTGGCGCGCGCCGGTCGCGTGCGTCCAGTGGATCGCCGGCCCGGTGTGGTATCCGCTCATCTCGTTCCCGGCGAACGCGAGCGCGAACTCCTCCCCGCCGTAGATGCCCGCGGCGTGCTCGACCCCCCGGGCGAGCGCCCGGTAGAGGTCGGTCGGCGGATCGACGAGACGCCGGACGGCCTCGACGTAGCCGTCGGACGATCCCCAGGCGAGCGCCACGCCGTCGAGTTCCTTGTCGGTGACGATCCCACGCTCCCGCGCCTCCGTCGCCCAGGCGAGGACCCCGCCGGTCGTGATCGCATCGAGGCCCTGGATCTCGACCTCGTCGATCAGTCGGAGCATCGCGCCGGGGTCGGAGATCCCAAGAAGACTCCCGAGCGCGTAGATCGGCTCGTAGTCGTACCCGAGCATCAGCGTCTTGTAGAAGTAGGGCTCCCGCGGATGCGGCACCCGGAGAGCGGCGAGATGGACGCACGCGACCGGGCAGTGGCTGCACGCGAGTCGGCGGCCGAGAAGCGACTCGGCGATCGCTTCCCCCGAGATCGCGTCGGCCCCTTCGAACCGGGCCGTCCGGAGGTTCCGCGTGGGAAGCGCGCCGAGCTCGTTCAGCGGAAGGACGTTCATCGGGGTCCCGAGGTCGTGGTATTTCCGCATCGCATCGGACGTTGTCGCCGCGCGGAAGATCTCGTCGTACGCCCGCCGATAGGCGCTCGAATCGGCGACGGGGAGCGTCCGGTTCCCGATGAGGACGATCCCCTTGAGCCGCTTGCTCCCGAAGATCGTCCCGAGGCCGAGCCGGCCGAAGTGGCGATACGTCTCGGTGATCACCGACGCGTAGGTGACGCCGCGCTCTCCGGCGGGGCCGATCCGAAGGATCGAACGGTGACCCGATCCCCGCTCGCGCTCCCGGAGAACGGTCCCGACGGTGTAGCTGCTGCGCAGCCCCCACAGGGCCGACGCGTCACGAAAGCGGGCGCCGTGGGCGTCGATCACGAGGTAGACCGGTCGGTCGCTCGCTCCGCGGATCACGACGGCGCCGTAGCCGGCGAGCCGGAGGGAGACGGCGCTCCGACCGCCGGCGTGGCTCTCCCCGAGGGTCCCCGTGTGGGGGGACTTGAACAGGGCGATCGTCTTCGAGGCGAGCGGGTAGTGGCCGACGAGCGGCCCGACCGAGAGGACGACGGCGTTCTCCGGGTCGAGCGGATCGGCGCCGACGACCCGTGCCTCCTCGAGGAGCCGGATTCCGACCCCGACGCCGCCGAGCCCCTCGTCGAACAGCTCGGGGCGACGCTCGACGGACGCCCGCCGCCTCGATAGATCGACCGAGAGGACGCGGTCGAGCGGATCACCGATCGGCATCGGGCACCTCCTCGAGCGCGAGGACATCGTAGGCGCAGTACCGAGCGCAGACGCCGCAGTACTCGCAGATCAACGGCTTGTTCGCCTCCGCGTCCCAGAAGGCGGCGCCGAACGGGCAGGCGGAGACGCAGTTGCCGCAGCCGATGCAGGCGTCGGCCGAGAACCGGACCCCGCCGCCGTCGCGCGGAACGAGCGCGTCGACCGGGCAGACGCGGGCGCACGGCGGGTCGGGGCAGGCCCGGCAGACGACGACGACGAACCCCTTCCGCATTCCGCCGGCCGACCGGACGCCGATCCGGGCCGTCGCGGCGCCGCCGAGCCCGGACCGGCGCGTGCAGGCGAACATGCACGCCTGGCACCCGACGCAGCGGTCGACGTCGACGACCGCGAGGCGCTTCGCCATCATCCCCGTCCTTTCGAATCGGGCCTCAGAGCCACCGGCGACGCCGGAAGTAGACGAGCATCGCCGCCGCGATCGCGCCCATCGCGCCGAGCACGGCGAAGTATCCGAACGGCCAGCGCAGCTCGGGCATCACGTCGAAGTTCATCCCGTAGATGCCGGCGATGAACGTCAGCGGGATGAAGATGGTGGCGATGATCGTCAGCACCTTCATCACCTCGTTCATCCGGTTGCTGATGCTCGACAGGTAGAGGTCGATCATCGTCGACACCATGTCCCGGTACGTCTCCACCGTGTCGATCACCTGGATCGTGTGATCGTAAACGTCGCGCAGGAAGACGAGCGTCTCGTCCCGGAAGAGGGCCGATCCATCGCGGCGGATCGAGCTGAGGACTTCGCGGAGGGGCCAGACGGCCTTCCGGAGGAAGAGGAGCTCGCGCTTCAGCCGGCGGATCGTCTGCAGGTTCTCGGGCGTCGGCCGCCCCGCGATCTCGTCGTCGAGCTCCTCGACCTGCTCTCCGATCCGCTCGAGGATCAGGAAGTACTGGTCGACGATGACGTCGAAGACCGAGTAGGCGAGGTAGTCAACTCCCTCTCGCCGGATCCGGCCGCGCGCAGTCCGGATCCGGTCGCGCAACTCGTCGAACACGTCCCCGGGACGCTCCTGGAAGGTCAGGATCCACTTCGGGCCGAGCAGGAGGCTCACCTGCTCGTCGTCGATCTCGCCGCGCGCGTCGTCCCACGAGAGCATCCGAAGGACGATGTAGGCGACGTCATCGTAGGTCTCGAGCTTCGCTCGCTGCCCGGTGTGCAGGACATCCTCGACGACGAGCGGGTGGAGACCGAACCGCTCCCCGATCACCTCGATCTTCGCCGCGTCGTGGACGCCGTCGACGTTGATCCAGCTGACGGAGTCCGTCTCGCGATACCCGAACGCGTCCTCGATTCGCTCGAGGTGGCGTTCGTCGCATCGGCTCTCGGTGTAGTCGAGGACAGAGAGTCGTACGTCCTCGGTCCTCGGCTCTCCGATATGGATCGCCGTCCCCGGCGGGAGCCCGACCTTCTCGCCGCTCCGGTGGAGGATCCGGCTCGTGCGCCGCCGGCGCTCGCGCTCGCCCTTCATCCCGATCGCCTCCCCATCCGCGTTCGACACCCGATTGGATCGGATCGGCCGGTCGGTTGTCAACCGCTCGCGGTCGGGATCAGCTGCCGGTCTCGCTCAGGTACGCATCGATCGCGGCCGCCGCCCGCTTCCCGGCCCCCATCGCCTCGATGACCGTCGCCGCACCGGTGACGATATCCCCGCCGGCAAAGACGCCCTTCTTGCTCGTCTGTCCGGTCTCCGGGTCGGCGACGATGTTCCCCCAGCGGTTCACCTCGAGGTCCTTCGTCGTCTGAGGGATCAACGGGTGGGGGCCGTTCCCGATCGCGATGATCGCGGTGTCGATCTCGATCTCGAACTCCGACCCCTCGACCGGGATCGGCCGGCGCCGACCGCTATCATCGGGCGCCCCGAGTTCCATCCGGACGCAGCGGACCGCCCGGACCCGACCGCCCTCGCCGAGGAACTCGACCGGGTTCGTCAGTAGCTGGAAGTCGATCCCTTCCTCCTTTGCGTGATGGATCTCCTCCCGCCGGGCGGGGAGCTCCTCGTCGCTCCGCCGGTAGACGATGATCGACGCCTTCGCCCCGAGGCGGAGGGCCGTTCGCGACGCGTCCATCGCGACGTTCCCCCCGCCGACGGTGACGACGCGCTCGCCGACCTTGATCGGCGTGTCGTACTCGGGGAACCGGTACGCCCGCATCAAGTTCGTTCGCGTGAGAAACTCGTTCGCCGAGTAGACACCGTTCAGGTTCTCGCCGGGGACGCCGAGGAACCGCGGAAGGCCGGCGCCCGTTCCGATGAAGACGGCGTCGAACCCATCCGAAAGGAGCTCGTCGACCGTTCGGATCTGCCCGATGACGCGATTCACCTGGATCTCGACCCCCATATCGCAAAGGGCGTCGATCTCCCGCTGGACGATCGCCTTGGGGAGGCGGAACTCGGGGATCCCGTACATGAGGACACCGCCCGCGGCGTGGAGGAGCTCGAAGACGGTGACCGCATGGCCGGCACGCCGAAGCTCGCCGGCGACCGTCAGTCCGGCCGGACCGGCCCCGATGACGGCGACCCGCCTCCCCGTCGGCGCGCCGACCGCGGGGCAGCACGCTTCGTGATCGGCCTCCCAGTCCGCGCAGAAGCGCTCCAGTCGCCCGATCGCCACCGGCTCGAATCGCTTCGCGAGCGTACAGACGCCCTGGCACTGGACCTCCTGCGGGCAGACACGCCCGCAGACGGCCGGGAGAGCGTTCGCCGCTTTGATGGTGGCGATCGCCTCCGCGAAGCGACGCTGCTTCACGTGCTCGATGAACCCGGGGATATCGATTCCGACCGGGCACCCTTCCACGCACGGCGCATGGGCACACTGGAGGCACCGCTCGGCCTCCCGGATGGCCTCATCGGCCGTGTACCCGAGCGGCACCTCGTTGAAATTGCGGATCCTCTCTTCCGGCGGCTGCTCCCGCATCGGCGTCTGTCGCTCTCGGATCATCTCTGCGCCGCCCCCTTCTGTTCGGCCATGTACCGGTCCAACGCACACGCCTCCTCCTCGGCGTAGTAGCGCTGCCGCGAGATGAGGAGATCGAAGTCGACCTGGTGCCCGTCGAACTCCGGGCCATCGACGCACGCGAACCGCGCCGCGTTCCCGACCTCGACGCGGCACCCGCCGCACATCCCGGTCCCGTCGATCATCACCGAGTTGAGGCTGACGATCGTCGGCACTCCGAACTCCCGCGTCACCTCGGAGCAGACCTTCATCATGATCGCAGGGCCGATCGCCCAGACGCGATCGATCCGGCGCGGGGAGGCGAGGATCTCGCGGAGCGGGTCGCTGACGAACCCCTTCCGCCCGTTCGACCCGTCGTCGGTCATCGCGATCATCTCGTCGCAGACCGCCGACATCTCCGCCTCGTAGAACAAGAGGTCGGCCGTGCGCGCGCCGATGATCCCGATCACCGTGTTCCCGGCGCGGTGCAGATCGCGGGCGATCGGGTAGAGCGGCGCGATTCCGAGCCCACCCCCGACGCAGATCACGGTCCCGAAGCGTTCGATCTCTGAGGGAATCCCGAGCGGGCCGGCGAAGTCGAGGACGTTGTCCCCCTCGTGGAACCGGTCCCCCATCTCTCGGGTGCTCTTTCCGACCTCCTGCACGACGAGCTTTACGCCGCCGCTCGCCGGGTCGACGTCGACGATCGTCAGCGGGATCCGCTCTCCCCGCTCATGCAGCCGAAGGACGATGAACTGCCCGGCCTTGGCGACCCGCGCCACGTCCGGCGCCTCGATGACGTACTCGCGGATCATCGGGCCGAGAGTCCGTTTTTCCAGGATCTTGTACACGCTCGCACCGCCTCCTCCGTTCGTCGTCGCCGGCGGGGGCCGGCGGGCCGATTATCCGATTCGAAGCGGGATCCCTCAACCTCGGCAATCGCCGCGCGCTCGCGTACAATCCGCCGGGGAGGGAGGATGCGCTACTACATCGAGACCGACGGACGAATCTTCCTCGTCGACCGGAACGGCGAGCTCGATCTCCCGGGACCGGACGAGGTTCCGTTTCCGGTAACACCGATCGCGCCGCTCTTCGATGCGCCCGAGGTCTGGTTCTGCGTCCCTCAGCTCTCCGTCCATCCGGCGGACTGGCCGGGGAAGGACGACGTCCCCGCGCTCGCGTCGGCGTCGGCGTCCGTCCGCGCCGCCGTCCACTCGACGATGCCGCGGGTCGTCGTCGAGGGGATCGCGCGCCGAGGCGACTCGATCCTCCTCGTGAAGGGGAACCGCGGCCTCACGGAGGGGCGCTGGTCGCTCCCCGGCGGGTTTCTCCGGTTCGGCGAGGACCCCGCCGAGGGGGTCCGCCGGGAGGTCGCCGAGGAGGCCGGCGTCGAGAGCGAGGTCGGCGAGTTGGTCGCCGTGCGATCGAAGCTGGGGGAGCGGACCCGGCTCCACTGGATCATGTTCTTCTACCGGGTCGAGATCCGAGGGGAGCCGCGACCGAACCCCGATGAGATCAGCGAATGCCGATTCGTTCCGCTCGAGGAGGCGCCGACCTATCTCCACGACAACGAGATGGCCGACGTCGTCCGCTCCCTGGCGCCGGCGGGCTGATCGGTCCGCCTACAGGATCTCCATCGTGATCGAGAGGAGCACGTCGACGCTCCACTCGAGGTAGTACGGCCGGTGCTCGAGAGCGATCCCGAGCGTGACCGCCGCGCGGTCGAGCGGCGTGAGGACGAGATCGACGTCGACGCGGTGGATGTCGGTCGCCTCGCCGGCCCAGGTCTCGCGCGTGAACGCGTAGGAACCGACGATCGTCAGGAAGTCGGACGCGAGGTAGTCGTACGACGCGGTCGCCTCGATCCGGTTCTGCTCGAGGAGCGCCGGCGGCCCGGAGATCGCGCCCTGAATGAGGAGCTGGGTCTGAGGGGTCGTGGTGAACGCGTAGTTCGCCGAGCCGGTGACCAGTAGGTCCCGAGCCCCTCCGGACGGGTCGAGGATCTCGTAGCCGAGACCGATCTTCGCATCCCAGCCGCAGTAGCGGGTGAATCCCTCGCCCCGGAGGAGGCGCGAGATCGTCGAGATGTCGATTGCATCGAGCCCGCCGGGCTTGACCTGCCCGGAGTCCTCGATGATCTGTTGGACGACGGTGAGCAGGTCGGCGAAGGTCTCGTAGGCCGCCACGCTCCCGATCTCGTAGGCGATGATCTGCAGGTCGACCGGATGGAGCGACTTGGAGAGGCTCCCCGCACGGATGAGGTACGTCTCGATCCGGATCGCCTTGGCCAGCGGCGTGACGTCGGTGAACCGACCGTAGCCGACGCCGACGTTCGCGAACAGCCCGAGTGCTTCGAACGAAGACGAGCTCCGGGCGCTGGCGCCGGCAAACGCGAACAGGTCCTGTTCCGCCTCGAAGTAGTACTTGTAGTTCGCGTCCGCATTGACGGTGTAGGTCGTGACGTCGAGAACGGAGATCGTCATGTCGTTCGACAAGGAGATGTCGAACCCGTAGGTCGGCGCGTCGTAGAGGCGGGAGTACTCGGCGAGGAACTGCCCCTTGTTCACATCGTAGTCGCTCAGCCCGTACGGGTCGTTTCGATAGTGATACGTGAACCCGATCGACAGGTCGATGAGGTCCGTTTGGGGAGACCGGTAGTCACAGAGCGGGACGGAGCCCGCTGTCCAGCTGATGGCGATGACAACGAGGATCGACGTCACAACCGAGCACCGCATCGGTGATCACCTCGCCGCACCGTACCCGGCGGCGGGGGCAAAGGCCATTGAATCGTTCCCCCGGCCGGGTGCGGGATGTCCCCGAAAGCCCTTCACCGCATCGCGGGGGGCTCGAAGAGGGGGAGCTGACGCGCCGTCGTCTCCGACAAGTGGGCGACGCCGACGCCGATCAGCCGAACGCCTCGGGAATCGAGCGCCACGCGGCCGCGGAGGAGGTGGACCGCGAGGGTCTCAATCAGCGACGGAGCGTCGGTCCCGACGGCGAGCCGCACCTGCCGGGTGATCGTCCGGAAGTCCGGGTAGCGGACTTTGATCCGAACGGTCCGGCAGAGGAAGGATTCATCCCGCAGCTGGCCCGCGACGGACCGGGCGAGGCGCCGGACCTCGTCCTCGATCTCGATCGGGTCGGTGACGTCAAACGGGTAGGTCACCTCCCGGGAGATTGACTTCGACTCCGTCTCCCCGACGAGCGGCGTCTCGTCCTCCCCCCGCGCGAGAGAGCGAAGCCGCCGCCCTTGGGATCCGAACTCGCGGACGAGGAGGTCCGCCGGGGCCGTCCGCAGGTCTTCGACCCGCAGGATCCCGAGACCGGCGAGCCGGCGTTCGGTGACGGCGCCGACCCCCCAGATCCGGCCGACCGGGAGAGGATCGAGAAACTCCTCGACCCGGTCGGGCTCGATGACGAACAGGCCGTTCGGCTTCTTCTGTTCCGATGCGAGCTTCGCAAGAAACCGGTTCGGCGCGAGGCCGATCGAGCACGTCAGCTCCGTCTCCGCGCGGACACGCCGCTGGATCTCCTCGAGGACGATGCGTCCATCGGCGAAGCTGCCCCCACGGTGCGAGAGATCGAAGAACGCTTCATCGAGCGAGATCGGCTCGACAACGGGGGAGTACGCGCCCAGCACCTCGAGGACGCGCTCCGAGATCGCGCGATACCGCTCGAACCGAGGGCGGAGGTAGATCCCGTCGGGGCATCGCCGACGCGCCACCGCCGTCGGCATCGCGCTGTGCACCCCGAATCGCCGCGCTTCGTACGACGCCGTCGAGACGACGCCCCGCGGCCCGAGCCCGCCGACGATCACCGGCTTCCCCCGATACGCTGGCTCGTCGAGCTGCTCGACGGCGGCGAAGAACGCGTCCATGTCGAGATGGCCGATCCGACGATCCGTCATCGCTCGAGCCCCAGCTGGCGGAGCGCCGCCCGCGTCCCGGGGTCGTGCACGTCGTTCACGATCCGATACGCGGCGAACCCGTACCGAGCGCTGTGGCGGGGGACACCGGCGACGGCCGCGGCGGCGATCGCAGCGGGATCGAACGGGATCTCCCCGCGCTCGGCGAGGACGATGACGTCGGCCCACAACGCCTCAAGCCGCCCCGGAGTGGCCCGCTTCCCGGGCTGGGCGAGCAGGAGGTCGGTCAGCGTTCGGGGATCGATCGCGCGCGCCTTGCACGGCCGGAGATGAAGCCGCGCGGTTCGCCCGTCCGGATCGATCCGCTGGAGGGGAGGTTCATCGGCATCGCCGGTCGGAAGGACGGCCCACTCCGCCGCCAGCCCCGCCGCGAAGCGGTCCGGGTCCCCCCGCAGGTGGTCCCCGCCCTCGACCGCCTGGACGATGAGCTTCCAGAGGTCGCCGGGTTCGCTTCTGGGGTGCCGCGAGACCTCGTCGCGAAGGATCTCCGCCAGATGCCCGTTGTGCTCCATCGAGTCGAGGATAGAATCGGGCGATGTGGGGATCAAGGGACGGATCGCAGTCACGGGACGGCCGGGCGTCGGCAAGACGACGCTGATCGAGCGCGTGCTGAAGGCAGTCCCTCTCTCCTCTGGCGGCCTGCTGACCCGCGAGCTCCGCATCTGCGGGCATCGCGTCGGGTTCGCGCTGATCGACGTCGCCACCGGCGAGGAGGGCGTCCTCGCCCATCGGCATGGACGGGCGGGACCGACGGTCGGACGCTACACCGTCGATCTTCGATCACTCGAATCGCTCGGGATCGCCGCCATCGACCGCGCGATTCGCGACTGCGAGCTCGTCGTCATCGACGAGATCGCGCCGATGGAGCTCTGCTCCCCGGCGTTCGTCCCGGCCGTTGAGCGGGCGCTCGCCTCCCCAAAGCGCCTGCTCATCTCGACGCACGCCCACGTCGATCACCCGATCGCGCACCGCGTCCGCCAGGAACTCGAGCTGTTCCGGGTCAAGCTGAGCAATCGCGACGCGCTCGTCGAGCCTCTGGTCGAGGCGCTGACGGGGAACCGCGAGTAGCGCACAAAACGGCGAATTCCCGCCCCAATGCTCGTCCTGCCCCGCTGAGCCTCACACCGGCATACGAGCGGCGCAGCTTGCCTGCGCCGCGACGATAGGACGGAATCAGCGAAACGCCACAGCCTGGGTTCGAGGGCGGGTGTTGCGGCGTAGCTTGCCTGCGCCGCGACGATGGGACGGAATCAGCGAAACGCCACAGCCTGGGTTCGAGGGCGGGTGTTGCGGCGCAGCTTGCCTGCGCCGCGACGATAGGACGGAATCAGCAAACGTCGGAGACCAGCTCCGACGCCACAGCCAGAAATCGAACGGGCAGATCCCATCGCGCGATCACCCGACTGCGACGGGAATGATCCGCGTCACGAACGATCGCAGACCAGCTGCGACGCCACAGCCTGGAATCGGACATACGGCCTCCGATCGTGCGTTGCGGCCCGAGTGCGATGGGGCGGATCTGCGGGCGGAAGGATCGCAGACAGGCTCCGACGCCACCGTGTGGAATCGGACATACGGCCTCCGATCGCTGCGTTGCGGCCCGAGTGCGATGCGTGTCGAGCGGGGTCAGGCGATCGCCTGTTTGACGGCGGCGACGAGGCCGTCGACGTCCAGGCCGTAGTGGGAGAGGAGGGCGTCGGCGTCCCCGGATTGCCCGAAGCGGTCGTCGACGCCGACGCGGAGAACCCGGGTCGGCCGCTCCTCGGAGAGGAGCTCGCAGACGGCGCTTCCGAGCCCGCCGGCGATCTGGTGCTCTTCCGCCGTCACGACGACGCCGGTCCGCTCGGCGCTCGCAAGGATCGCGTCGCGATCGAGCGGCTTGATCGTCGAGACGTTCCAGACGTCAGCGGAGATCCCGTCGGCGGCGAGCCGCTCTCCGGCGGCGAGCGCGGTCGAGGTCATGATTCCACACGCGAAGATCGACACATCGCGCCCCTCGGCGAGGCGTTCGGCTCGACCAAACTCGAATCGAGCGCCGGTCGCGTGGACGACCGGAAACGGAGCGCGGGCGAGCCGGATGTAGAGGGGTCCGGCATCATGACCGGCCGCGAACCGGATCACCTCGGCGGTCTCGACCGCGTCTGCGGGGACGATCACCGACATGTTCGGGAGAACCCGCATCAGCGCGATGTCCTCGAGCATCTGGTGGCTAGCGCCGTCCTCCCCGACCGTCAACCCCGCGTGGGTGGCGACAATCCGGACCGGGACGTTCGGGTAGGCAACGACCTGCCGGATCTGCTCCCATACCTTCCCGGTGGCGAAGACAGCGAACGTCGACACGAACGGTCGGAACCCGCTCATTGCCAGTCCGGCGGCGGTCCCGATCATGTTCGCCTCCGCGACGCCCATGTTCAGGAAGCGGTCGGGATGCGCCTTCGCAAATCCGGCTGTCTTCGTCGATCCGGCGAGATCGGCCGTCAGCACGACGACCCGCGGATCGTCGGCGCCGAGTGCGACGAGGGCCTCTCCGTACGCGTCCCGGGTCCCGGCGACCCGGCCGGACGTCATTTCGGCACTCCTTCCCAATCCTTCCGGAACCGCTCGATCCCGGCGTCGGTAAGAGGATGATCGAACATCCGCTTCAGGATCGCGTAGGGGATGGTGGCGATCTCGGCGCCGAGGAGGGCGGCATCGAGGACGTGGCGCGGATGTCGGACGCTGGCGACGATCACCTCGGTGGGGACGGTGTACTGCCGGTAGATGTCGAGGATCTCCGACACGAGCGCCATCCCATCTCCGCCAACGTCGTCGATCCGGCCGACGAACGGGGAGACGAACGTCGCCCCCGTCTTGGCGGCGAGAAGCGCCTGGGCGGCGGAGAAGACGAGGGTCACGTTCGTCCGAATCCCCTCGTCCCTGAGGCGAGCCACGGCCCGGAGGCCGGGCTCGGTCATCGGGATCTTGACGACGACATTCTCGTGAATGCGGGAGAGCTTCTGCGCCTCCGCGACCATGCCGTCCGTGTCGGACGCGGTCGCCTCGGCGCTCACCGGCCCGTCGACGATCGCGCAGATCTCGGCAATGATCTCCTCGAATGGCCGGCGCTCGCGGGCGACGAGCGTCGGGTTCGTCGTCACGCCGTCGAGGATCCACGCCATCTCCCGGATCTCTTCGACGTTCGCCGTATCGATGAACAGCTTCATCGTCCCTCCCCTTCCGTACGCAATCTCCGGACCCGCGCCAAGTTTACCCGGTCGGCGTCGGGGCGGCCATCGATCTCCTTCGGCGTCTCGAGGATATACGGCCGATCGCGAAGACGCCGATCCGACAGGATTCGTGAGATCCCGCGGGACCCGATCTCCCCGTCGCCGATGTGGGCGTGGCGATCCCGTCGCGAGCCGGCGGGGGCGGCTGAGTCGTTCAGATGAATCAGCCCGAGTCGCTCGATCCCCACCCAGCGATCGAGCGCGCCGAGCGTCTCGCGGAGCCCCGCGCGGGTCCCGAGCGGGTATCCCGCCGCGTGCGCATGAGCGGTGTCGAGGCAGACGCCGATCGACTCGCCGGTCCTCGTCCCCTCGAGGATCGCGCCGATCTCCTCGAATGAGGCCCCGAGCGTCGTGCCGGCGCCCGCCGTGTTCTCGAGCAGGAGCCGGGTGGCGCCCTCTGGCGGTCCGACGCGGTCGAGCCCCTCGATGATCCGATCGATCCCCGCCGCCACGCCCGCGCCGCGGTGCGCTCCGAGATGGACGACGATCGCGTCCGCACCGAGCCGTTCGGCACGGATCCGCTCCTCGCGCAGCGCGGAGATCGACCGTGACCGGAGGGCCGGATCCGGGCTCGCGAGGTTCAACAGATACATTGCGTGCACCACAAGGAACTCGACCGGCGAATCCGCGCGGCGACGACAGAATTCGGCGGCCTCGAGCGGGTCGACCGGCTTCATCCGCCACGCTCCGGGGTTGTGCGAGAAGAACTGGAGCGCCGTCATGTCGAGCGCCTCCGCCTCGTGCAGCGCCGCGGCAAACCCGCCCGCAATCGAAAGGTGGCACCCGACCCGGAAGACCCTGCGCCTCTCGCTCGCCGCGCTCACCCGGCGATTATCGGAATCGCTTCGGCGTCCCACAACCCCCGAGACTTGTCCCATGCAAGATGAGCATGGAGCGGGCCGAGGTTCTCGCGCAAGGTGAGCACCGGGATGGATGGAGAGT
>ENA-OSEO01004924-OSEO01004924.1-sediment-metagenome-genome-assembly--contig:-NODE-4924-length-13389-cov-4.067308_pt1 | contig 13389 bp, 10 predicted proteins | sample MGYA00237883_ERZ534232 | MGnify/ENA metagenome assembly ERZ534232
ACCAGTATATCGAGACGAGAAAATCGCTCCAGAACACGTTCACGCAACTGGAGAACGTCCGTTTCACACGTGAGGTCAGCCTGAACGGCGAGCGTCTGCACACCGCAGGTCTGGATTTCCAGCACCAGCTCGTGCAGCTCGGCTGTAGAGCGTGCGGCGATGGCAATGTCCGCACCGGCCTGCGCCAGGGTCAACGCCGTCGCCCGCCCGATCCCCCGGCTTGCGCCCGTCACCAATGCGACTCTGCCAGCAAGTTGTTTAGTCATCATGTGGACTCCTCAAGCTGACGGAGAGTCCCGGCGGTGTCAGAAGCACAGCAAGTACGCCGGGACGTGCTCCGTGCAGCCGATCGTTTATCGCTCTCCGGCTGTAAATAGCGACCACGGCTGGCTTGGCCTATCCCAAATATAGCCAGCGAGATCGTTCCATTGAATATGCTGCTTCATGAAGGCTTCCGCATCGAAAGCCATTCCACTAGAACTACCGTACCTGGCCCACAGACTGAGGTCCCTGGCCAGGTCGCTGTCGGTCACCTTGCCATCGACCGCGCCCTGCGGACGGTAGGGCAAGCGAGCAGGCCAGTATTCGAACGCGTCGAGCTCGTAGTGGCCTTCCACCGTCCGTGAACAAGGATGATTCTCTTTTCCCAGGTACACATCATAATGATCAGCGATGATCTTCTCGGCTGCGTCTACATCGAGTGTCCCGTGGTATTCCTCCATCAGGTTGGTCAAACGCACGCGACGTGCCCCCATTGGCGTCCGAATGTCAAAGTAGCCCGTATCGGAACATTCCAGATTGCGCAGCGCGATATCGGTCGGCGCATTGAACCCGAGGAAGTAACCGTCTTTGGTACGTTCGACACTATGGTATTTCAGTCCCAACTCGAAACGCATGATCTCACCTGTGTTGGCGTCGCCCAACAGCCAGCTATTCGCGTAGGCGCCGTTGTTGTCCTGCAGCATGGTCCCGACGAAGCCATCCAGACTGTCCGCGTACTGCATCGCTTTGCGCACGCGCAGAAACTCCGGTGCGCCCTGTGGGTCGAACTCACCGTAGCCACCGATGGTCGTCTCAGTCACCATCAGACCGGCATCGGTCACTGCGAAGTCGGTACCGCTGTCGAGGAGGCCCGGCGCCGACTGCATGAGCATGCGCTGCCCTTGTGCCGGCTCGATGTCCAGAATCACTTCGCTCAATTGCCCCATCTCGAACACATTCCAGGAGTTGTGCGCCATCACGATCCTGCCATCCCGGGTCTGCGAACCCGTGGCGATGAATGCGCTACAGTGCTCGTTGTCCACATAGGTGCCTGCCTGTTCGTTGGGCCACCAGTAGCCGGTCAGTTCCTCATAACCGTTCCAGGTCATGATGTCCTGCCACGTGATGTCAACACCGGCCGCCTGCGCACCGTCTGCGATGCCTTGCATTTCCTGCAAATACTCGGCATCGATATGCTTCTGGAACATACGATTGGCGGCATCGACGAAATAGCTCCACTTCTTGCCAGTGCTCCAGTAAGTGAGGTAATCCAGATTGTCGAAGATCGTCTGTAGTTCGGGTGCAAGCAGATAGCCATGTTGTACCCCACGTTCGTAAGGTTCTCCCGCAATGTGCAGATAGATCCAGCCATCCCGTTCAAACCGGTATCCCGCCCCATACTCTACGATCTCCTCCGCTGAGGAAACCGGCGCGCGTTCATTCTCGAGTGGCATCCCAGCCGACACGCCGAGCGGGAACCCACAACACAACGCCAATACGCCCAATAAGTAGAGCAACCTGCCAGATCTCATCTCTTCTCCCCCCTTCCCGGAATCGAGCACTTCATCGATAAAGCATCATCAATATGATGCGCATTACGATGCACAATATACATATTACCCCGAATCTGTCATTTCCTGCAAGCGGCCACGCGGCTTGATTAACCTTCCAGGGATCGGGTTCCTTGACATCCCAATTTAGTTTCGCTATAATCGGACTCAATCGTTGAGTTATGCTGGTTTGATATTCTCGTCCTGGGGAGTGTCATATCGGTTTCGACGGACTCCCTGCAACCAAACCCGGTGCGGATTCCATTTTCCGCACAGTTGAGTTTTCCGCTACTTCACCGGTATTCACGTGCGCTATGCATTCCGGACACCGGTGCCTTTTTCCTGCTTGAATCAGCACGTCAGTTCACTATCGGTTGATCCAATAACTCACCGGCCAAGCAGGGCACGTGCGTTTCAAAGGAAAAGCAGACATAAGCAACAGCACAATGCTGGGGAAAGGGCTGAGCTGAGTTAATTCGCGATAAGCTGGTCGTTCCCTGGCTGGTATCAGTCGGGCAAATCTTCATCTTAGCTGAGAAAGGAAGCAGAACATGTACAATCTGGGTGCAGCAGTAATTGGAACCGGGTTCATGGGTCCCGCTCACACCGAAGGGCTGCGGCGTCTCGGTATCCGCGTCGTCGGTATTCTGGGTTCCTCCGCGGAGAAGAGCCGCCATGCTGCGGACACATTGGGCCTGGAAAAGGCATATCCCGATCTGGAGGCATTGCTTCAAGACAGGGAAGTTCAGGCGGTCCACATCACGACCCCCAACCGGCTCCATTTCGAACAAGCCAGCCGTTGTCTGCAAGCAGGCAAACATGTGTTATGCGAAAAACCATTGGCGATGAACGCGGTAGAGTCTGCCGAGTTGGTGAAATTGGCAGAGAAATCCGGAATGGCAGCTGGTGTATGCTACAATCTGCGCTTCTATCCGCTCAACTTCGAGGCACGCCATCTGGTCCAGAGTGGCGAGCTGGGTGACGTCATTTCCATCTATGGCAGCTACGTGCAGGACTGGTTGCTCTACCCGACTGACTACAACTGGCGCATTCTGGCCGAGCAGGGCGGCAAGGTACGTGCGATCGGCGACATCGGCACCCACTGGATGGATCTGGTGCAGTTCATCACCGGGCTCGAAATCGAGGCGGTTCTTGCTGATTTGAAGACCGTGTACCCGACACGGCGACGGCCTCTGGGTGAAGTTCAGACTTTTTCTGGCAAGGTACAGGACATCCAGGCTACCGAGGAGATCGATATCGAAACCGAAGACTACGGAGCCGTTCTGCTCCGCTTCAAGGGAGGTGCACATGGCTCTCTGTGGGTTTCTCAGATGACTGCCGGGCGCAAGAATTGCCAGCGCTACGAGATCTCCGGCACTGACGGCGCGCTCGCCTGGAACAGCGAAGTACCTAACGACCTGTGGATCGGCCACCGGAACCAGGCCAACGAAGTACTGATCCGCGATCCAGGACTGGTCTCCGCAGCGGCGCGCGCATACATCACCTATCCGGGTGGGCACAACGAAGGCTACGACGACGCATTCAAGCAATGCTTCAAGGCGTTCTACGACTACATCGTCGCCGGGGAGACCTCCGCCAGGCCGGACTTCGCTACGTTTGCGGAAGGGCACAAGGAGATACTGCTGTGCGACGCGATTCTGAAGAGCCATCTCGAAGAGAAATGGGTGAAACTGTGACCTCAAGGAGGTTCTCTCGATGATCAAACTGGGTTTCAACACCGCGATTCTGTCCGAACTGTCGCTGGAAGAGGTAGTCAACTTCGCCGCGGCGGAGGGATTCGCCTGCATCGAGGTCATGTGCTGGCCTCTTGGGAAGGCGGAACGACGTTATGCCGGTGTAACACACATCGATGTCGCCGGTATGGCGGAGGAGAAGGCGAACCGGATCAAGCGACTCCTGACCAGAGCAAGCGTGGAGATCAGTGCGCTGGGATATTATCCGAATTATCTCGTGCCCGATCACGAGGAGGCCCAGGTGTACATCGACCACCTGAAGCAGGTGATTGTGGCAGCGGAACAGCTCGGCGTGGATACGGTCAACACCTTCGTCGGTCGCGACTGGACCCAATCCGTCGACGAAAACTGGCCACGTTTCAAGGAAGTCTGGATCCCTCTCATCGCGTTCGCCGAAGAACACGGCATCCGCATCGGGATTGAGAACTGCCCGATGGCGTTCACTGCGGATGAGTGGCCTGGGGGCAAGAACCTGGCGTCGACACCTGCCATCTGGCGACGCATGTACAGAGACATCCCAAGCGCCAAATTCGGCTTAAATTACGACCCATCCCATTTCGTCTGGCTGATGATGGACTATCTGAAACCACTGCGCGATTTCACACCCAAGCTCTTCCACATCCATGCCAAAGACGTACGCCTGGACAGGCATCGCCTGGATGAAGTCGGCATCATGGCGACACCATTGGAGTTTCACACACCAAAATTGCCTGGCCTAGGCGACATAGACTGGGGGATGTTCTTCTCAGTGTTGACTGATGTCGGGTATGACGGCGCTGTCTGCATCGAGGCAGAGGACCGTGCCTACGAAGGATCATTGGAGGACCGAAAATCCGCTCTGATTCAGGCACGTCGGTTTCTGTCGCAGTTCGTTCCGTAGCAAGTCACGTGATGGGAACGGCATCACACCGCGCGGCACACGCGGTGACCGGCCCCAAGGTAAGACTGCGCCCTGACCGCCGCGACAAAAACGTCCGCGGACAAGCGCACAGGATCGAGCGCCACCCACATTCTTGAAGGTCGCGTGGGATGCTTGTGGCAATAGCGGTCGACCACGATACAATCCAAGGTGCCATGGAACGTGCTGCCCTTAACCGATTTTGTGCAGTGGCACCCTCACAAATAGTCCACGCGGGGAGGTGCGAAGAAATCCAGCACTTCACCCGGCTCGATTACTTCAATGACGTGCGCCACGTTCTCCGGGATCATATACGAATCGCCGGGGCCAATCTCCCGATCGAACTCCGCAAAGCGAATCCGGAATCGTCCCGAGATCACGTAGCCGCTTTGCTCGTTGGCGTGCTTATGGGATGGTACGGCATCGCCCTGCTTGTACAGCATCTTCGTAAGCATCGATTTTGGCCCGTGCGCCAACAGCACGAAGTCCACGCCCAAGGAACTCCTCTTCAGTTCTCCATCATTCCCGGCAACGATCATTGTTCCCTCCTGTCCTTCCGAGTGCCCTCCAGTTGCGTCCATTCCGGGCTGGCTGTCCGGGACGTGCCAGCTAGCTTCACGACCTCTTCCGCTCCGAACGTGCAACGAGGCGAGTTCCCCCCGCCGGTCCAAACACTTCCGCGCACGGGATTGAGGCCGCTTGACGTGATCGCCATCACGCCGGCCGCCTGCTCTTTCAATTCCTCCGGCACCTGGCCAAAGGCGAAGTGCTGCGGTTTGAAAGCCATCGCCTACCCTTTCATCCACGATTCATCACCAGCCGTGTTTAGTGAGACATCTCCCGCCAAGAGTTGGTCTTGAGGAGTATCACACGATCTCGCGCAACTAGTATAACCACGCACAAAGAGACTGGCAAATGGTGGCCGATTCCGAATTTGTGATATAATAGACCAAGCGGTTGTGCTTTGGCTTGCGAAATTCAAACGGAGATGAACGCAATGTGGCCCAGACTTCGGCTGCGCAGTCTGCGTACAAAGATTATACTGTGGACCTTCGTCCCGACGATGATTATTTTGGTCTTCGTTGCCATGGCCATCTTCGACGCGTATCAGGGAGTAACGGAAGTCCTGGTAATCGAGCGGAACCGGTATGTGACCCGCGTCGTCGCCGGGCGGCTCGCCAACAGCTTGCTCACGTACGCCGACTTGTTGACTGCAGAGGCTCGCAAATCCGCGGTCTATCTGCATGAGCCTACAGCGCAACAGACCTCACTGAATCAATCCTACGAGAAGCTGTCGCGCTTCGATGCCGGGGTGATTATTGCCGACAGCACAGGCCAAGTCGTGGCTGCGACACCCGACCGGCTCGAAATCGTACATCAGAATTGGTCCGACCGGCCATGCTACCAGCAAGTGCTCCGTTCGTATCAGAGCGGGTCGGCGACAGCGTATTTCTCTGACATCATGGGCGACGGGCCTGCTGGCTCGGATAGCATTGGCATTGCGGTCCCTATCACGGACCCAGGAGGAGAGTTCGGCGGCGTGATCGTCGGTATGCTGTCGGTGGGACGAAATGGACTGGAAATCTTGCGCGAAGAGATCGCAGAGATCGAGCAGCAAACCGGCGGCGAGGCCTACCTGGTGGACAGCAGGGGAATAGCCCTGTATCATTCGCGCACCGAACTCGTTGGGACGGATTTCTCATCACAGCCGATGGTCCAACAAGCGTTGGAAGGTGAAATCGGAGCCATTTCTGTTCGCGACGGCAGAAAGCAGACCTTCGTGGTGAGCTATGCCCCGGTCCCAGGCACATCCTGGGGCATGGTAGTCCGAGAAGAATGGACCGCGCTGTCCGGTGCTATCCAGGAAGACCGGAGATTTTTGCTTATCTTGCTGATCTTGGGTATGGCTGTTCCGGTTCTGCTTGTCGCGTACGGCGTCAAGCAGGTCATCCAGCCAATCGAGGATCTGACCATCGCTGCGCAGGAAGTCTCCCGCGGGAATTTCGACCACCAGATCAAAGCCCCAACCGGCGATGAGCTGGAAAAACTTGCTGAACAGTTCAACATCATGGCCCTGCAGCTTCACGAATCGTACAACAACCTGGAACAGAAGGTCGCCGACCGAACGCGCGAGCTGACCACACTGCTGGAGATCTCGCGCAACGTGGCCTCAACGTTGGACATCGGCCCGCTGCTGGGTACCATCCTCGACCAGCTCAAATCGATTATCGAATACGACGGGGCGTCCATCCTCACGCTGGGCGGTACCGACCTCGAGGTACTGGCCTACCGGGGACCGATTCCCAGCGTGCAGGCACTGACCGTGCGTTTCCCATTGAACGTCGCGAAGGCGAACAACGAGGTGATCTTGCGCAGAGAGCCGGTGATCATCTCCGACGTGCGCGGGGACGCGGACCTGGCCAGAGCCTTCCAGGAGGCGGCTGGCGAGCAGCTGCTGACGACATTCAGTTACGTGCGCTCCTGGATGGGCGTCCCGCTGATTGCCAAGGGCCAGGTGATCGGAATGATCAGCTTCGATTCGAGCGAGCCCGGCCACTATCAGCCGCCGCAGGCGGAGCTGGCGCAGGTATTCGCCAACCAGGTCGCGGTGGCAATCGAGAACGCGCGGCTGTACGATGAGACACGTCGCCGGGCGGACGAGATCCAGACGTTGTTCACCGTCCAACAAGCCATCGCCGGACCGTTGGAGTGGGAGGCCGTGTTGCAACTCATCGCCGACGAAGCCCGCCGGCTCACATCGACGCGGTTCAGCGCGGTCTTCCTGCTCGATGGCGACACGCTGCGGCTGTCGGTATTCTCGGGTGGGCCAATCCTCGGCTTCCCGATCGGGTACCGGATCCCGCTGGACAAGTCGCTGTGCGGGTTGGCTCTCGAGTCGAGCAGTCCCATTTTGATCGCCAACGTACAAACGGATCCACGGGTGGGTATGGACATGGTTCAGGTGATGGGCATGAGGTCTCTACTGATCGTTCCGCTCCTGACCGAGTCCCGTTCAATCGGTGTCATCATGGTAACGGACAAATCGCCGGGACTGCTGGGGCCGGATGACGAGCGCGTACTGAGTATGTTGGCATCCGGCGCTGTCATCCAGTTGGAAAACGCGCGATTGTTCCGCCAGGCCCAGCAAGTCGCGACCATTGAAGAGCGCCAACGTCTGGCGCGCGAATTACACGATGCGGTAACGCAGACGCTCTTCTCGGCCAGCCTGATCGCCGAAGTACTGCCCCGCATCTGGGAGCGAGACCCACAAGAAGGTATTCGCCGTCTGGCGGAATTGCGCCAGCTGACACGCGGTGCACTGGCCGAGATGCGTACGTTGTTGCTGGAACTGCGCCCTGCCGCCCTGGTCGATACGGAGATGACAGACTTACTGCACCAGCTTGCCGAATCGATCACCGGACGGGCGCGCGTGCCCGTATCCGTGGAGGCGGAACACACCTGCCCGCTACCACCGCGCGTGAAGGTCGCGCTGTATCGCATCGCACAGGAGGCGCTGAACAACATCGCAAAACACGCTGTAGCCGGCCAAGCCACGATTGGTCTGAGCTGCACGGATGACGAGGTCATCCTGAGCATCCGTGACAACGGACGCGGATTCGATCCCAACGACACATCTCCGGAGAATTTGGGGCTGGGAATCATGTATGAACGCGCTGCAGCCATCGGTGCAGCGCTGAAGATCGAAAGCGAACCAGGCAAGGGCACACAGTTAACCGTCATCTGGCCGATTGCTGAGGAAAGGAGTTTGCATGAGTGAGTTGAAACCCATTCGGGTCATGTTGGTCGACGAGCACGCAGTCGTTCGCAGTGGCTTATCCGCATTTCTGATGGTCTTCGATGACCTGGAACTGGTCGGTGAAGCGAAGGGGGGAGAAGAAGCGATCCGCATGTGCGAGAGAATTCACCCCGACGTGGTTTTGATGGATCTGGTCATGCCGGGAATGGATGGGGCAGAAGCGACCCGGATCATCCGGGAGAGATGCCCCCACATCCAGGTGATCGCCCTGACAAGCTTCAAAGAACAAGACCTTGTCGAAAGAGTACTGCAGGCGGGCGCGATCGGTTACCTGCTCAAGAATGTCACCGCCGACGAGCTGGCAGACGCAATCCGCGCCGCGCATGGCGGGCGGCCCACCCTGGCTCCGGAAGCCGCCCAGGTGTTGATCGATGCCGCTACGCACGCGACCAGCCGTACGCTGGGATCCGACCTGACCGCTCGCGAGCGTGAGGTGCTGGCATTGATGGTCGAAGGGTTGAGCAACCCCGAGATTGCAGACCGGCTCATCGTCAGTCGTAGCACGGTGAAGTTTCATGTGAGCAGCATTCTCGCAAAACTTGAGGCCAGCTCACGTACCGAAGCCGTTGCACTGGCTATACAAAATCATCTGCTGGACGGGTGATCTACGCACCCGTCACTATGCATGCCATCCCCCTGAAATCCGGAGTCAACTCAGGTCTGTGGCAAAATCCGTATACCTGGTCAAGTAACCAGGGCAAAGACTGGTCACCCGTCTCACTCGGCGACTCTCCAGATGCCTGATGCATCCGGAGAGCTTTTGTTTTAGACTAGGGTCAAGAACGTTAATACCATCGAATATACGCGAGGTTTGTACGTATGCGCATTCTGGTTGCTGACGACCGGTCTCAAGTCCGTTCAGCGTTGCACTTACTACTGGAATCCGAACCAGGTATGACCGTCATTGAGGATATCGCCGATGCCGACGAGCTGTTCGAGCGAGTCAGGACGACGTGTCCCGATCTGGTGTTGATCGACTGGGAGCTGCCTGGCCTGGAGAGCAGCGGTCTGATTTCGGCGCTGCGCTCGATCTGTCCGAACTTGTCGGTAATCGCCCTGAGTGGGATCCCTGAGGCCAGAGAAGCGGCACTGGCGGCCAACGTGGATGGTTTTGTGAGCAAAGGAGATCCTCCGGAGCGCTTGCTGGAAACAGTACACCGGTGCAGGCACAACAATCCGAGCCAGTCACGGTAGAAAGAGAGCAGAGCATATTGCTCTATGGATTGCTGGCGCATCGATTCGGGAAAGAACGCGTCAAGGAGGTTCTGTGTCAGGGGACAGCCAAATTTGGGCGACAATTGTAACACCTTTGACGCGACAGGTCTCAGGTGGCATTTTGATCGGTTGCCAGAAACAGCACAACCGTTAGAGTCAGCAGTGAACTGGCCAGATGTACCAGTGCTTGTCACCCGGGAGAGAGCAAGCCCGAGTGACGTTCGCATGCGTAATGGCTTTCGCCATCCCCTGCGGAAAGTATCCAACATTGTGGGCGTACCGATGAGCACATCGTGTGTCTGCAATGAACTACGAAGGAGCTCGAACATGATTTGGGACTGGTTGAAAGGAAGCGGAACTCGCAATGGGGCGGGCAAAAATGGGACAAATGGCCGGTACGAGAACGGTAATGATTTCTTGATCGAGCTTCAACGGGTCCGGAAGGTCTACGAGACCACTGCCGGTGAGTTCGTAGCATTGCGTGATGTCGATCTACAGGTTGATCCGGGTGAGTTCGTGGCCGTCGTCGGCAAGTCCGGTAGCGGTAAATCGACCCTGATCAATATGATCACCGGCATAGACCGGCCCACCGTCGGCGAAATTCTGGTCGGCGATACGGCCATCCACACCCTCAACGAAGGACAACTGGCTGTGTGGCGCGGTCGCAACCTGGGTATCATCTTCCAGTTCTTCCAGTTGCTGCCCACGCTCTCCTTGCTAGAAAATGTGATGCTGCCGATGGACTTCGCCCAGATGTACGCGCCGCGAGAACGGGAGCAGCGGGCGATGCATCTGCTGGATCAGGTCGATCTGGCGGAGCACGCACACAAGCTCCCGGCGGCGATTTCCGGCGGCCAGCAGCAGCGCGCGGCGATCGCCCGCGCCCTGGCGTGTGACCCACCGATCCTGGTCGCAGACGAGCCAACCGGAAACCTCGACTCGAAGACGGCGGATTCCATCTTCCAGCTGTTTGAGGAGCTGGTCGCGCACTCGAAGACGATCTTGATGGTCACGCACGACCGCGATCTGGCGAAACGCGTGACCCGCACCGTCGTGCTGGCTGATGGAGAAATTGTGGATGAGATCGCCAACCGTCCAACCGGCACGCAGAAATCGGTCGCGCCAGCCGCGACGAACACACCGCAGGCGCCAGGGCGCGAACGAGGGGTGGCCTATGCTTAGCGCGCGCTGGTACAAAGTGATCCGCGATCTGTGGCTGAACAAGACGCGTACGATCCTCGTCATGTTATCGATCGCAGTGGGTGTCTTTGCACTGGGAGCCATCGCCACATCACGCGAGGTCCTGTCACGCGACCTCGCCGAGAGCTACGCGGCAACCAACCCGGCGAGTGCAACCATCTTTACCGAGGATGCGTTCGACGACGACCTGGTCGAGGCGGTGCGCCGCATGCGTGACGTTGGCGAAGCGGAAGGCCGGCGGAATGCATCGATGCGCATGCAGGTCGGCGAAGACGAGTGGCGCAATATCAGCATCTTCGCCATCCCCGACTACAAGGACATACGCCTTAACAAAGTAACTTCCGAGAGTGGTGCGTGGCCACCACCGGAGCACGAGATATTGATCGAACGCTCGGCGCTTGCTCTCGCGAATGCACAAGAAGGCGACATCGTCACGATCAAGACGCCCAAGAACAAGATCCGTGAGCTGCGTGTCGCCGGTGTGACTCATGATCTCTCTCAATCGCCGGCAATGTTCGATGGGAACATTTATGGCTATGTCACTTTCGATACACTCGAATGGTTGGGAGAGCCACGGGACTACAACGAGATGCGTTTCGTCGTCGCTGAGAACGCGGATGACAAGGAGCATATTACCGACGTCGCTGCGCTGGTGCGCCGAAAGATCGAGAAGAGCGGGCGCGCGGTATTCTATACCAGCGTCCCGAAACCCGGTGAAAACCCAATGAACGATGTGATCCAGACGATACTCTTGTTGCTGGGCGTGCTGGGCATCCTATCGCTGGCTTTGAGTGCGTTTCTGGTGGTCAACACGATCTCGGCAATCCTGGCGCAACAGGTCCGCCAGATCGGGATCATGAAGGCAATCGGTGCACGACGCGGACAAATCACCGGCCTGTACATGACTATGGCGGTGGCGTTTGGATTGCTGTCGCTGCTGGTAGCGCTCCCACTGGGCATGCTGGGGGCATGGTTGTTCTGCGGTTTCATGGCCGGAATGTTCAACTTCGATCTGATCCATTTCGGCGTGCCGCTCTACGTGATCGGCATTCAGTTCGCGATCGGGTTGTTGGTGCCAGTCCTGGCAGCACTCTATCCGGTCTTGAAAGGCACACACATCACGGCCCGCGAGGCGATGAGCGACTACGGTCTCGGGCAGGTGCAGCTTGGGCGAAGCGTCATCGACCGGACGCTGGAACGAATTCGTGGAGTGTCGCGGCCGGTACTGCTCTCGCTACGCAATACCTTTCGACAGAAGGGCCGGTTGGCGTTAACCATGCTCACACTGACGTTGGGAGGTGCGATCTTCATCTCCGTGTTCAGCGTGCAGGCGTCGCTGATGCTGACCCTGGACGATTTGTTGAGTGTCTGGGACTACGACATCTGGTTGATCACCGAACGTTCCTACCGCATAGAAAAGCTTCAGGCGGAAGCCATGTCCGTGCCGGGAATTGTGAAAGCTACCGGCGCCGGCTTCGTTACCGCACGGCGAGTGCGTGCCGATGATTCGGAGAGCGAAAACGTGTTCGTATTTGCGGCACCGGCAGGATCAGATCTGATGAAGCCAGTGATCAGTGAGGGACGGTATCTGCTACCTGAAGATGAGAACGCCATTGTCCTCACCTCCACTTTTCTCAAGGATGAGCCGGATATCAAGGTGGGCGACGAGATCATCCTCAAGATCAACGGCAAGGAAAGCACCTGGAAACTGGTGGGTACTTCGCAGTGGCTGGCTCCGTTCGGTTACGCGAACTATGACCATCTGAGCCGGATTACCGGCGATGTCGGGCAAGTGAGCAGCCTGTGCATGGTAACCGATGGCCACGACCTGGAGTCACAGTCGAAAGCAGCTCAGGCACTGGAGCGGAGCTTCACTAAGGCCGGGCTGAACGTGAACGCCATCATCAAGATCGCCGAAGAACGGGCTGAAGTGGAAGCCACGTTCAACATCATCATCTCTCTGTTGCTCATCATGGCTGTCCTGATGGCGATTGTCGGAGGTCTGGGTTTGATGGGCACAATGAGTATTAACGTGCTCGAAAGAACGCGTGAGATCGGTGTCATGCGGGCGATCGGCGCATCGGATGGTGCAGTCGTCCAGGTGTTCATGATCGAAGGGGTACTGATCGGCTTGCTCAGTTGGTTGATTGGGAGCGCGCTCGCTTTGCCGTTGAGCAAGCTACTCAGCGACGCCGTCGGGTTGGCCTTCTGGCAGGCACCACTCAGCTACATGTTCTCACCGTTGGGTGCAGGAGTGTGGTTTGTTGTTGTAGTCATCATTTCTTCCATGTCCAGTTTCCTGCCCGCCCGTGGAGCATCGCGGGTCACGGTGCGCGAAGTGCTGGCATACGAGTAAAAACAGGCGGCGCGACATAGCTGAATGCCGCCTTCGAGGGATTTCTTTAGGGGAAGAGGAGTGGTCAAGATGAAGAAGTGGATCGTGATCCTGGTGGTGCTTGGCGTTGTTGCAGGAGTAGTCTTCGTGGTGAGCTCGGGGGGATTGGGTGTTTCGGCTGGTGACGGAACCAACGCAGCCGGGGCCGACATTCCGCCGGTGATATCCCCACGAGAAGTGATCGCCGAGGGAAAGGTGATCCCGACCAGATATTCGGCGTTGAGCATGCCAGTGAGCGGGATCGTCGACGAGATTCTGGTTTCAGAGCGGGATCAGGTACGCGCGGGGCAGATGTTAGT
>ENA-OSEO01004925-OSEO01004925.1-sediment-metagenome-genome-assembly--contig:-NODE-4925-length-13383-cov-5.565534_pt1 | contig 13383 bp, 10 predicted proteins | sample MGYA00237883_ERZ534232 | MGnify/ENA metagenome assembly ERZ534232
AACAGACCGTTGCTCTGCTCCGCCGCTTCGAAACGGCCTTCCGGCGTGAACCAGAAGGGCGCTCCGCTGACGAACACCAGCTTGTTTCCCATGCGTTTTTTCCTTGCCTTTCCTTGCAGATTCCGAACAGCGACGACGCGCTAATCTGGTTCTTACTGCCGCGCCATCGCAAAAGGCGTTACACGCGGGGCTGGCCCAACGATTTCCAATTCACTTCTGCGAACCTTCTTTCGGCGGCGTGAAGAGGGCTTTATCTTCCCCGATCTCCCCGGCGATCAGCGCATTGAGCTTTTCGTTCATGGCCGATAACAATTTTTCATTGTATTTGGGATTGGTTGGGTTGGCCAGATTGTCCATTTCCTCAGGATCCATTAACAGATCGTAAAGCGCGGTGTCATTATCAGCAAGCAGTTGCTTGACCGATGCCGGCTGGTTGTATTGACCCAGTCCGAAGTAACGGACCAATTTGTAGCGACCATCGAAAACACACCGGAACAACTCTCGTTTCTCAAGGTTCGGCACGCCAATCTCATCCAGCATGCCTTTAAACGATTCCAAACCGCGATGGAATTCCTGGCCAGCCTGAGCTGCGGCTGCGTCAAACACCTTGGTCGCGTTGCGGGTAAACCATTCTGCGTCTACGGTGGCGATCATGTCGTAGGTCAGCAGACAGCCCTTGCCGGGTTCCCCGCTGGTGCCACGCGGTCCGACCGAGGCGGGTTTTTCAACGATTCCTGAAAGATCATGTCCTTTCAGGAATGGGTAGCGCTGTTGCCGTTGAGCTTCCGGCAGGCCCGCATAAGCCAGAATGGTGGGAACCATGTCGAGATGGGAACCCACCGCATCCGTCCTGCCTCCGACAGGGTGGCGCGGATCAACAATCACCAAAGGCACGTTGACGGTTTCGCGGAAAGCCACACTGCCTTTTTGGCGAAGGTGATGAGCACCGCCCATCTCGCCGTGATCCGCGGTGAAAATGATGATCGTGTTATCAGCCTGGCCGGACGCTTCCAGGGCATCCAGCACGGCTCCGATGTGCCGGTCTACGTCGAGATGGCAGTTGAGGTAGTAGTTGACATGGTTATGCCACATATCCCGGCGATCCATCGGAATCCGGCCATAGTACACGTCACACAGGTGCTTGTAAGTACGGACGGCCGGGGGCTGTCCTTCCAGGTCGTCAAGGAAGGAGGCTGGCAAGCTTGTCTGCCATTTTTGTTTGTAAAGTGGCGCATCGGGCGCGTTAAAGATCGGGAACATGGCCTTGACCTGGACCATCTCTTCAGCGTCGGTATCGAAATACATGATGTCGTGAGGGTTGACGAAGTTCACGGTCATGAACCAGGGTTGAGTCGTGGCAACCTGAGGGGCGCGGTTCGTCAGCCAGTCAATGGCCTCAGCCGCAATCTTAGGATCTTTCAAGAACCCATCCATCGGCCCGCCTTGCACATCACCCCAATCCTGGTACTCGGAGAAGCCGTAGGGTTCCATCGCTTCACGGGAGCCCTTTACCGGAAACTCTGAGAGGTGCCACTTGCCTTTGTAGACGGTGTGGTAGCCCAGATCACGCAGCATATGACCGATGGTGGGCAAGGTTTCCGGATCGGCCTTCATATCATCAATCCAGGCGAAGTTGGTGTTGTCAAACATGCGTGTGATCGGTGTATGCCTGCCCGTGTAAATCACCGAACGGGAAGGGGTGCAAACCGTGGTGGTGGCGTGGTGATTGTTGAAAGTGACGCCGCGGGCATAGAGACGCTCCCGGCTGGGCAGAACAAATCCCGCGGGCATAGGCTGATGGGCATATTCCTGATCGGTCACGATCATCAGGATATTAGGTTTGTTGGTCATTGGTTTTGATTCTTCACTCATGATAATGACAACCTCCTTGGTTGATAAGATGTCATTCTCGTTAGTTGTGTCATTTTTGCGGCTGCGGAGAACCCATGATTTCATCCGCAAAATGTCCTTCTCGTAACAGCTTCACCATCTTCATCTTATTACCGCACCGCCAGAACTCCCCCGTCTCATGCTTCCTCGACCGGCCTTAGCCGGTTTAAGTTGTTCTCTAGATCAACATGCACTTTCCATTAGCTTGGATTGTTTATATCAAAATTAGAAAGGGACATCAACACGCCCCTCCACACCTTTTTCAACAAAAGAGGACCTCATCCCTCACGATTTCTCTTCAAAGACCGCTTCTACCTTGTGAAAGCGAATCGCTTCCTTAAAGGCGGCATAGTCTTTCTCGTTCTGGTCGGCATAGGCCACAGAGAACGACGCGATGGCCTGGTCGAATTTGTCGCTCTTGCCCATATACCCATAGAGAATCGCCGCTTTTCCGGACCGGGCATGGGAAAGCGCAAGAGCCCTGCCGCACCAGGTTGCGTATAATTCCATCTCGGAACGGTCGAAATTTTCGACGAGGATGCTGATCTTTGTGTCGCGCAACTGGCGGATAAAAAAATCACGTTTGGGGCCATGGCTGTAGCCGAGAAACACATCGCTGGCCGGCTGCATCAGTCGATAGCCGTTCACAACCCGCTGGCCGTGGTTATGAAAGGCGCTTCTCCCCGCGTAAGGTTCCAGTACCGAGGCACGCGCCTGTTTCACTTGGAGGAACAGCGGATCGCCGTCGTCGCCCATCAGGAGCAGAACGACGCAATAGGTCCCTACGCTGCCGACTCCCACTACCTTGAAGGCGGCGTCCCTGATTTGGAAACGATCCAGCAAGGATTGGGATGCTGGGGGAAGAGTGTCGCGATATGCCGCAAAGGCGTCCAGAAGCTGCTGACGGACCGTCGCCTGGGGGAACTCTTCATTGTGGAAAATGGTGGGAAGCTGGTCCTTGATGACTTCCTTTCCACCTCTCAATTCCGCCATTTTTGGGAAGAGTTCTTCGCCGCGACTCTTCGCCTGTTCCTTGTGGATTCGCTTCATGGCGCGCCGATAGAGTTCCGGGTCTTTTTTGGCCGAGATCAACTTTTCCGGCCCCAGGGATTCATACCAGAGATCCAGGGTCTTCATCCTCGCGTATTCGGCCATGTACTCACGATAGGCGCGGACACACGCCAGCACACAAACCCTCCCGTCGGAATCCTTGATGCCCTTGTCACGGCATGCCACCAGGAAACTCGCTGCGAGGCGCTTGATATCCCACTCCCATGGAGCCGGAAGCGTCTCGTCCAGGTCGTTGATGGAGAAGATGATCTTTCGCTCCGGTGTGGCAAAGCCGCCGAAGTTGGAAAGGTGGGCATCCCCGCAGCACTGGACGTAAATCCCGGTGTTGGGCGTGGACGAAAGATCGCTGGCCATGGTGAGGGCCGCACCCCGGTAAAAGGCAAACGGGGATTGAGCCATCCGTCCGTGGCGCAAGGGTAGAAGGTCCGGTATTCGTCCTTCCTCGGCATCGAGGACCAACTGGACCGGGTCTGGGCGGCTTGCGGGAGGATTCCAGTTTGCATGGAGTTCACGGGGATAGGCCTGCCTCAACACCTTCCCTTCCGCGTAGCGTTCCTGAAAGGTTTTTGCGCGATTTTCCAGCGGGAACGGCGGCTTATCGCCCATTGCGCCTGGCACCTTTTCTTTCTCTGTGTTCATCATTGCTCGCCTCCCTCTTTTTCATCGATTAGGGGTTCAAGCTAACCGGGGCCGGGTTCAAAAAAGAACTCTCCCGGCTGAATTGGACCACCGGGAGGCATTCGCTTTTATAATTTTACTTTCTACTACTTAAAATAGCCATTGAAAACCGCTTTTCAGGCCGCCTTGGCTTCTTTTCCACAATCCTTGCCTTATGCCAAGAACAAAGTGAGGGTTTCTGCTGGCGCTTTTCCCAGCCCACCTCCATCCCCGTACACAAAACAAAAAAGGACCTCCCAATCCAGGGAGGCCCTCTTCATCTGTCAGTCCGAAGCGGGTCGTTACGACTTCTCTCCACTGCCTGCTGCAATTATCGGACGACTTTGCGGAGGTCCGATTTTCCGCAGTTCCCGTTCCGTGCGAAGCCGTACCCGTTCGACGAACAGGCCGTTCTTCTGCCCCGCCGCTTCGAAAAGGCCTTCCAGCGTGAACCAGAAGATCAATACTCTAAGATCCCGGTGCAAACAAAAAGTTTCGTATTAAGATCAAATCGAGGATATGTCGTGTGAGAAAGAATTGACCGAGTAATGGGGGAGGAATCGACAATGGAGGATATCGCACGAATCCGAGAGAATTTCCCGGCCCTCGAACATTCAGCCTATCTGGATACCGCAACCACGGGGCCTTTCCACAAACGGGTACACGCGGCGGCCACACGAGGCTACGACCAGCGCCTGAAAGAAGGCTTGAGCATCCCGGAATACAAGGAATGGGCTCGTTTCATCGATGATGCCCGGGTCGATGTCGCCTCTGTTTTCAAAGCAAAGGCCGAAGAGCTTGCCTATACCAAGAATGCCTCGGAGGGGATCAACCTCGCGGCCCGCCTGATGAACCTCTCTCCCGGCGACAACGTCGTCATCCCGGACATATCTTTCCCTTCAAACGCTTACGCCCTTTTGAACCTTCAAAGAGAGGGCGTGCGGGTAAAATGGGCGCGAAGCATCCATGGAGCAGTCCCGTTCGAAGAGATTACGCGCCAGGTCGACGAGCGAACGCGAGCGGTTTTTCTCTGCCACGTCGAACACGCGAGCGGGTTTCGCCACGACCTGGAGCGAATTGGAGCTTTTTGCAGGGGAAGAAACCTTTTCTTCCATGTCGACTGCACGCAATCCATCATGGCTCTGCGCATCGACGTCAAGGCCAGCAACATCGACATGATGTCCTCAGCGGTTTACAAATGGCCTTGTTGCCCGCTTGGTGTCGGGTTCTTCTATTGTTCTGCCCGCCTGCTCGAAAACGCCATCCCCGAAAGTGTCGGTTGGTTCGGTATGGAAGACCGCTGGGATATGCCGCAACCTCCCATTGATATCCACATTCCGGGGACCGCTCGCCGCTTTGAAACCGGGAGTCCCAATTTCGCCGGTATCTTCGCCCTGGCCGAGGCCGCCCGGATTTACCGGGAACTGGGCCCGAAGAATATCGAGGAACGGGTCCTCCGCCTTAACACGATCCTCTCCGAGCGCCTTCTCGGTGCTGGCATAGGCGTTTTAGGCCCGTTCCAGGATGACAATCGTTCGGGAATTCTTTACGCCCGGATCACGGACCATGAGCGGGTTTCGGCTTCGCTTGCGGCACACGGGGTGAGGGTCAACCTGGGACATGGCATGGCAAGGATATCCACTCACTACTTCAACACGGAAGACGAAATCGATCGCCTGGTATCGGCACTTCAATAAGGAACATTCCGAGCTTCCCCGGTCACTATCCACCTGGAGAAGCCGCCCAGCAATCACAAAAGAGGACCTCCCCATCCAGGGAGGTCCTTCATCGTTCAGTTCGAGGCCGGCCGCTCCGGCTTCTTCACGGTTGCCCCGCGGCTACCAGGCAATCTTGCAGTTAGGAGAATAGGGGAAGTAGCCGAGGTGTCCGGTAGAATTGTCATTAAGGCTGGGAGAAAGTATCTTCATCAATGTGAGACATCGATTCAAAAGCCTAAAGTGCAAAAATCGAATGACTGCCCAAAAACATAGGAGGAGGGATATGCCCGTGGAAACCAAGATCCTGGTCATCGAACCGGAGGGCCCCGACGATTGGTACGCCCCCCTGAAAGAACTGGGCCGATTGGATTTGGTCGTCCCGGGTGATTCCAGTCGCTCTCACGAGACCGCGAAGCTTGCCGCGGATGCGAGCGCCGTAATCATCACTTCGAGCTGTGGCTTTACAGCGGAGGACCTCGAACAACTTCCCAGGCTGAAGATCATCGCCAAGTGCGGAGGGAAGCCCTCAAACGTCGATATCGATGCCGCAACTAAAAAGGGAATTGCCGTCACCTATGTCCCCGGTGCCAATTCAACGACGGTGGCGGAATTCGCCGTCATGCTTATCCTCGACGGCCTCAGGCGGTTTCCCTTCATCTCGTCCTCCATCAGCAAGGGGCTCAACCGCAACACGACGGACATGTTCGGTAGAGAGCTACGAGGGAAAACCATCGGCATAGTCGGGTACGGAGCGATCGGACAGGAGGTCGCCAAACGGCTTGCCGGATTCGATTGCCACTCCCTTGTATTCGATCCCTTTTACAAGCGCAGCGGTAGCGAACCGGATTGCGTGGAATTCGCGGACAATCTTGACGCACTGCTCCCGAGGATCGACGTCCTCACTCTGCACTGCACCCTGAACGACTCAACCAGGGGGCTCATCTCCGAAAAGGCGCTGGGCCTCATGAAACCCAACGCCGGAATCGTCAACACCGCCCGAGCCCAAATCATCGACGAAATAGCCATGGAAAGGGCAATACGAAGCGGTCGCATCTCTTTCGCAGCCCTTGACGTTTTCACGACCGAGCCTCCCGGCCCGGATCATCCGTTGCTAGGACTGGAAAACGTGATTCTTACCCCTCATCTTTCATCCTGGACCCCAGAAGCACTGTACAGGGAGGTTCACGGAGCCATCGAGTCGGTAATAGCCTGCTTAAAGGAAGAAGCGATCCCGGGCCTGATTAATCCGGCTTTCGAGAAGTTTCGTCGACCACTCTAGCCTAGCCCTGAGATATGCGACAGCAGGAGCCCTAACCTAGCCCCAAAATCAAGTTGGAAAGGGTCGTTCATTTTAGCGGAACGAGATTCCTCTATAACCGCCACTTCCTCACGGCAAAAAAAGAGGACCTCCCCATCCAGGGAGGTCCTTCATCGTCCCCTCCGATGCCGGTCGTTCCAGCTTCTCGCCACCGCGTCCTTCGTCCCACCGAAAGATCTTGCCTAGGTCCGATTCCGCGAAAGAACCGTTCCGTGCGGAGCATGGCCCGTTCTACGAATTGACAACTTCGCGGGAAAGACCTAAAAGGGATGGAGTCTTTATTAAAAGCTTTTATACAACTCTCCGACGCGCCCAATTTGCCGAGGGCCAATGAATGGAAACTTCCCCTGAATTCGAACCGAGTCCAATGGAGGTGTTCCTATGCGGATGCATAGGTTGTGGGGGTTTTTGGCTCTGCTTGGGACCTTTCTCTTCACGACAAGCAACATGGCTTCAGCAGCGGAAACCTGGGTAACGGACATTAAATCCGGGTGCAAGATCGGTTATGTTTCGATATCCAACTCGACCCTGGTTTCCGCCACCTGGAATGGCCCGATCATCGACGGGAAGGCGCAGGGGAGAGGATCCTTCACCTTTGTCCTCCGCGGGCAGGATGGAAGCAATCCGGTGGCAGAAGGCGAAGGTGAGTTGCAGGCCGGACTGTTGGAAGGGAAAGTAACCCTCCGCTGGTCAAGCGGGGACTCCTATGAAGGGACCTGCAAAAAAGGGCTTTGGAATGGCAAAGCGGTCTACAAGAAAACAAACGGGGACTCTTACGACGGAGAATGGCTCAATAGCCGGCCATCAGGGAAGGGCGTCTATAAATGGGCAAACGGCAATTGCTACGAAGGCGATTGGCTTAATGGCGAGCGCAACGGCCAGGGTATCCTGAAGGACGCAGAAGGCAAGATCCTCCATGATGGCCAATGGAAAGACGGAAAGCCCGTGATCGTCGGCCTGAAGACTGACAATGTGCTGGGCATCCCATGGGGCGCCTCTGAAAAGGCCGTCGAGACCGCCATGAGCCAACGTCCCGGCACGAAATTACTGGGAAAATCTAAACGAAATGACGCGATCCAACGCTCGTATACAACAACCTTTAACGGATATCCTGCGTCCGCACTGGTCTTTACTTACCAGGACCAGATGTACTGGGTCCGGGTCATTATCCAAAACAAGACTGAAAATGAAACCTTGCAACAATATGAGGCCTTCAAGCAGGGCTTGATAACTCGTTACGGACCATCCATAGAGGAAAAGGGAACCGGCTTACAATCGTCGACCCGATGGGCCCTTGGCGATGAACATTTTCTCACACTCGGGACGGGGAAAAGCCAGACAGGAAATGCACCCCCTGTAGCTGTCCTGTGTTTGGACTATGTCTACCAGCCGACCGATGACATCATTGAGAAAACAGTAAAGCCGGGAAACACCTCCGATTTTTAGCCGCTAAAGTTGAGGCACGGCTGCCGCCTGCAAAAAGGGCCGGGCCTCACAAAAAAGGACCTCCCTATCCAGGGAGGTCCTTCATCATTCAGTTCGAAGCCGATCGTTCCGGCTTCTCTCCACTGCTTCCTGCGTCTATCGGATGACCTTGCCGAGGTCCGATCCACCGGATACCATGATTTTCACCGCTTCATCAGCGCGAACACGCCCCAACCCAGGTATTCACGTGTATAAGCGGCGTAGCGCGCGGGTTCGGAGGACAGTTTGGCTCGCACTTCTCCGGCTAACTCGTCCCCTGGATTGGCTTCCAGCCATCGGCGCATGGTGAGCCATTGGGCCGCCTCGTATCTATCCCAGCCGTCCTGGTCAGCCAAAACCATTTCAACGATATCGTAGCCAAGGGGACCGAAAGACGCGATAAGTTCCGGAAGCAGGAGAAAGTCGGAGATCGAGTTGGCGTGACACTCCCTGGCAACCTCTTCCGTCGGCGGTAACTGCCGCCAGTAGGGCTCGCCTATGAGGATGATCCCCCCGGTGTGCAGGCTCCTCGCCAGAAGCTCGATCGTGCCGGCGACTCCCCCGCCGATCCAGGAGGCACCGACACAGGCTGCCACACCGACCTTCTCGTCGGAAACGTAGCCGGCAGCATCACCATGGATGAAGTTGACTTTATCGGCGACGCCTAGCTCTTCGGCGCGGAGTTTCGCTTGCTCGGTGAACAACTGGCTCATGTCGATACCGGTGCCGGTGATTCCGTAATCGCGTGCCCAGGTGCACAGCATCTCTCCGGAACCGCTGCCGAGGTCGAGCACTCGTGTCCCTTTTTCCAGGCGCAGCGCCGCGCCCAGAGTGGCGAACTTTTCTGGTGTGAAGGGGTTATGGATGCGGTGAGCACTTTCGGTGATGTTGAAGATCCTTGGAATATCCATTTCGAGAAACCTCCTTACGTGTGTGAAGAGACTCGGTCACGGCCTAACCAGAAAATCACCGCTTCCCTGGTTTCCCGAAACCACACCCGCCCGGCCCGACAGGTGCCCGTCCACTCAGTCGGCTATGCCTTAGGTGGGAATCTGAATGTTCCCTTAGCGGTAATTATAGGCCTTCGTGAAAGCACCTAACCCCTGCTTTGAAATAGGTGAAAATCGACGGGGAATGAATATTTCTTTTATTGAGTTCTAAAACGAGGGATGGAGGACCGAAAATCCTTCACTCTTCGCACCAGTAACAAAACGGGGTCGAAGAGGACCCTGGATCTTCTCGATATGGGGGTTTAACCGGCCAATACACCGTGTATCTTTCCCAAGCAACATATTTAAGTTGATCCGAAAGTTTACGGCGGTTATATACCGTTATCACGAGTCCACAGTAACAGCTTCGATGAAGCTTTCCGCTCCAGGCTAGTAATGGCAAGCTATTTCCAGCTTTTCAGGCTTCCTAGACTTTCCTCTGCTTCCTGTGAAAAGTTGAAAATATGGCAGGGTGGATCAACCGGTCAAACTGTGGGCATAAAAAAGCCCTCCCCCGTGGGTTGATCGGAGAAGGGCATGTTTTCTCGACTTCTAGATTCGATTATCGGGTCTGAGTCTGTTCTTCCTACTCCATAAAGTAGTCCGAGTCTACTTTTTTCAATTCATAGCTTGCCACCGGACTAACACCTAAATTGTGGTCTATCATCAAGTTGGTCAGTTGCACGCCATCTATGAGCACTATCTTGTTATCAATCCGCGTTACGTAATCCCGCGCTTCTTTTGAGAAGGCAGCCGTTGTGATCATAATGCCTTTTTTTGCACGCTGTCCTTGAAGCGCCCCTGCAAATTTCTGAACCTCTGGACGGCTCACGGTGTTCTCCCATCGCTTTGCCTGAATGTAAATAATATCAAGACCTAGGCGATCTTCCTTAATGATGCCATCGATCCCCTCATCCCCGCTTTTTCCAATAGCGCGGCCAGCATCTTGACGAGTGCCTCCATACCCCATCTTGACAAGGAGCTCAACGACAAGTTTCTCGAAGAGGCTAGGAGACGCGTTTTTTGTCTGTTGCAATAGCTCTGAAGCCAAGCTATCCCTGAGCCGCCCATAAGCCGATTCGAGAGCTTCCTCAGGGGTTGTATCATTATTCGCTGGAGATTCAACCGTTTCTGAAATGCCATGTCGAGTATGGCGCAATGCCTTGAATTCACGGAATTCATCGAATTTGTCTAGCAACCGGACATCAATTCGAGAGGGTTTTTTCGAAAGCACCTCCATACCGCGCTGAGTTATTCGGAAATTTCCGCGACGTGTGGTTTCCAACAAACCAGCCTTTTTAAGATAAGTCCTCGCCCATCCCACACGATTGTCAAACACGGCCTGTTGCCCACTTGGGAGTAATTCCTTTAAATCGCCCTCTGTAAGCCCAAGCTTCTCGGCAAGATAATCGATGGTCTCCCTTAAAGAATGTTCTTCTTGATCAGCTAAAAACTCCATTAATGGCAACATCACGCTCTGATATTTAGGAATAGACAAGATTGCCCCTCCTCCGGACTCACACCCTTATTTCATCATACGCCCACGATTATAAACCCATATACGACACGTCCATAGGAAAGAGCAATCGTATCAGGCACAAAGTGTGGCACTCCATAGGGCAAGGTCTAGGAAAGGTTTGCCATCTTTTCAGGGATACTGCACTAAGATGCCTTGTCCGTGAAAAGTTGAAAACTTGGCACGGGGATCAACATCAACCTCTCAACCGTTAACCCCAACCGGTGGGCATGGGTTCCCAGAAAAATTTTGGTTTTTTTCTTCGAGAAGAAGCGGGCGAATCCAATTGTGAAGTTCAGCGAGACTCTTAGCCTCCGGAAAGGGGTTACTCTTCCAAGGGGCACATTGCAACGTCGCCATTGCCAACGCCTCGCAACTTCGTCTTACATAGCGAAAAAGAAAGGTTTGAAAAATAGACTCTTGGACTCCGTAATGCTGCCGGATAAAAAAATCTTGCCAATTCGCTTCAAGTTCTTCTCTGAGGCGGATGTCAATAATGTCAATTTCCGCAAGTTCTTGGGTAGGGTTTTCCCTCCACACTTCCAGCATCAAACATCTGGCCTCTATGTCGGTTTTAGGTGCGCTATAGCCAAAAATCGTTACGTAATAGGCTCGTCTAAGAAAGTTTCGCAGGCATTCCCACTCGCCTCTAATATATTCGTCGGCATTGTAATCTTTTTGCTTCACCGGGAATAAGAGCCTTGATGGCTCAAAGAACTCTTGGCATGAGCGGCATTTGTGCCCAAGCCGCCCCTTTATCCTATCCTCCTTGCAAACTCCAATCGCAACATTGCCATGTAAGAAAACCATTTGTGGTAGCTCGCCAACCCCCGAATTTCGGCAATAGGCCTGAACGAGAAAAGGATCCCAATTAAAGGAAGCGATTAAGTCTTTCCCTCGCAGAGATAGGACAAGGAGGTCATAAACCGTAGCCTTATTTGGCAACTGCAAAGAAGAAAAATACCCTCTCACCCTATCTTCACTCTGTTTTTTTAATCCTGGATATCTATGGTTTGAAACCAATTCATCGTAAAAAGATTCAAAATCTGGGATAGCATCATTTATCCCATGAACCCGCAAGATCGGCTGCAACCCTGCAACCTCAACAAGATTGTTCATCAACGGAAGCTTCTTGCCATCTTTATCGCCTTCAGGGCAAGCAGCAAGATTCGCCCCTGCTCCAAGAATCACGACGTGGGGAGCATCGCTGATCTGCTTTTCGAAATCCATCTTAGGAAGGGTTGGCATACTGGGTCCTCCACTAGGGTTGTAGAACGAACCTTCTCGGGTTGAGGCTTTTGAACTGATATACGTTCTTTTACTCGGGCATCACAGTATCAAGAGCGCTTTCGTCGAGAATATCTAATACTTCCAGTACGTTACTCTCTGCATACCTACACCACGCCTTTTCCCCAGGCCAAGCAATTATTAGCTTGCCTTTCAAGGAGCGATAATGCTCCGTGAGGGAGAGATCAAACCACAGAAGGAATTCTCTCGAATCCTCGGCCGCCAAGCATTTCTCGGCAAAACGTTCCATCTCTTTATAGGCGGGTTTTCGTAAGCAATCCATCGGAGCCAATTTTTCCGTCCCCTTAATGGAGTAGATCCCCACGAACAATGCCTTCCGAGGCTCATGCCCGACAAAGGAGGCTACATAGCCTGAACCCGACTTCCCTTCCACGATTTTTTGAACCTTGTCATTCTGGGTTTGTTGATAGGCGTTGAACACCTCAGGCTTCTCCGAGGCAAGCCATTTGAGACGTTTCCGTAGTTTTCGCTCTTTCGTCGGCGCATGTCTAAGCAGCAGGACGTCCCGCGGAGAAATTCCAGCATCGCTTAGCAGTTCGTTAAAAACCTTCGCTTTAATCTCCATGGCCATCGCCTCCTGTAGGACTCATTCTCAGCGTTGCCTCTTCCTCTTGGGCAGGTTTAACCCTTTCCCAAATAAAAAGGGGGGGATTCTCTCAAACCTGCTAGCTCCAACAATTTTTCCCATTGCTCAGAACTAAGGTGAAAGACGGTTCTTCCCCTAGCTCTCGCAACGGAAAGGGTGCGGAGAAAATCACCAACAGGGCTCTTATCTACCCACAAGGGCAAGCCGGGCGAGAGGTAAAAATTGACTAGGACTCGATTTCTCTTCTGCTGCAATTCGTCTTGCTTCACCCAGTACGGGTCGTCGAAGTTCTCCTTTTCCTGCGGATTGGAAAGGATTTCTGCAAAGGCCACGACCCCCCTTTTCCCCCGATCGTCCAGGCTTTGCCAGATGACGGCGAAATCTCCTTCACTTACGGCGCTTCTGTCGACAAACCAATAGCTGGTCTTCAGCCGATAGACTGCCTCCCTTACTTTGTATCTTTTGGGATTTGCGCAGAACGCCCAATAACGGGGCTCTCGAGGAGAATCCTTCGATGTGACCACTTTCTCCTTGATGATCTCCTCTTGGTCCTTGATGTCCTTGAATGCCATTTATCCCGCCTCCTCTCTAAAAGAAAAATCACAGGGCTAGAATAAGTGACAGCAATCCCAGGATTACCGATAGAAGCCCAAGCGAACCGGCCAAACGAAACACCGGATCCGGGTGGGACATAACAAACTGCGGGAAACGGCCTATTTCCCACGCCACTGGGAGCCAAACTCGAAATTGGTATAAGGGTTTATTCCTCTAGCCTTGAGGAAGGTTTTAAGTTCATCTAGGGTCTTCCGAAAAAGCCCATGGAAAAAGCCCACAGGGTAAACCAGCTCCCATTGGCTGCCTTCAAT
>ENA-OSEO01004928-OSEO01004928.1-sediment-metagenome-genome-assembly--contig:-NODE-4928-length-13381-cov-4.182276_pt1 | contig 13381 bp, 8 predicted proteins | sample MGYA00237883_ERZ534232 | MGnify/ENA metagenome assembly ERZ534232
TATAGGCGAGGGCTGTTCCATAGGAAGCCCTGGGGTCATAGGCGGGGAGGCCCATCCCCTTTATATGAGGTATCCAGTAGGAGATCCCTAGCTCTTCCCCGGCAATCCGCAGTCCTTTGGCAAGGGTGGCTCCAATTCCCCTGCCGTAAACAATCATGGCAAGGAGCTCCTTTGCAGCCTGGGCAGGATTTTCTGTGCCCATGGGTTTGTAGATTCCCTGACTTAGCACTGCTCCTAATAACGCTCCTGCGGTTATGGTATCAAGGCCATAGAGGTTGCACAGATGATTCAGCTCCGCAACTACCAGAGGATCGGTTATACCAAGATTAGGTCCGAAAAGGCCAATGGTTTCATACTCCGGCCCCTCCAACTCTACCCTGCCCTGCTTGAAACCCTTGGAGCAGGCTACAGGGCAATCACCGCAGGATAGATTCTTGACAGTATACGATTCCAGAGCCACGGGTAGGAGGGGTTCAATACCCTCCATCTTTCCTCGGGTAAAATTGGATACCGGCATAATACCATTTTCATTTACCGGAAACACTGCCCTGGGAGTTCCGTGCTTTCTCTGATCCGCCACCCAGGGATTCTTGAAGATAACCTCTTTAGCCTTTTTTACAGACTGCCGGAAGCCCTTGGCATCAAAAAATCGGATATCCTTGGTTCCTTTTACAGCCAGGGCCTTAACATTCTTGGAACCCATTACAGCTCCAACTCCGCCCCGGGCAGCATTTCTGGAAAAATCATTGGAAAGGGAGGCAAAGCGGACAAGATTTTCCCCCGCGGGGCCTATAGAAAGAACTCTTGCTTCTGGATCCTTGAGGAGTTTTCTTATCTCCCTTTCTGAAGCATAGATATCCATACCCCAGAGGGGGCCAGCATCGAGGAAGATAACCTCCTCATCCTTTAGAAATAGCACCACAGGGCTTGAGGCCTTACCCTGCAGAACAATTAGGTCGAATCCAGTGGCCTTAGCATCGGTTCCAAAGTGTCCTCCGGAATTGCAGTCCAGATAGATTCCCGTAAGAGGCGATTTTGTAACCACCTCGAAGCGGGAGGAGGCGGGGGCTCCAGTGGCATTCAGGGGGCCAAGGGCGATGTAGAGTCTGTTATCCTCCCCCAGGGGATCGGTTCCAGGCTTTACCTCCCGGACAAAATAGGCTGTGGCAAGACCCTTACCCCCCAGGAATCTCTCGTTGTCCCGGGAGGAGATCTCCTCCACCACCGATTTTCTCCGGGATAGATCTATCCGTAGGAGCCTGTTGAACCTGGACATCTAGACCATCCTCCAGGAAGCTTTCCCCGAGGGCCAGGGTTTCCCAAGAAGCTCCTCCGTGGCAGCGCCTCCCAGCTGGAAAAGCTCCTCCCTGGCAGCCTGCGCCTCGCAGAGGATCCCCTCCTCGTCGCAGGTAAGGAGCTTCCGGTTCTCCATCAATAGTTTTCCGTTTACGATGACAGTTTCCACATCGGAGCCCCTGGCGCTGTAAACCAGCTGGGCTGCCGGTCTTCCGCCTGGAAGCAGATGGGGTTCTCCAGTTTTTACAAGAATGACATCTGCCCTTTTACCCACCTCCAGGGAGCCGATCTCCCTTTCCAGGCCCAGAACCCTTGCTCCCTCCAGGGTCATCATCTCCAGGGCCTTCTCGGCGGTTAAAGCCTCGGCATTCAGTTTTCTTACCTTCTGCAGCATTGCCGCGGTTTTTCCAACCTCAAACATATCGTACGTATAGCTCGCAGCGCCGTCGGTACCGAGGCCCACTGTTACTCCCTGGGAGAGCATTTCGCACACCGGGGCTATACCGTAACCGAGGTGCATGTTTGCTACAGGATTATGAACGATCTTTGTCCCGGTTTCCGCTGCAAGTTTTATCTCCTCCTCGGAGAGCCAAACCGCATGAAGGGCAATGGAGCCTGGGCCTGTAAACCCCAGGGAATGGGCATACTCCAGGTCCCGCAAGCCGTACCTTTCCAGGGAACGGGAGATTATCTCTATCCATCCTGCAATATGGGTTACCAGGGAGACATTCTCCACCCTGGCAAGATTGATTATCTTCTTAAAGAGATCCCTGCTTATATCCTCCGTGGAACCAGGGCCAAGACCTACGGTGGTATTGTTTCTTCCCTGCCAGGTTTTTATAAATTCCTCAGCCTTCTCCAGGAGAATTTGATCATTCCTAAGAACCTCTTTCTCCGTTGTCTCACTCTTTCTTCCGGCAAAGCTTTCGTTAAGAAAACCGAAAACCATGTGGCTTCTTAGACCGATTTCATCAAACTGCCGGGCAACTTCCCTTATGTTTTCAAAATCCGTGTGGAGATACCAGTGATCAGAAAAGGTGGTGGTTCCGGTTTTTATCATCTCCAGAGAGGCCAGGGCTGCGCTTATCCTTGCATGGCGGGGAGTCATTTTAGAGATTATTGGCACAAGATACCTGAGATTCCAAGGATTGAAGTGCATATCATACCCCACCCCCTCTATCAGGGACTGATACACATGGGTATGGCAGTTTACAAGACCGGGAAGGGCATAATAGCCTGCTCCGTCAATCTCCTTAACTGCCTCTAGTTTACGCCCTTCACCGCCAGGATTCTCCTCCAGGATTACTATCCTTTCTCCCCTTATACCCAGGAGACAGTTTTTGAGGATCCTTTTTTCCCTGTCCATGGTAACGGCAGTACAGTTCTTTATTACAAGATCATACATGGTTTTTTCCGCCTATCCTTTTATATAAGGTTTTCCATTAGCCGCCGGGCCTACTGCCCTTTTCCCTGCAAGACCGATCAGGGCAACCAAAGTAAGTACATAGGGAAGGGCTAAAAAAAGATCGGGAGGCACAGGCACACCTGCAGATTGAGCGGCCGCCTGAAAGGCATCGGCAAAGCCGAAGATGAGACAGGCTATAAGGGCTCCCACAGGTTTCCATCCCCCAAAGATCATAGCTGCCAAGCCTATAAATCCGCGTCCCGCAGTCATGGCCATGGAAAACTGGGACTGGTAGGCAATGGAGAGAAAGGCTCCCCCTAAACCAGCAAGAAGCCCACTTATGGTTACGGCAATGTACTTCATCCTGTACACATTGACACCCATGGTGTCCGCAGCTTTGGGATGCTCCCCAACGGATCTTATCCTTAAACCAAGCCTGGTTTTAAAAAGGAGTATATGGATAAGGGGCACGAGAAGAAAGGTGATATAAACAATGGGATTCTGCTTCCAGAGGATTGGTCCGAGAATTGGAACATTCCTTAAAAACTCCAGTTGAAGATCCTTAACCACCGGGACTACCGGTGACATAGCAAAATAACCGGGCCATACAATGGGTACCAGAAGATTTGGCAGACCCACAGCCAGTATGTTTATAGCTGTGGCGCTTATGATCTGATTAGCCTTTACAGTAACACTCATAAAGGCATGGATCAAACCCATTATACCACCGGTTAAAACTCCAAAGAGAATCCCTGTCCAAGGCCCAAAGAGGTAGGAGCCTGCTGCTGCTGCAAAGGCACCCATGAGCATCATCCCCTCCAGACCTATGTTTATTACCCCCGCCCTCTCGGACATTACACCGCCCAAAGCGGCAAGGAGGATCGGGGTGGCGATCCGCAAGGTCGCGGCAAGGATGAATAGATTGAAGAGCCTGTTAGCTATTTCCATGTTTCTTCCTCAACACCCGGTCTTTAAGAAGTCTTCCCACCGGATCGGACATCCCCATAAAGAAAACTATTATGGAAGTTATTACGGAAACCATGTCCTTATTAACCCCTACCACTGCCTGCATCAATATTGAACCGCTTCGGAGAATTCCATAAATAAAGGCAGATCCTATTATCCCGAAGGGCTGAACCATTCCTAACAAAGCCACAGCTATGGCATCGAATCCGTAACCAGGCGAGAAGGCTGCCAGGAGCCTGTAATGGATTCCCAGGATCTCTACCCCCCCTGCAAGACCCCCAAGAGCGCCGCTTAAGGCCATGGCAAGGATGATATGTTTTTTTACATCAATCCCGCCGGTTTCTGCGGCATACATATTCTTTCCCACAGCCCGGATCTTGAAACCCATCCTGGTTTTAAAGAGCAGAAACCAGACCAACACCGCTGCTGCCAAAGCTAAAAATATACCCCAGTGAAGCCGGGTTCCCTTCCAGATCCTTACAATTTTTGCAGATTGTAAAATAAAGGGGGAGGCAGGCATATCATCCAGCCTGTCCTTCATGGGCCCCTGAACAGAAACCATGTAGGCGCTTATCTTAAAGGCTATATGGTTCATCATTATTACACTGATCACTTCATGAATATTAAACCTGGCCTTTAGGTATCCTGGCCCCAAGCCCCAGAGAGCCCCTGCCAAGGCTGCGCCTATTATACACAGGGGAAGATGTATTACCACAGGGAGTCCCTTTACAGCATACCCCAGGAAAGCTGCCACAAGTCCCCCCATGGCTATCTGCCCCTCCAGCCCGATGTTGAAAAGCTTACAACGATAGGCCAGGGCAAACCCGAGACCGCTGAATATGAGCGGTGTGGTGGAGAGAACCGTTTCTCCAATTCCCCTCTTGCTACCAAAGGCTCCCCGGAACAGGGTTGCATAGGCATAGAAGGGATCATAGCCTGTAAGAAGGAGAATGATAAAACCAACGAAAAAGGCTGCAAAAAGGGTGATGATGATTTTGATTACAGAAAAAAGAGCATTGTTCTGAACAATTCTGGAGTATAGGCTATCCTTTTTCATGCTGAAGATGCCCTCCCGCCATTACAAGGCCAAGCTCCGACTCCGTTACGGTCCCAGGATCAAACTCCCCCTGGATCTTGCCCTCGTAGAGCACAAGTATACGGTCGCTTAAATTCATTACCTCGCCCAGCTCCAGAGACACCAGTATAACTGCCTTTCCACGGCTTTTTATATCCATTATCTGATTATGAACAAACTCCGTTGCTCCAATATCCAAACCCCTGGTAGGCTGGGCAGCTACAAGGAGTATCGGGTCCCTCTGAAACTCCCGGGCAATAACCACCTTTTGCTGGTTTCCGCCAGACAATGTTTCCGCATTGGTCTCTATCCCCGGAGCTCTTATATCATACTTGGAAAGCAATCCCTTTGCCCAAGCCTTGGCCTTATTAAAATCCAGCAGGATACCTTGGGCAAAGGGTTTCTTGTCCTGGTATCCTAAAAGCATGTTTTCATACAAGGGGAACTCAAGGATAAGTCCCCGAAGCAGACGGTCTTCCGGAATATGAGCTACCCCCGCATCGAGACAGGAGCGGGCGCATTTTTTTGTTATTTTTCTGTCTCCAAGAACTATCTCCCCCTGATCAAAGGCTCGCAAACCGGTAAGAACCTCCACAAGCTCGGTTTGTCCATTACCGTCTATGCCTGCAATCCCCACAACCTCTCCCTCCCGGGCTTCAAAACTGATCCCTTGAAGAGCCGGCAACCCCCTCTGATTTTTGGCATGGAGATTGTTTACCTTTAGAACGACCTTTCCTTTCTCAGTTTCTCTTTTCTTTACCCGGAAAAGGACCTCCCGGCCAACCATACTTTTGGCAAGTTCCTTAGGGCTTGTATCTTTTGTATTGACTGTTTCAACGACCTTTCCATCCCTAAGCACAGTAACCCTGTCGGAGATCTCCATAACTTCCCTTAATTTATGGGTTATGAAGATGAGGGTTTTACCCTGGCTTTTAAGGAATCTCATTATCTTGTAAAGCTCCTCCACCTCCTGAGGGGTAAGGATTGCCGTAGGTTCGTCAAAAATTAAAAGATCTGCACCCCGGTAGAGGAGCTTTAGGATCTCTACCCTCTGCTGCATTCCTACGGAGATATCCTGCACATAGGCTTCCGGATCCACATTAAGGCCGTACTTTTGGGAAAGTTCAAGGATCTCCTCTTGAGCTTTCCGCTGATCAAGAAAGGCCCCTTTTAAGGGTTCTGCTCCCAGGATAAGATTCTCTGTAACAGTAAAAACAGGAACCAGCATGAAATGCTGGTGCACCATACCGATCCCCTCTTTAATGGCATCCAGTGGACTTCGGAAATTCATCTCCCTTTCCCTAAGGATTATCCTTCCCGAATCGAAACCAAAGAGCCCATAGAGGATATTCATCAGGGTCGATTTGCCTGCCCCGTTTTCCCCTAAAAGGCAATGGATCTCTCCCTCCTCAATCTCCAGGGTGATACTATTATTAGCCAGAACACCGGGAAAGGTTTTAACAATGTTTTCCATTTTAAGGAGTGCTGCCATCTCTTCTCCTACCTGCTTTTTAAGGGGCCGGCCACAAAAGTGGCCGGCAGGAGACGTACAGATATTCTACAATTTAGGAGGAACAAAGGCATCCAATTCTTGATATGTTGCTGGGGGTTTTATCTCTCCCTTCCGGATCTTCTCTTTTACCATATCCATGAAATCGATGATCTCCTTTGGAACATTCTTGCTGGTGGAGGGGGCATAATCTATGCCTTCTTCGGCAATACCATACTCATAAACCCCGCCCTTAAACTGGCCGTCCTGGACCATCTTTATGACATTGAAGACCGCCATATCCAGCCTTTTTATCATCGAGGAGATAACATTATCCGGTGCAAGATCGTTCTGATCCCTGTCTACGCCAATTACCCATTTGTTCATCTTTTTAGCGGCATTTATAACACCCATTCCAGTTCCGCCTGCCACCTGGAATATGACATCTGCTCCCTGCTGATACTGCGGGGTTGCCATCTCTTCTCCCTTGGCAGGATCTGCAAAGGTTCCTGCATAGGAGATCAGGATCTTTATTGTAGGATCCACGGATTTAACCCCAGCCCTGTATCCAGCCTCGAATTTATTTGTGATAGGGGTGGACATTCCTCCCACAAAACCAACGGTTTTCGTTTTTGTCATCTTGGCGGCAAGGACACCCATCAGGAAGGCTCCCTCGTTCTCCTTAAACAACATGCTTGCCACATTCGGTGCGGCTACTGTTGCATCTACCAAGCCGAAATTGACATTAGGATAAAGCTCCGCCACCTCCTGGACTGCATCCTTGATCATAAAACCGACTCCCACTACCAGATCACACTTCTGGTCAGCCAGGGCACTAAGGTTTGGAACATATTGGGCTTGTTCCCTGGACTCCAATACCTTAGGTGTAATTCCAAGCTTTTCCTGGGCTAAAACAAACCCTGCCCAGGTGGCATCATTGAAGGCCTGATCTCCCAAACCAGACTGGTTTGTAACCATAGCCATAACCATTGGCTTTACTTCCTCGGCAGGTTTTTCTGCCTCCTTTTTCTTACAACCCAAAAGGGTGGAAGCGAGGAGCACACAGATAATCATCAGTATACTCACCATTACCAAGGTTTTTTTCCTTTTCATACTCTCCTCCTCATTTTATCTATCCCTGTTATTGCCCGAAGGCAAAACTTGATAAAAAGAATACCAGGCAAGGATTGAAGGTTTAAGGTAAAGGCCAGTTGTTTTTTCTCCAAAGATCCACCGCTTCCTTCCTGCAGTTTCTGTACACCTCTGCTTCGTCCAGGGAGACAAACTCTCCCTTATGTAAAACAAGCTTCCCGTCAATGATAACCGAATCAACATCGGATCTTTCACAGGTGCTTACTATGTAGTTTTCCACATTAGCCTCAAAAATCGGAACAGCGCTCCGGTCTTTTAATAGAAGTATATCCGCCTTTTTACCTGCCTCGAGAGAACCGATCTCCCTTTCCATAAGGAGTGCCTGGGAACCTTTGTTCGTGGCCATTCCAAGAATCTGGGAATCGGGAAGAAGCTCCAGATTCTCGTATCGGATTCTGTGGATCATCTGGGCTGTCCGCATGATTTCGAACATGGAGTGGGTTTGACCGTCGGTACCAAGCCCTACACAGACATCCTTTTTAATAAAGGGAATCATATCCGGCCAGAAACCAAAGATAGCATTGGATTCAGAATTGTGGGCGATCTTTACATCGTACTCCTTGAATATGTCGGGATCCTCTAAAACATTCATATAGGAACAATGGAAGAGGATCAGATCCGGTCTAAGGAAACCCAGATCCCGGAGATACCGGGTAGGTCGCTTACCATACTGTCTTGTGGCATCGAAGTTGTGCCACCGGTCATCTGCCATATGCATCATCATTCCGCAGCCTAGCTCATCGGCTATCTTCCTTGCACGGACCAGGAGTTCTGTGGGGCAGGAGAAGGTAGTGTGCAAGCCAATCCTCCCGCGGACCCGGCCCTTCTCCTTATTCACCTTTTTAATAAATTCCAGGTTCTCCTGGAGACCCAGTTCCTGGTTTTCCTTGCTTATTCTGCCTGTGGTTTCAAAGGATAGGACACAGCGCATCCCCGATTCCAGAGCTGCCCTGTGAACCTGATCCAGGGCTCCTGGAATTGCATAAGAACCTTCGGCAGTGTCGGTAGTAGTTGTGATGCCGCTTCTTATGTTTCCCAGCATATTGGCCAGGGAGCCTATATACATCTGGTTTTTCGTAACCCTATCCTCCAGCATGGGATACCAAAACCTCTCCATCCAGGAGATAAAGGAAAAATCGGCATCATCAAACCCGGAAAAGGGAATGCTTCTTACTACGGCACTGTAAAGATGACTGTGTAAACTAACAAACCCCGGGCATACTATCTTTTCCGAAGCATCTATTACCTCCACCTCTGGACCGTACTTGGAAAAATCGACCTTTGATGCAGGAAGTACTTCAGTGATGACATTGTCCCGGATGTGGATAACTCCGTTTCTAAGGATCCTGTTTTCCGGATCCTTTGTTACCACCAATCCGTTTTTAATAAGAACCTCTTTCATGACACCTCCGGTTTACTGTTTTAGTTTTGCTATTCCACTTGCAGCGGAGGACCTGATAAAACCAAGATCCGTGTTATAAGTAATGACAGTCATCCCCTTTTCACGCCACTCGATGAGCTTGTCCAGATTAGCTATGTGCATGCCTGTATGGACCTTATACTTTCTTCCAACATCCACAACCCTCTGGAAGGCTTCTACCATCTTGGGATGGTTAAGATCCTCAGGAATTCCATAGGAAACCGCCAGGTCATTGGGGCCTAGAATTCCCATATCTACCCCAGGAACGGAAAAGAGATCCTCCAAATCCTCTATGGCCTTTTCCCTTTCAATCTGGAGAATTACAAGATTTTCCCGGTTTGCCTTTTCTACAAAGGGAAGTAAGGGTTCTGATTTATAGTCATTGTGGCCTTTATTTATCGAACAACCCCGAACACCCAGGGGGGGATACTTAACATAGGAGACAAAGGCTTCCACCTGATCTCTGGTTTCAATCCTCGGAACCATGATTCCCTGGGCTCCGGCATCGAGACATCGAGCAATAAAGTGATAGGCCAGATCCGGAACCCGCACCAGGGGCACCATCCCCGAAAGGCGTATTATCTTTATAAGATCCGCCACGGTTTCCATGGAAAAAGCGCCATGTTCCATGTCAATAAAAATAAAGTCGAAACCAAGATCGGAAAGCAGGATAGGCACTGCGGGATCCCGAAGCTCCTGGAGCATGGTTCCGTAAACTGGTTTTTCCTGGGCAAGGATCTTTCTTAATTGATTATCTTTCATAGTTCCTCCTCTGGTAGGGCAGAATCTCAACTGTTCTGAACAGCAGAACATCGGAACGGTTAGTTGTTTTATTATCCTGTGGTTTTTCCGATCTGTCAAGAAAAAAGTTACCCTGGGTTTGGGATCTTATTGCACGAAAAAGAGATTAGGGATATTCTCAGAATTGCAGAAAAAATGAACAGAAAGCTTATGTTTTCCAGACCCTGTCCTAATCCTCTTCGGAAACCAGCAAGATGAAATTGCTCCTCCGTTATATGAGACCCTATTGGCAGGCCGTAGCTCTTACAATTATTTTTCTTCTTACCCGGGCTATGACGGAACTTGCCCTGCCTAGGATAATGAGCCTTATTGTGGATCAGGGTATAGCCCTGGGAAATATTCCGCTTATCCTCAGGATGGGGCTATTCATGCTGGGAATAAATATCGCAGGAATGATCTGCTCCTTTGGGTCAAGTTATTTAAGTTCCAAGGTTGCGGTAAGGGTCGGTACAGAGCTACGGAGTGATCTTTTCCGTAAGATAACCTCCTTCTCCCTTTCCGATCTGGAAAACTTCGGAACCTCCAGCCTCATTACCAGGGCAACCAATGATATTCATCAGGTTCAAAATGTTGCAATCATGTCCCTACGGATAATGATAATGGCACCCCTTATGATGATAGGGGGGATCTTTATGGCTGTTACCCAGGACCCGGGACTCTCCTCCATCCTTCTTGTTGCACTTCCCGTTCTTTCTCTAGTGATTATTCTTTTCGCCAGAAGGGGGATCCCCCTTTTTAAGGCCATACAAGGAAAGACAGACAACCTGAACCGGGTTGTTAGGGAGAATCTTTCCGGCTTAAGAGTAATCCGAGCCTTTAACAGAAGAGCCCACGAGGAACAGCGCTTTTCCAAGGCAAACAGGGATCTTACAGATGCAACAATACGGGTCGCGAAACTGATGGCCCTTCTGATGCCCTTTATCATGCTTTTTCTAAATGGCTCACTAGTCCTGGTACTCTGGCTTGGTTCTCTGCGGGTTAATCAAGGTTCCCTTCAGGTGGGTTCATTGATGGCCTTTATTCAATATGTGGGACAGATACTCTATGCTCTTTTTATGGTTTCCATGCTCTTTGTGATGATCCCCAGAGCTTCTGTTTCTCTTAAAAGACTCCAGGAGGTGCTTTCTGCAGAGCCAGTGGTGAAGGCACCTAGAAATCCTAAACAGCTTCCAGAATACTTTGATCTATCCTTTGAGAATGTCACCTTCCGGTATTTTGGAGCAGAGGAGCCAGCTCTGCAGGGAATCTCCTTCTCCTGTAAACCGGGAGAAACTGTGGCTATTATCGGCGGAACCGGATCTGGAAAATCCAGCCTCCTTAACCTGATTATGCGCTTTCACGATCCTGAGGCAGGCTGTATAAGCATGGGCGGAGTGAATATAAGGGAATACACTCTGGCAGATTTAAGATCGGTAATAGGTTTTGTCCCCCAGAAATCCTTTCTTTTCTCCGGTACCGTAAAAGAAAATCTTCTTTTCGGGAATCCCGGTGCCTCGGAAGAGGAGCTCCTTTTGGCCCTGCGAACTGCCCAGGGGGAAGATTTTGTAAAAGCCTTTCCAACGGGGCTTGATACAGACCTTGCCCGCGGGGGAACCACAGTGTCTGGAGGGCAGAGGCAGCGTCTTGCCCTGGCCAGGGCTTTTGTAAGGAAACCCAGGATCTATCTCTTTGATGACAGTTTCTCTGCCTTGGATGCCAAAACAGAAAGATCCCTCCGCTCTGCTTTAAGGGAGTACACAAAATCATCCCTTGTAATCCTCGTAACCCAGAGGATCAGTAATGCCCTGGGGGCCGACAAAATTATTGTCCTCGAGAAGGGGAAGATAACAGGGATCGGCACCCACGAAGAACTGGCTGCCACCAATCAAATCTATCAGGAGATACTCTCCTCCCAACTTGGCCTGGGGGCTTTCCATGGCTGAAGAGAGATACGACCACAAGCAGGCAAGATCTTCCGGTTTGCCAGGAAGAGCTGGAAGGGTACACGGCGGCGGGCCTGGAGCAATGCTCGGAATGCCTCCGGAAAAGGCAAAGGATTTTAAGGGCACCCTTAAACGGCTGGCTACTTATCTGCGCCCAAGATCAGGAAGACTAATCCTGGCAGGGATTGCCGCATTGCTCACCACCTCTTTTACCATAGCTGCCCCCAAAATTATGGGTTTGGGAATAAGCGAGCTTTTCCGGGCTACCCTTCTTGAAAGAGGACAGGGGGGCGTTGATTTTGTGTTGCTGGGAAGGGTCATTGTTGGCTTAGGGGTTCTCTATGTCGGAAGCTCTATTTTCAGCTACTTGCTAAACTACCTTATGGCTGGAATTGCCCAGGAGACATCCTATGATCTTAGAACAGAGATCTTTACAAAACTTCACAGACTCCCCATAGCCTGGTTTGACAAGCACAGCCATGGGGATATTCTTAGCAGGGTTACCAATGATCTTGATATTGTCTCCTCAACATTACAACAGGGATTGGCGGAGCTTTTAAATGCCGGGATAATCATGACGGGAGTAATAATAATGATGCTCATCATAAGCCCCCTTCTTACCGCAGCAAGCATCCTTATTCTACCCCTCAGTCTTATAACTACCAGAACTATTGCAAAAACCTCCCAGCGCTTTTTCGTTCGGCAGCAGAAGGTCCTGGGAACCCTGAATGGACATATCGAGGAGATGATAAGCGGTCATGTGGTTGTAAAGGCCTTCGGCGGGGAAGAGAGATCCCTCCAGGTTTTTGAGGAATCGAACCGGGAACTTTACGACCTGGGTTGGAAGGCCAACTTTATCTCTGGACTCGTAATGCCCCTTATGCATATTGTAAACAACCTGGGATACATAGTGGTGGCAGTAGCAGGGGGTGTAATGGTGGCAAAGGGATCCCTCCCTCTAGGGGATATCCAGGCTTTTATTCAGTATTCCAAGCAGTTCGGTCAACCGATAGTACAGATCTCCCAGATAATAAACATAGTTCAGTCCACCATCGCCGCAGCAGAAAGAGTCTTCGAGGTACTGGATGAAGCAGAACAATCCCCCGATCCTCCGGAAGCATCTCTTCCCGATCCTCTAAAAGGAGAGATCTCCCTCCGAAATATCTATTTTTCCTATACAAAGGAGAATCCTTTGATAGAGGGTCTAAATCTGGAAGTAAGACCAGGCCAGGCAGTAGCAATTGTCGGTCCTACCGGAGCTGGGAAAACCACACTGGTTAATCTATTAATGCGATTTTACGAGACAGGTAAAGGCTCCATTTTAGTGGACGGGAGGGATACAAAAACCCTTGGAAGGGAGCAGCTTAGATCAGTTTTCAGCATGGTTCTGCAGGATACATGGCTTTTCAAGGGGACCTTGAAGGAGAATATTGCCTATGGCTATGCAGGGGCTACGGATGAAGAGATTCACCGCGCGGCAGAGGCTGCTCAGGCAGATCATTTTATCCGCACCCTACCCGAGGGCTACAATACGGTTCTCAATGAGGAGGGAAGTAATATCTCCGAGGGAGAAAGGCAGCTTATAACCATAGCCCGCGCCTTCTTGGCTAATCCTCCCATTCTTATCCTGGATGAAGCCACCAGCAGTGTGGACACAAGAACCGAGGTACTGATACAGAAGGCTATGAGGGAACTCCTCAAGGGAAGAACAAGTTTTATTATTGCCCATCGCCTTTCTACAATCAGGAAGGCGGATATAATTCTTGTAATGAATAATGGAGGAATTGTGGAACAGGGTTCTCACCAGGAACTCCTCGAAAGGGGAGGTTTCTATGCGGAGCTTTACAAAAGCCAA
>ENA-OSEO01004929-OSEO01004929.1-sediment-metagenome-genome-assembly--contig:-NODE-4929-length-13380-cov-3.773284_pt1 | contig 13380 bp, 9 predicted proteins | sample MGYA00237883_ERZ534232 | MGnify/ENA metagenome assembly ERZ534232
CTGTAGCAGGTTTGCGCATGCCACATTATAGCATGGCGAACATCTTATGTATATATAATTATGAGAGTAAGTACTAGCCAGTTCTCGGGAATGACACAGGGGGCGCGGGAGGGATTCTACCGGATTACTGCCGAAGGATGTTCCTGAAAGGGATGAGTCCGCGCCACCAGCGAGAAAAGGAAAGGATATTTTATCTTGAGGTGTTCGGTGTAGTGCACCCACTCAGCAGCGAGATGCCTGTAGACGCGCTGTATGTCTCCGGAGAGGTGTTCCAGGTCGCTGGCAGGGAGGCCTTTCATGGATGGCCTTCCCTCGAGTTCCTCGGTAAGGTGAAAGGTTGCCCACAGCAGGCCGGTGAACTCGTCATGTTCCAGGAGATTGGGATTCTCCAGGAGCCGGAGCAGGAAGGACCGCTTTTTAACGAGGTATGTCCTGAGAGACTCCAGGTCTATGTTAAGGCAGTTGGGCTTGCCGTGAAGGGCGGAGGCGTAGGCCGCGGCTTTCCTGAAATCGGCGTGATTCCAGCTCTGGTTCACGTTGAGATGAGTGCGGATGTCTTCGTTTGTCTCGAAGCAGGGGAGGAGCCGTGCCAGCAACTCCGTCCCCACCTCGCTGTAGAAAGCCCCTACCACCATATTGAGCTTCTGGAAAATGGCCTGCTTCTCCCTCCGGGTGAGTATGCGCTCTATGACTATCACTACCAGAAAGACTTCGATGGGCAGAAAAGCCAGGTCTCCGACCATGAAGATTAAGATATGGTGGATATCCCGGAACACCAGGTAGTGGTAGAGGTAGATGGCTCCGGAAAGGGCCAGGAAAATGGCTGCCAGAATGATGAAGGTCGAGATACGCCACATCGTTCTTTGCCTGCTTACTGTCAGATCAAATGCGCCGGCCCACCTCGGCGCCCTCCTGCATGGCTTCCAGCGCATCCCTCGGCTGAACGCAGTCGCCTATACAGTAGACCTCGGGCACCTTGCCTTCGAGCTCCTGCGCCAGCCGGTTGTCGGACTGGACGCCCACCGCCAGCACTACGGTATCCGCTCCGAGAAAGAGCAGGTGACCTGCGTTGTTGACATAGACGCCGTCATCCCTTATCTCACGGACTGGCGAGTAGGGGAATACGGCCACGCCGGCATCAATGAGCCGCTGCCTGAGCGTCCGGAATATGTTAGGGTCTGGCGGACTACCGTTCTGGCCCAGGGCGTTCAGGGTGACTATGGACACCTGCTTGCCCTGCCGGGCCAGTATGTCGGCCACCTCCATCCCCGTCAGGCGACCGCCTACTACCACTACCTTGTGCCCGACGTCAACTTTGCCCATGATCACGTCGTTGGCCTGCACCACGTTCCTGCCTGAGATGCCGGGACAGTCCAACCCCTTCGGCGTTCCGCCGGTGGCTACGACCACAACATCGGGCTTTGCCTTCTCCACCAGGCCGGCTGTCACATCCGTTTTCAAATGCACGGCCACCTTGCTCTCCTCCAGCCCCTTGATCAGCCGCTTAGTCAGTGTGGAGTAGAGCTCCTTCTTGTCGTCAACACGGGAGGCTACGGTCCACTGCCCGCCCAGGCTGTCCTGCTTCTCGTAGAGGTCCACCCTGTGCCCGCGCCGGGCCAGCACCCCGGCTGCCTCCATCCCGGCCAGTCCGCCGCCGATTACCATTACCTTCTTAGGTTTGGAGGCCGGCCTGATATCCATCTCGCCTTCGCGCAAGAGCTCCGGGTTCACCGTGCAGCGTGTTTGCCACCGGTCGCCCGTCGGCACCTCGCCCCGGCGCCCCCTGAGGCAGTTGTTGCAGTAGATGCAGTTGCGTATGTCACTGGCCCGGCCTTCCCTGGCCTTGTTGGGCAGCTCCGGGTCGGCCAGGAGCGCCCTGCCCATGGCCACGAAGTCGGCCTTGCCGTTTTTCAGTATGTCCTCGGCTATAAACGGGTCGCCGATCTTGCCCACGGTGATGACCGGCACCGTCACCGCCTTCTTCACCGCCTCCGCCAGGTGTACCAGGGTGCCCGAAGGATACATGTAGCTTGGCTCCTGCCACTCGGTCGAGCCCTCGAGGCTGGCGGAGATGTGGAGGGCGTCTGTCCCGGCCTGCGTCAGGAGAGAGGCCCGTTTCACCGCCTCCTCAATCTCCACCCCGCCGGGAAGGTAGTCGCTGCCGTTCATCCTGAAGATAATGGGAAAGTCAGGGCCTATCTTCTTCCGGGTTAGGAGAAGGAGCTCGATGGCTATTCTGGTCCTCTTCTCGATTGAGCCGCCATACTCATCTGTCCGCCTGTTGGTGAGGGGAGAGAAGAAGCAGGCCAGGAGATAGGTGTGGGCGCCGTGGAACTCCACGGCATCGAAGCCGGCATCCTTGACGCGGCGGGCGCCTTCTGACATTTGCTCAATCACGTCTGAGATGTCCTTCTTAGACATCTCCCTGGGGACCAACCCGGGAGGGCCGTACGGTACAGCCGAGGGACCGCAGATATCTATTTTGACGGGACGGTTAAAAAGCTGGAGCTGTCCCACCCGATAGGGCTGGATCCCGCGGTGCACTAGCTGCACCGCGGCTTTAGCGCCATTATCGTGAATCGCTTTTGACAGTTCCTTCAACCTGGGGATAAATGAATCGTCATAGAGCCAGATGTCCATGGGCAGGCGAGATTCGCGCACCGGGTCGGCGCTTTCAACTATGACAAAGCCGGCGCCGCCCTTTGCCCTGGCTGCATAGTAGTTTATGCTGCGCCGGGTAATGTAGCCCATGCCATCCGCAGACCGGGTGCCCATTGGCGGCATGACTATCCGGTTCTTGAGCTCCAGCCTGCCGATTTTTCCCGGCTCGAATAGCCTTTTCAGTTGCTGCATTTTGTTATTGGTCCGGCTTCATCGGCATGTGCATCTCTTTAGCCCAGCCACCTTCGTAAGGCGAAGTGAAGAAATGCTTGACCTTTGTCGAGCTGATGAGCCAATTGCCCTTCACTTTTCTATATTCGTCCATGTATATGTAGCTATTCCAGAAGCCCTTGTTGCCGCGCAGCGTGCCTAGCGTCTGGCCGTACCATGTCCCGTGTGCCTTGTCGCCCTCGACGGTAATATCCGGCGCCATGAGCTGGTGGCAGGCAAATACAATGTTTTTGGTTGTCTCGGCGAAGAACCTCTTGATTTCGTCCCTGCCGCGCTTGAGCCCGTGAATTGGCCCTCCATCCCATACGGCATCTTCTGTAAAGAGTTCCCCCAGTTTCTCTGGATTGTAGCTGTCGTCGCAAGCTCTGGCATACTGGCCCTTGAGCTTCTTAACGGCTTCCATATCCTCCAGTATCTGAACTTTCTTCTCCAGTTCTTGCAGTGTCATTAGTCATGCCTCCTCGTTCTTGATTTCCCGTCAGCATGTTGTAAAACAGCCTGCGGAACAGGCGGATATGCTTCTCATAAAGGCGGCCTCTTGTCGGCCCAGGGCTGGGCTTCCTCGAAGGCCGCAGCGGCCCTGAACACGGTGGCCTCGTCGTAAGGACGGCCCACGATTTGCAGCCCCACCGGCAGGCCGTCCTCAGTCCAGCCGCCGGGGATGGATACCGCCGGCTGCCCGGTGAGGTTGAAGACGCCGCCGAGCTGCCAGCCGTGGGGCGCCACCGGTTTCCCGTCCACCTCCTGTATGAAGCCGGTAGGCGTGGGCAGGTCGGTGGCCCAGGCAGGAACACCACAGGTAGGGGTCAACAACAGGTCGTAGTCCTCGAAGAACTTACATATCCTGGCCGATATGTCGCGTCTGTTGAAGGTAGCCTTCAAGAAGGCATGGGCAGACAGGTTTTGTGTCTCGGTCACCCTTATGGCTAGAGTCGGGTGCAGCCTGGGCTTTATTTCATCCAGCGGTCCGAAGGTGGACGACAGCATGGCTCCGAGGTCGGCGCTGATGATCGTCCTGAGGGTGGCCGGGACAGCTTCCGGGTCGCCTAAGTCGGGGCGGGCTTCCTCAACATGGGCACCCATTTCAGCGAATCTCTTGACCGCATTCTCAAAGATGGCTCGGACCTGGCGCGATACGGTGGCAAAGCCTAGGTCGAGGCTCCAGGCCACTTTGAGTCCTTTCACGCCGCCTCTCAAGGAACTGGCGAAGCTGATATCGGGCGCCGGCACCGAGCTGTAGTCCCCCCAGTGGAGGCCGGACATGATGTCCAGCATGAGCGCTGCGTCCTGTACAGTGCGGGTTATGGCGCCCTCCCGTCCCAGTACGTCCAGCAGGTGGAAGGGCTGATAGACCGGCACCCGCCCGAACTGGGCGATGAAGCCAACCACTCCGCACATACTGGCCGGGCCACGAACAGAACCCCCGGCATCGTTTCCAGTGGCCAGAGGCCCCAGGCCGGCAGCCACGGCCGCTCCCGAGCCTCCGCTAGAGCCACCAGGTATCTTGCCTACATCCCAGGGGTTGAGCGTCTTGCCGAAAACCAGGTTCTGCGTCATGGGTCCGCTGGCGAACTCAGAGCAGTTGGTCTTGCCCAGCATAATAGCGCCTGCCTGCTTCAGGCGGGCGACATGCAGAGCGTCCTCATCGGGGACGAAGCTCTCCATGAGCTTGCTGCCCATGGTGGTGCGCACGCCTTTGGTGAAGGTGACATCCTTGACTCCGAAGGGCACGCCATGAAGCGCTCCACACTTATCGCCCTTCATCACGGCTATTTCCGCTTCCCTGGCCTGGGCCAGGGCTGAGTCTGCGACTATGGTCACGTAGGCGTTGATTTTGGGGTTAACGTTATTGACTCGTTCCAGAAGGCTCTTAACTATCTCCACAGGTGATAGTTTCTTTTTCTTGATTGCCTGCGCCAGATCGCTGGCGCTTATCCAGCATATGTCCTGATTCTTCATTGCACGCCTCCGTTTCCTGGCCGCTCTCAACCGTTGCGGCAGTTGAGCGGCTATTTTGCTTCCATGCCTATCCTCTCAGCAGCGACGGTAGCCAGGTTGCCAGCGGCGGAAAGGCTACTATGAGGCCGGTAAGGATAAGGTAGAGAATGATAAGGTAGGTCAGATTCCGGAATAGCTTACCCACTGGCACCCCCAGCACTGCTGACATGACCCAGCCGACGTAGCCATATGGTGGGGTGAGGGGCGCCAGGGCCAGCATTATCACGTATAGCACGCCGAACCATATCGGATTCCAGCCATACGCCAGGGCTATGGGGAAGAATATCGGTATGGTCAGCAGGATCATGGGCAGGGCTGGCATGATGCAGCCGAGAAATACGAGGAGGATCATTATGGTGATCAGTGTAAGCAGTGGGGACAGGCCGATGCTCACGATGAAGCTGGCCATCTGGTACGGGAGGTTGCTCATGGCGATAAAATAGCCGAAAAGGAAGACCGACATGAGCAATGTGAAGGCCATCCCCATGACCTTTCCCGTGTCGGAGAAAGCATCTATGATGCTCCTGAGGCTGTACCGCCTCAAGGCCAGGCCGACAAGCAGGACGGCGGAAGCGCCTACCGCCCCGCCCTCCGAGGCGGTGAATACGCCGCCGTAAATGCCGCCTATAACCATGAGGAACAGCAGGGCCACGGGCCACACGGTGCCGGCGGCTTTCAGTTTCTCCTTCATGGTGGTCGAAGGCCCGGGGGGACCGGCGCCGGGATTCAGCCGGCAACGGATATAAATGTAGACGCAGATCAAGGCCGAGAGAATAAGGCCAGGCACAATGCCGGACATGAAGAGGTCACCTATGTTCTCTTCGGTGAGAATTCCGTAGATGATGAATCCCAGGCTGGGTGGAATCAGTATACCGATGCCGCCCCCGGCGGTGACGCACGATGCGGCCAGCCCGTCGTCGTACTTGTATCTTCTCATCTCCGGGTAGGCTACGCTGCCGATGGTCACCGCGGTAGCTGTCTCGTCGCCGCAGATGGCGCCGAAGCCGGTGCAACTGAGTGTGCTGGCCATGGCCAGGCCCCCGGGCAGCTGTCCCACCCATTTATAGGCGGCGGCAAACAGGTCCTTGCCGAACCCGGCACGGTAGGCCAGAAAGCCCATAGACATGAAGGTAGGAAAGACGGCCCAGGTATAGGTGGCCACAGTGCGGAAAGGGACGGTTCCGGCCATGACCAGCGCCGGGCCGACCGCTCTCAGATAGAATATGCCCAGTATAGCCACCGTGAAGCAGCTAAAAGACACAGGCAGGCCGAGGAACATCAGGGCCAGGAAGCCCAGCAGGCCGATGGCGCCCACTGCGGGTGGGCTCAGTCTCAGGTATGAAGGGTTCATGGCCAGCCAGATTATGGCTACGGCTGCTCCCACACCTAGAAGATATAGCAGCCACCTCGGGCCCAGGCTGACCTTCAATGCTTCAACGATACTGCTGACCAGGTCACGTATGAGCACTATGGTAAGGGCAGCCATGCCGAGGGCCAGCACGCCGTAGAAGGGAAAGAGTGGCAGCGACAGCACGGAGGTCCCGGCGCGGTTTTCCATCGAGTAGATGATTGAGTTGGCCGTCTGCCAGGTGAGTACGGTGAACAGGACTATGCTTATGCTGTATATCAGCAGGTTGAGGACGGCCCGTCCCTTTTCGGACAGCCGGCTGGACAAGACACCTGCGGCGACATGTCTCTTCTCCACCTGGGTATAGGCCATCATACAGCTGGCAGCCATGACCATCAGCAGCTCCACGATTTCCACCCCTCCCAGTATGGGCCGGTTGAAGCCATAGCGCAGTACGACGTCGATGGTAGCGAATACCACTATTGCAAAAATGGTGGCAACGCCTATGTAATAGACAACCCTGAGGAAGGGGTTGATCTTGCCGAGCTCCTGTGCTGCCCTAATAAAAAAGGATATCACTCCCTTTCAGTCCTCCTTAGTGAGGCACAAGCATGCTCTGCAGCAAAAATTATGGACTTTCCGAGGCTGCTGAGCTTTGAGTGGGCAGAGCCAGAGAGCTCTGCCCACTGTGATTTGTTACCAGAAGTAGCCGTGATACTCTTTACAGAGCTCGTCGTATCTCTTCATGAAGTCGTTGATCCCCGCCCCTACCATGGGAGTCGCCCAGTCTACGAACTCCTTGCGGACACTCTCGTTGATGTCATTGAACTTGGCCATTTCTTCTTTCGAGAGGTCAACAAACTGCACGCCTGCTTTTTTGGCATCACTCAGCAGTCCAGATTCATCTGTGCCAAAGACCCCGTCCATGAAGTCAGCGTAATGCCAGCCTCCTAGATCATTGAATACCTTCTGCACATCCGGCGGCAGGCTGTTCCATTTGTTCAGGTTCATTACCAGCATACCGACCTGATCGGCGCTGCTGACATGGACGTTCAGATTGTATTTGCACATATCCGACAGCTTGCGGGCGGTGAAGGCGGTGCCTGTGCTCCAGGTGATGCCGTCGGCTACACCCTTTTCCAGCGACATATAGACATCGTTAGGCGGAATGTTCACCGGGGAGGCGCCGAGCGCCGTTACTTTCTGAGAAGCCCATTTGCCGGTACAGATGAGCTTCAATCCCTTCAGGTCAGCTACCTTGTTAACAGGCTTTCGCACCTCTATGGTTGCCGGGGGAAGGTTGACCCAGGCGATAAAGTGGACCTTGGCAAAAGTATCCCGGAAGGCCTTTTGCTCATCATACAATTTTTGCCAAACGGCGCAGTTTTTCTTAGGGTAGTATTCAGGCTTGGGCAAGGCCGCCATGTCGAGATAAGGCCAGTTGCCCGGGTCCATTGACTGGTACATTATTTCGCCGATGTCGCTGGCGCCTGTCTCCACAGCGCGGGCCATCTCAGCGAAAGGTATGGTCGAGCCACCCCAGTTGCGCGTGAAGTGGACCTTGCCCCCGGCTGCCTTCTCCACAGAATCCAGCCAGGGAGCGTGTATTTTGGCTGCCCTGATGTGAGTGGCAGGGAGCCAGGTGTCGAAGCTGAACTCTATAGGCTTAGTCGGTGTAGGTGTGGGCGTGGGTGTGGGCGCTGGCGCTGGTTTGGCGCAGGCGGTTGCCAGAGATAAGACCAGCACCAGAGCCATCATAACAAATAAGAACGATCGCAATTTCACCAGATTACCTCCTGAGGGCATGTGATAGCATCTTTCACTTGGCAAATTCGTGTGGGTTCCCTGAGCTCCGCAGTCGCTTGTCTGAACGCTTGTCCTGAGCTCCCGATTGTCTGGAAAATGGCCGCTTTTCTGTGGACTGGTCACCTCCTCCTTGCCCTGTGAGGGCAGACCACTCCAGATTTGTGGTAGGCATAGGGACTTTCATATGATCAGAAAGATCCAAAATAGCCGCTGTTGCTGCCTCGAAAAGTACACTGGAGACGTCTGCCAGGCAACCTAAAATTGATACAGGATGCATACTACAGGATGCGATATCATCTGTCAACAAGGATGAAATATGTTGAAAGACTATCTGCAACAGTATAGAATGTCTGGTCGCTGGCCCCATCAATGCTGTCGTGTGGTGCACACGGAGGGTCTAGCAGGATGTAGAACGTATTCCAGAGGTCAGAAAGGGAGTCAGGAGAACATGATGAATGAGTTGCCCCTCGACTATCTGTTTCACCCACGGTCGGTGGCCATCGCCGGCGTTTCGAACGATATGGCCAAAAAATACAGCGCCGGGCGGGACTATATGCAGGCTTTGATAGACTGCGGGTATCAGGGCAGGATTTATCCAATCAATCCTGGTGGTGGCGAAGTGTTCGGCTCAAAGATTTACACCAGCATCAGCGATGTTCCCGGTACGGTTGACTATGTCATCTCCGCCGTCCGGGCTCGACATGTCACCCGTCTGGTAGCGGACTGCCCGGCTAAGGGCGTGAAGGCCATTCACTTTTTCACCTCGGGGTTCAGCGAGGTTGAGGATGATAAAGGCGGGGAGCTGGAGCAGGAACTGCTGGGATTAGCTCGTCGTGGCGGAGTGAGGATTCTCGGGCCAAACTGCATGGGTATATATTGTCCGGCTACTGGGCTATCGTTTGCGCTGAACTTCTCGGGCCAGGAAGGATTCCCCAGGCTGAGCGGCCCCGTTGGGTTTTTCGCCCAGAGCGGCGGAAACAGTATTCATTGCATCAGGGAGGCTAACACAAGAGGCGTTTACTTCAGCAAAGCCGTGAGCTACGGGAACGCCTCTGACCTCAACGAAAGCGACTTTCTGGAGTATTTTGCCGACGATCCTGAGACCAGGGTGATCACCGCCTATATCGAGGGGGTAAAGGACGGGTCTCGTTTTATCCGGGTGCTGAATCAGGCGGCGGCGAGAAAGCCGGTAATAGTCTGCAAGGCTGGCAATTCCGAGACGGGCACCAGGGCCGCGGCATCGCACACGGGTTCCATAGCCGGCTCAGGCAGCGTATGGAAAGGGCTTCTGAAGCAGGCCGGCGCTATTCAGGTGCGCAGCATTGAGGAGATCGTTGATGTAGCTGTTAGCCTGCTGCGGATGGCCCCGCCGCGGGGCAAGAACGCCGCGTTAATCGGGTCTGGAGGTGGCGCCAGCGTCATGGCCGCGGACGACTGCGCCGATGCCGGTCTGGCACTGCCGCTGCTACCGACGGAAGTGAGACGGCAGTTGAGAAACATTTACGGCTCGGAGGCGGGGGCCATCTTCCGGAACCCTGTGGATATTCCTGCCTTTGCCGAGGTAGAGACGACAATAAAAGCCATTGCGACAATTGCTCACTGTGACATGGTTGACGTGTTGATATTGCAGATGCCCTATGATATCTGGGGGCTGGTGAACAAGAAAGAGGCGACCCAGGCCTTCTTCGAGGCCATAATCAGGCTGCGTGGCGCAGTCGAGAAACCTGTGGCGGTCGTGCTGCACGCCCTGGCCACACCCAGGGCTTACGAGCTGGCCATGGAGGCCCAGAGCCAGCTGACTGACGCCGGATTTCCCGTGTATTTCTCAGTACGGCAGGCTGCCAGCGCCATAAGCAAGCTTGTAGACTACGCTCAATGGCACAGTAGAAGATCTCTCAGATGACACCGCTGCTGGAGCGACCCCCGGCGCGCTCCGGCTACCCGGAATAGAAGGCAAGCGCCAGAGAGCCCGGCCCCGTGGCGAAGCCTATTATCGGACTGAACTCGGTGATACTCAGTTCGGCATAGTTGAAGCCGGCTTCCACCCGCCGGCGTAGTTGCTCGGCCTGCTCGGGCGCGTTTGCGTGCTGGATAATGACGTGTAACGGCCTGTCTCCTGCCTTTGTGCGCATCAGGGACAGCATGCGGCTGATGCCGGCCTTATCGGTACGGACCAGATTAGTCAGCTTTATTTTACCCTGGCCTATGGTGAAAAGGGGCTTGATGCTGAGCGCCGAGGCTGCTGAGGGGAGGAGAGCAGGTACGCGGCCGGTACGGGCCAGGTATTGCGGGGCCACTATCAGCCCGTAAAGACGCACCTTTTTGCTGAGGTCTGCTATTAAGTCAAGTACCTGCTTCACGCTGGCTCCGGAGGCTGCCGCCCTGGCGGCGGCGATGTCCAGCAGGGCCTGGCCGCCGGCGGCGGTACCGGTATCAACCACGTGGACAGCGGAGCTGTCAGGCAACTGGTTAGCTGCAGCGCGGGCTGAATCATACATAGTGCTTATGTGTGACGGCACCGTGAGGCAGATGGCACGTTCAGCCTGTCCCAGGACCTCCTGATAAGCCTTGAGGAAGTCGCCTGGCGATGGGGCGCTTGTCCGGAAAGGCCGTTCATATGCCAGTTGCTCGTAGACTTCGGCAGGAGAAATATCAACCCCGTCCATGTGGCTGCGGCCGTTGAGCGTGAAAGGTACGGGCACCACCTTGATGCCGTAGCTCTGCACCTGGTCGCGAGTCAGGCACGAAATGCTTGTGGTAACTATACCCAGCTTCATCCGGTACCTCGTGGCGCGATGGCTTTTCAGCTTATCATCGGATAGTAGCCGTGTCAATGCAGGGCAGCCACTCAGCCTACGTTTTCGGGTGGCAGCTTGTCCGGGGCAATGACCTGGTCTGGCGGTATCTCCGCATGGGGGAGGCCGTCGGTGAAGTGGGGTGCGGGCGGCGCAGCTTTCTCTCCGGGACTCCTTGCCGTCTCTTCCGTGACAGTATTCAGCAGGCTGTAGGCTGTGCGCAGGATGCCTTCATGGGATTCCTCGTGTCCGTGAGAGAGACTGCAACTGAAAATCTCCCATTCCTGGAATATGTCTCTGGCCCACGTGGTCACGTACGTGGTGACGCTTTCTCCGGCTTCCTGGCCGGCGGCCTGCTGTGCCGCGGCCCTCGTTTTCATCTGTCTCCAGCTGCTGACAACCGTTCTCAGCAGCCGCTTACGAGCGAAGCTGCACATGTGGTCTGCATCAGCCTGGGCCATTCCGAGGGCAGCCACTGCTGGAGAAGCGCCTCCGGTCAGCCTGTTGTCTTCTGGGGCGGTACCAATGTCAGGTCTTCCCTGCGGGCCCATGATCTCCTGCTCATATTTCTGGAGAAGCTCATCGAACCGCTGGAGGAGCTGTTTTCTGGTTAGCTGTGGCCCCGACAGATGAGGCTCTCCCCCGATGACTATTACGTTGGGCTGCGGCAGAGGCATGGGCTGGTAAGGCATGGGTGCTGGCGCCGGAGCTGGCTTTGGCCTGGAGCCTCGCAGCAGCAGATAGAGTCCCCAGCCGGCAAGGATTGGCAGCAATATGGCCAGCGGGATCAGGATTACCGGCAGGGTGTAGTCAGGTTCCCAGTTTATGGCTATGGTCCTGGGCCCGTCCATCAATTGAGTACCGCCCCGGTTTGTCGCCTTCAGCTTGCCTCCGAAGGTGCCAAGTATGCCGGACATGGGGACTTCAGCAACCACCATGCTCCACCTGGCCTCGCTGCCGGCTTTGTACCAGGCGGACCCCTCCGACTTACCATAGGGTGACGTCAAGGTGAGTAGATAGTAGGTGTCGTAGTTGGCGGTAACGCTGCCCGGGGCGTTTACGGTCAGGCTCAAGTCTCGATTAGCAACCGTTTCCCCCGTGGGCAGCACCCAGTGGGAGAAACGGTACTGCGTCCCGGGTCTGTCCTCAACCTCTGCCGGCGCCGCAGACCTCAGCGTGTACCCTTCTTTGTACCAGTTGGAGCCGGCCAGCCGTCCAACCTCGGGCGGCCTGGACCTCAGGTCAATCAGGTATTCGGTTGTATAGGAGAAATCAGCAAGTGGAGATAGCTCGGTGACTGTTATTCTATCTGAGTCGGCCCTGAACCTGACGCCGCTCTCCGTAGGATGCTGGACGACCGGTTCGACGCTTATCACCCTGGTAACGCCGAGGTCTAGCTTGAGCGTTATGGACTCGCCACCCCGTAAAACGGCAATAGGTACGCCTCCGACGAAAACCTGCGTCTGGCCTGCCTTGAGGCCGGGGCTGACGGTAATTACAGGCTCGTAGGTCCCTTTCTCAACAAATATGCTGAAGCTGCGCTGGACAGAGAGCGCCGGCGTTGAGCTGTCGGTCACAGTGACGGTTAAGCTCGAGGTGCCGGCAGTGCCGCGATTAAGCCTTCCAGAAATGGTACCGGTGGTCTCGCGCAGGGTCAGCCCCGGCGGCAGGTCGCCGCTGGTGATGGTGAATATGTAGGGAGGGGTGCCGCCCGTGGCGCTCAGCCTGCCGCTGTAGGACTCGCCCTCCATACCCTGCGGCAGGTCTATGGTGGTAAAGTTCAGGGCCGGGGCGGCTATTATGATGGCGCTGTTGAACGTAGCCGAAGCGCTGGCGCTATCAGTCACGGTAATGCTGAAGGCATACGTGCCCTGTGTGGTGGGTATGCCGGAAATAGTGCCGGTGTCGCCGCCGTGCGTGAAACCTATCCCGGGTGGCAGGCCGCTCGCTGCACCCCATGTATAAGGAGCTGTGCCGCCGGCCACCCTGACAGTGGCGCTGTAGCCGAAGCCCACCCTCCCCTCTGGGAGCGGGGCGGGAAATGAGGAAATGCTCGGTTGCGCCTCAGCGGGGCTGGCCGTGAGCCAGACGAAAGCCGGGAAGGCAAGCAGGATAATCAACAAGAATAGAAATGACCTGCCAGCGGCAAGTCTCAGCGCGTTCCATATCGGGCAGTGACCGGAGACCATTTCTAACCTGCTCAGTTTCATTATAGTGACCGGGCACGCGATTTGTCGATTGCGGTGGACAGGGGGTTCAGTAGCTGGGGGCAGTGGCGTACGGAAGAGAAAAAACGCCGTGCCCTAAGAGACGGTTTCGGGAGGCAGCTGGTCCAGGGAGAGAATCTTGTCCGCAGGCAACTCAGCCTGTGGCATTCCGTCAGTGTAGTGCGGGGATGGAGGCGTCAGTTTCTCGCCGGGTCCGTGGGTCGTCTCTCCAGTAACGGTGTTCAACAGTGTATAGACCGTCTTCACGTTGCCCTCGTGTCGCTCTCTGTGTCCGCGCGGGAGAGAGCAGCTAAAGACTTCCCATTCCTGGTAG
>ENA-OSEO01004931-OSEO01004931.1-sediment-metagenome-genome-assembly--contig:-NODE-4931-length-13378-cov-2.928201_pt1 | contig 13378 bp, 14 predicted proteins | sample MGYA00237883_ERZ534232 | MGnify/ENA metagenome assembly ERZ534232
AGCCTCGGATCTGACGGGGTCGGCGGGTGCGGCGCTCGCGGGGAGCGCCGGACGCGGTCACTTCAGGCGGCGGAGCAGCACGCGCAGCTGCACGCCGTCGTTCTCGAGCTCGACGACCTCGTGGCCCGCGCGCTTGGCGAAGCGCGTGATGTCCTCTTCGGCGGCCGGGTCGTCGGCCAGCACCTCGAGCACCTCTCCGACCTCCAGCGCGTCGATGCTCTCGCGCGTCTGGAACAGCGGCTCCGGGCAGTACAGCCCGATGCAGTCGAGCGTGCGGGCTACGCGGGTCTCGTCGGACATGGTGCCTCCTGCAAGGTGATGAGGGTCGGCGACGTGCTCTCTACCGCTAGTCTCCCCTACGGCGAGGCGGCAAACCCCGGAGCGACGCCCGCACGCCCCCACCGAGCCGCGGCGGGCCGGGCGAGCGCCTCCCACGCGCCCGCGCGGCCGTCGGCCGCGGGCGCGTGGCAGGCGGCGACGCCGGGGACTATGCTTTCATGAGGTGACCCCTCGGGAGGTGAAGCCCCGTGCCGCTGGGCGGCTACTGTACGGTCTGTGAGCGCTGGGTCTGGGTGCAGCCGCACGGCGAGTGCCAGTTCGGCCACCCGGCCTCGGCCGTGCGCGAGGTGCAGCAGCTCGCGCCGCAGAGGCCGTCGCGGCGCCGGGCCGTCGAGAAGGCGCCGCCGACGGTCGTCACCCGTCGCGCCCAGTACCGCTGGTGGTGGCGGCACTCGCTCTGGGTTCTCTGGACGTTCACCCTGGGCTTCCTCAACTGGGTCTCCTTCTTCTACATCGGCGTGCGGGCGCGGAGCGCGGCGTGGATCGCCTCCGGCTTCGCCTACCTCATGCCGGTGCTCCTGACCCTCGGCGCCATCGGCACGCCGTGGCTGCGCTACGCCGTGCCGCTGCAGCTCCTGGTCTCCGCGGCCTCCGTCCTGCACGCGCTCGTCGCCCGCCCGCACTACCGGGCGATCATGTTCGGCGACGTGCCGCGGCCCCAGCTCGAGGCGCCGCCGCAGCCGCCGTCCCTGCCGGCGGCGGCACGCCCCGAGCTGCCGCGCGGCATGGACGAGGAGACGGCGGCCATCATCCTCGCCGCGCAGGAGCGCATCGACGAGATGTCGGCGACGGGGTCCGGGCTCGGCGACCAGCGCGTGCGCGACAAGGTCGCGCACCTCTGCGAGACCGCCGAGAAGATCCTCGCCGAGCTCATCGCCGCACCGGCGCAGATCGAGTTCGCGCGTGCCTTCCTGAGCTACTACCTCGAGGCCGCGCAGCGCATCGTCGGCGGCTACGCCGACCTCACGCAGCGCGGTGTCCGCGATCCCGACGTCGAGGCCACGCTGACGCGAGCCGCGACCTCCCTCGACAGCATCCAGCAGGCCTTCGACAAGGAGCTCGCCGCCGTGCTGCAGCGCGACCTCATCGACCTCGACAGCGAGATCGCGCTGCTCGAGAAGACCGTACAGATGGACCGGGTGTTCGAGCCGCGGCCGCCGGCCGCCGGAAGCGGGGGGCAGTGATGACCGACGAGACGAGACGAGACGGCGCGAGCGCGCCGGCGCCCGAGGGCGCGACCCCGGGCGACGGCGCGGCGACGCCGGGCGAAGACGGGGCGATGCCCGATCTCGGGGCGGCGCCGGGGCTCGCCGGCGACCTCGTGCCGTCGCCGGCCGCCGGCCGCACCGAGCTGACCCCCGAGGAGCGCGCCCAGGTCGAGCAGATCAAGCGTGCCGTCGACGTCGAGGACACGCAGATCGTCCTGCAGTACGGGCTGCCGGCGCAGAACAAGATCGCCACCTTCGCCGACACCCTCCTCGCCGACATCCGCACGCGCGAGGCCGGGCAGGCCGGCGAGAGCCTCGCCGAGCTGCTCGTCAAGGTGAAGGAGGTCGACGTCGACAGCCTGAGCGGCGGGTCGGGCCTCGCCAGGATCCCGCTCGTCGGCCGCTTCGTCGACTCCTTCAACCGCTTCGCCACCCGCTACCAGAAGATCGGCGCGACCATCGAGAAGCTCACCCTGGCGCTCGAGAAGGCGCGCATGGGCCTCCTCAAGGACATCACCGTCCTCGACCGCATGTACGAGCTCAACCTCGAGTACCTCGGCCAGCTCGACCTCTATATCGCCGCCGGCGACGAGCTCCTCGAGGAGCTCCAGACCGAGCGCCTGCCGGTCCTCGAGGCCGAGGCGCAGGCCTCCCAGGACCCGCTCGACGCGCAGCGCGTCAACGACGTGCGCCAGGCGGTGCTGCGCTTCGAGCGCCGCCTGCACGACCTCAAGCTCACGCGCATGATCGCCATCCAGACCGCGCCCCAAGTCCGACTCATCCAGAGCAACGACCAGAACCTGGTCGAGAAAATTCAGAGCTCGATCCTCACTACCGTCCCCCTGTGGAAGAACCAGATCGTCATCGCCCTCAGCCTCTACCGCCAGCAGAAGGCGCTCGAGCTGCAGCGCGAGGTCAGCGACACGACCAACGAGCTGCTGGCCAAGAACGCCGCCCTGCTGAAGGACGGCTCCGCCAAGGTGGCGCGCGAGGTCGAGCGCGGGGTCGTCGACATCGAGACCCTGCGCCAGGTCAACGCCGACCTCGTGGCGACGCTCGAGGAGACGATCAGCATCCAGGATGAAGGGCGCCGGAAGCGCCACGAGGCCGAGGGCGAGCTCGTGCGGTTGCAGGCCGACCTGCGCCAGAAGCTCATCGAGCTGCGCGGGACGCAGAGCGCCGAGCCGCCGCGGCTGACGCCGTAAGGGGCGGATCGGGCCCTCGTCGCGAGCCTCAGCCGCCGAGCACCGGCGCCAGCCGCGTCAGCGCCTCGTCCAGGGTCGCCCGCGGGCAGGCGAAGTTGAGCCGCAGGAAGCCCGGCGCGCCGAAGTCGGCGCCGTCGGAGAGCGCGACCCCGGCCCGGCGACAGACCGCGGCGGGGTCGTCGAGTCCCAGGTCGCGCACGTCGAGCCAAGCGAGGTAGGTCGCCTCGACGTGGGTCATCGTCACGCGCGGGAGCGACGCGCGCACGAAGCCCTCGAGCGCGTCGCGATTGCCGCGCAGGTACGCGAGGAGCTCCGCGAGCCACGGCTCGCCCTCGCGGTACGCCGCCTCGGCGGCGGCCAGGGCGAAGCAGCCGGGGAACGGCAGCAGACCGGCCGCCGCCGCGGTGAAGCGCTCCCGCAGACCCTCGTCGGGCACGATCGCAAAGGCGAAGTTCAGGCCCGGCAGGTTGTAGGTCTTGCTCGGCGACATGAGGGTCACGGTCAGATCCGGAGCCGCGGCATCGACCGTCGCCGAGGGAACGTGCGCGAGATCGTCGAGCGCGAGGTCGCAGTGGATCTCGTCCGAGCAGAGCACGAGACCATGCCGGCGGCAGAACCCGACCACCGCGGCCACCTCGTCGCGCCGCCAGACGCGCCCGAGCGGGTTGTGCGGGTGGCAGAAGAGCAGCACCCGGGTACGCGGTGTGAGCGCCGCCTCCATCGCCTCGAGGGGGAGCTCCCAGCGGCCGCCGGCGTCGCGTACCGGCACCGTCAGCAGCCGGCGCTGCTGGTCGGGCGGGGCACCGAGGAACGGCGGGTACACCGGAGTCACGGTCATGACCTCGTCGCCGGGCCCTGCGAACGCCCGGCAGCAGAGGTTCAGCCCCGGCACGACGCCGGGCAGCCAGACGAGCCACTCGGGCTCGATGCGCCAGCCGTGGCGCCGCTCGACGTCGGCGCGCAGCGCGTCGGTGAAGGACTCGCTCACCAGAGTGTAGCCGTAGACCCCGTGCTCGGCACGCCGCCGCAGGGCCTCGACGACCGGCGGCGGCGACGGGAAGTCCATGTCGGCGACCCACAGCGGCAGGACGTCCCGCCCGTAGAGCTCCCACTTGAAGCTCGCCGTGCCGCGGCGCGCGACGACGCGATCGAAGTCCACGGGCGGTCCTTTCTCCGGGGTGCGGTGCCGGCGCGATACTATCGGACGGCGCGCGGCCGGCGGCCCTCAGTCGCCGGCCGCGCGCCGTCCGATGTCTGACCCGCCGCGTCCACGGGAACCAGTCACGATGCGGGCATCCGCCCCGCCGGCCTCGACGGAGGAACGATGTACATCCCGATCGCCGTGATCGTCGTCATCCTGATCATCGTCCTGCTGCTGATCTTGAGGTAGTCGGCGGCGGGCCTGCGCTTCCGCCGTCGCCGGTCGCCACCGCGCCGGCCTCGCCCGCCACCTCGCTGTCGACCCCGCCCTCAGCCTCCTCCGCGCCCTCGCCCTCGTCCGTACCCGCGGCCTCCCGTCGCCGCGCCAGCTCCGCGCTCAGCTCGGCCCCGACGAGGACGGCGATGTTGAAGATCCACAGCCAGAGGAGGAAGACGATGACCCCGCCGAGGGCCCCGTACACGGCCCCGTAGTCGGCGAAGCGCGCCACGTAGTAGTCGAAGGCGGTGGTCGCCACCAGCCAGATCGCCACGGCGAGCGCGCTGCCGACCGGCAGGCGATGGACGCCGCGCGCGCTGGCCGCCGGGGCCGCTGCGTAGAGGAGACTGATGAGCAGCACGGCCACGCCGACGAGCAGCGGCCAGCGCGCGAGGTCGTAGGCGCGCAGGGCGCCCGCGCCGATCCCGAGCGCCTCGGCCAGCGTCGCGAGGACGGGGCCACTGGCGACGAGGACGATGGCGAGAACGGCGAGCACGACGAGGATCAGGAGGGCGAAGCCCAGCCGCCTGGCCAGGTTGAGCAGGAACGGGCCGCCCGACCTCACCTCGTGGACGCGACGTGCCGCCCAGATGAAGGCCCCGACGTAGGCCGACGCCGACCAGAGGGCGACGACGAGGCCGACACCGAGCAGCGTGCCGGCCCCGGCTCGATCGGCCACCAGGCGCTTCACGGGATCTTCGAGGGCCCGTGCCGCCTCGGCCGGCACGAGCTGCGCGAGGACGTCGACGAGCACCCCGCCGGTGGCCTCGCGGCCGGCCAGGGTCAGGATGCCGGCGATGACGATGAGCGCCGGGAAGAGCGAGAGCAGGGCGTAGTACGTCAGCGCTCCGGCCAGCGTCGGCACGTTGTCGTCGAGGGCGTGACGGACCGTCGCCACGAGCACGTCGAGGACCCGCCGGTACCACGGTCTTCGGGCGCCGCCTATCACGCGCCTCCGGCAGGGGCCGTCAGGGGCGCAGGCGACATCATCCGCCGAGGTTCTCGACCACGATCCGGATGCCGATCAGGATCAGGATCACGCCGCCGACAGTCTCCATGCGCCGGCCGAACGCCGATCCGAGGCGGCACCCCACGTGGAGCCCGACCACCGTGAGGGCTCCGGCGACGATGCCGATGACGACCGCCGGCCACCAGATGTCGACGTCGAGCATGGCGAGGGACACCCCCACGGCGAGCGCGTCGATGCTGGTCGCCACGGAGAGCACGACCAGTGAGAGCCCTTTCGTCGGGTCGGCCACCCCTGCCGCCCGCTCCTCGTCGCCGCGGAAGGACTCCCAGACCATGCGCCCGCCGATGGTCGCCAGAAGGACGAACGCGATCCAGTAGGCGACGGCCTCGAAGTAGCCCGCGACGGTCAGACCGGCGAGCCAACCGAGAACGGGCATCAGCGCCTGGAAGAGGCCGAAGTGGAAGCCGAGACGGAAGGTCTGTCGCCAGTTGACCTGGCACAGCTTGAGACCGACTCCGATGGAGACTGCGAAGGCGTCCATGGCGAGGCCCAAGGCAATCGCGATCAGGGTGAGGAAGCTCACTACCGCCCGTCCGCGGCGCGAAGAACGGCGAGGAAGTCGTCGGCGACCAGCGGGCGCGGCACCGCGTACTCACCGATGGTCTCGGCGCAGCGCTCGGCGATGCGCTCGTGGTCGGCCGCGCGCACGCCGGCCGCGGCCGCCGTCGGCACGCCGAGGTCGCGCGCGAGCCGGCGCAGGGCGGGCCCGACCAGTGCCGCCGTTCGCTGCGCGCGCGCTCCGCCGGCCGTGTCGCGCACGGGGACCGCCGTCTCGGTCGGCGCCGGCGCGGCATCTGCGGTCCCGGACGGCGCCCGCGCGGCCTCCCCCACGTCACCCACAGCGCCCAGGGCCTCGGCGACGGCCGCGTAGCGCTGCGGCGCCGCCGCGGCGCTGAACTCCACGACCGGCGGCAGGTAGAGCGCGCAGACGAGGCCGTGCGGCAGGTCGTACAGGCCGCCGACGACCTCGGCGATGCAGTGCACGGCGCCGACGTCGGCGTTGGTGAAGGCGGCGCCCGCGAGCAAGCTGGCGAGCGCCATGTCGCGACGCGCTGCGCCGTCGCCGCCGTCGGCGACCGCACGACGCAGGCTCGTCGCCGCGAGTGAGACGGCACGCACGGCGCAGAGGTCGCTGAACGGCCCCGCGTTCGTGGCCGCGAGCGCCTCGACGGCGTGGGTCAGGGCGTCGAGGCCGGTGAACGCGGTCAGCGAAGGGGGCAGTGTCAGCGTCAGCGCCGGGTCGACCAGCGCGACGGCGGGGGCCATGAGCGGGCCGCCGACGCCCAGCTTCTCCCGGCGTTCGGGGTCGGTCACGACCGCCCAGAAGGTCACCTCGCTCCCGGTGCCGGCGGTCGTCGGCACGGCGACGAGCGGTGTGATCGGTCGTACGATCCGTCGCGGCTCGTCGAGCGTGAAGTCGTACTCGACGACGTCGCCGCCGTTGGCCAGCACGAGGCCGACGGCCTTGGCCGTGTCGATCACGCTGCCGCCGCCCACGGCGACAAGCACGTCGCAGCCCGCCGCGCGCGCGACATCGGCGCCGGCGCGCACCGAGGCGACGCGTGGGTTCGGATCGATACGGTCGAACACGGTGACGGCGAGGCCGGCGCGGCCGAGGGCGTCGATGACGCCCTCGGCCGCGCCGGCCGCGCGTACGCCCGTGTCCGTCGCGAGCAGCGCACGCCGCGCCCCGAGGCGCGCGGCGTGCTCGCCGGCCGCGCGGCTGCAGCCGTCGCCGAAGACGACGCGCGTGGGCAGTACGAACTCGCTCGCCTCGGCGTACACGGCCGCCGCTCACCTCCGATCTTCCCTCGCCCCGACAGCGCGGCGAGCGCGGCCAGCGTCTCACGACTCCGGCCGCCCGCGCAACGGCGCCGAGCGCCACGACTGCCGACGGGCGGGCGCTCGACGGCGGCCCACCGACCGCCTCGGCTGCCCAGCCGACCCGTCCGTCCGTCGCAGACCCGTCGGCGCGTCGAACGTACCGCGAGGGAGCGCAGCAACGGTTTCCCCCGTGCCCGCCCGGGTCAAGCAGAGGTAAGGCACGCCCGCGGTGAGCGCAAGCCGGCGCCGCGAGGCGTACCCAAGGTACGAAGGCGCGCCGCGCGGTGCGTGCGGGCGCCGGGAGGAGGGCGAGGGCCATGCCGATCGGAGACAGCACACGACGCGTGACGAAGGCGGCCGGAGCGGCGACCGCCGCGGCCCCGTACGTACGGCGGGCCATCGGCGACGAGCAGGTACGCGAGGACCTGCGCTCCGCCGCGACCGCAGTCAGGCACCTCGTCGACGAGTTCACGGGCGACGACCGGGTCCGCAGGCTGGTCACCGACACCGGCGTGCGTCGCGACGTCGACGAGATCCTTGAGGCGATGCAGGACGCAGGCCGCCGGGTGCTTCAGCCGCGCCGGCGGGTGCGGTGGGGCTGGGTCTTCGTCTGGGGCAGCCTCGCGGGGGCAGTGACGGCGGTGTTCGCCGTGCCGCAGTCGCGGGCGGCGATCCTGCGCGGGCTCGACCGCCTGCGCGGGCGCACCCCCGCGGAGACGGAGACGGCCGCAGACGACGCGGCGACCCCGCTCAGCGCCGCTGCCTGAGTCGGCGGCGCGCGTCGCGCCGGCCGACGCGATGACATGACGGCGCGAACCCCGCCGGCGCCGGGGACGACATGGGCGGCGGAACGGCTCGCGCCGCGAGAGGCGGCGCGGCGTCGCCGACGGCCGCGAACGGCGTTCCCGCGAGCGCCGTACCTCCGGCATGACCGCGGACGAGGGCAGAGAGCAGGTGAGGGCGGCCGACCCGCTGAACGGGTCGGGCGGCCCGCCGTGCTCGTCGTCGCTCCTGCCTTCAGCCCCGCGGTATGAAGCGCCGCGTCATGACGACCGTGCAGCAGCCGTCGCAGCGCACCGTCAGGGAGTCCATCAGGCGGCGCATGAGGAGCAGCCCGCGGCCGTGCTCCGCCGCCGGGTCGCGGTTCCGCCGCTCCTCTAACGCCAGGTCGAACCCAGGCCCGGGGTCGCGGACCTCGACGCGGCACCCCCGGTCGTCGCAGCGGAGCCGCACGACGACTCCCCCACCGCGACCGTTGCAGAAGGCGAGCCCGTTCTTCACCGCCTCCTGGACGGCGAGGACGACCTCGTCACGCGTGTCGGCGGCGGCGCCGTGCCCGGCGACGAGTGCACCGACCGTCGACCGCAGCCCGCGCAACTCGGCGGCGCGCTCGACGCGCACCTCGACACGCTCGGGTCCCCGCGACGATCGCTGCGACTGACTCACCCTGATCCGCACACCCTGCTGCACTCGACCGGCAACGTCACCGTACGGTTCGCTGCACGGGCGCCGTCTCCTCGCCCGCCGTCTGCGCGGCCGCCGTCTCCGTGGCGGCACGGCGCACGACGAGGACCTGCAGGTCGTCCTCCAGCGTCCCCGCGTGCGCCTGGGCGACGTCGCGCACCGCGGCTGCGATCCGCGCCACCGGGGCGCCGCGATGCCGGCCCACGGTCTCGACCAGGCGCGCCTCACCGAAGAGGTCGCCCCCGCGGCGCGCCTCGATCACCCCATCCGTGCACAACACGAGAGTCTCCCCAGGGCCCAGCGACACCGTGTCCAGCTCGTAGCGCCAGTCGAACGCGCCGAGCGGGGGCCCGTGCCGCAGGGTCAGCAGGCAGCACGTGCCCGCACCGCAGTGCACGGGGGGAGGGTGCCCGGCGACCGCCAGTTCGAGCCGACCATCCGCGAGGCCGAGCCGTCCGAGGAGGACGCTGACGTGCTGATCCTCGTCCTCCTGGAGCAGCAGGCGGCCGGCCTTGGTCAGGACCTCCGCCGGGTCCGACGAATCGAGCCAGAGCGCGCGCACCATGGTCCGGACCCGCTCGGTGAGCCCGGCGGCGCGCACGCCCTTGCCCTCGACGTCGCCGATCAGCAGCGACAGAGCGCCGTCGGGCAGCTCCACCACATCGTAGAAATCGCCGCCCACCAGCTCCGGCTGGGCGGCGGACTGCATCACGGCGGCGAGCTCGAGGCCGTCGATGCGCGGCAGGGCGTGGATCATCTGCTCCTGCAGCGTCGTCGCGATGCGCAACTGGGCCTCGTACAGCCCGACGTTCTGCAGCGCGGCCGAGAGGTCCGTGCTCACCTTCTGCACGAAGGCGGTCTCACCGCCGGTCCAGGCCCGATGACGGGCGCGCATGAGCACGGCCAGCGCGCCCACCACGCGATCCTCGCGCACGAGGGGCGCGACGAGCGCCGCCAGCGCGCCCAACTCGTCGAGCTCGCCACTGCGCACGCCGTGCTCACCGGCGCCACAGACGCCCACGGGCGCCCTGCTCGCTTCGATCGCCGCGGCGAAACCCCCCGGGTCCACCGGCAGAGTGCGACCGAGCAGGTCGTCGTCCAGCCTCCAGCCGTAGTCGATGCGCCAGCGCCCACCGTTGTACTCGAGCACGGCGGCCGAATCGGCGGCGAGCGTCAGGCCGGCGAGCCGCACGATGCGCGGCAGAAGGCTGTCGCGGTCGAGACCGGAGGCGATCGCCGAGCCGATCGCGTTCAGCGCGCGCCCGAGCCGCTGCCGTTCGTCGACCTCGCCCTGACGGCTGGCGACCTGACGCCGGTAGTAGTCGCTGATGAAACCGGCCGCCATGCTGGCCAGTGCCCAGAAGCCGATGGCGGCGAGGCTGGCGGCGACCGACGCCGCGTCGTCGAACGGCAGGACGAAGGCGACGCTGACGGCGCCGGCGACGACCGCGACGGAGAGCCCCACCCACGGGCCGGCGAGGATGCCGAAGACCACGCAGAGGGCGGACACCGCCGACACCAGCAGGGCGCGGTGGTCGAGCGACGAGCGCTCGCCGGCGGCCAGCACGACGATGGCCACGCCGAGGGCCGCCACCGCCATCGCACGCTGACGCCGGCGCAACCAGGCGCCCACGATCTGGACTCGTGCGATGCGGTCTGCCATCTCGCTCGTCGGCTGCGGCGGCCCGTGCCCTATGGCCGCGAGCGCCGCGCGTTGTCTGAACGTACCCACACGACCCAGGATGATGCCGGCGGTCGCGCGCGGACCGCGCGCGACCGCCCCCGGACCACCACTCGCCGACCGAGCCTCAGGGGCCGGCGCGAGGGCGGCCCGAGCTCAGATCACGCAGCCCCAGCGGCCGCGCTTGGTCAGGTAGCGCTGGTGGTACTCCTCGGCGCGCCAGAACTCCGGCGCCGGCACGATCTCGGTGACGATCGGACCCGCGTAGCGCCGTTCGGCGGCGAGACGTGCCACGGCGTCGCGCGCCGCCTGCTCCTGCCCCGGGGAGTGGAAGAAGACGGCCGAGCGGTACTGTGAGCCGACGTCGGGTCCCTGCCGGTCCGCCGTCGTCGGGTCGTGCATCGCGAAGAACACCTCGAGCAGGTGCTCGTACGTGACCTGCTCCGGGTCGTACTCGAGGCGCACCGCCTCGGCGTGCCCGGTGGTGTGGGAGCAGACCTGCTCGTAGGTGGGGTGGGCGGTCGTCCCGCCGGTGTAGCCCACTTCGGTGGAGAGGACCCCGGGCACCTCGCTGAAGCGCTGTTCCACGCCCCAGAAGCAGCCCGCGGCGAAGGTCGCCACTGCCATGTCGTTCCTCGGTTTCCGTAACGGCGCCGCGCGCCCGAAGGAGACGCGGCCTCAGGCGCACTATTCCCCGCCGCTGAGGAATGGGTGCCGAGGCGTCCGGTCGCATGGACGCGGGGGTCTGACGATGGCGATGCGCGCGTCCGGCCGGGCGGCCGCCCACGTGTCCCCGCCCCGGGGTGCCGGGTACTCTGTCTGCGAGACACCGTACGCGACGGGGCGGTCATGCTCGGCAGACCGACAAAGGAGCTCGACGCGACGCCCGAGGTGGAGCGCCTCCTGCGGCAGCTGCGACGCCGGCCGCGCAGAGGCGTGCGCCGTTCGCCCGCTGTGTCGCTCGCGCGCATCGGCGCGCAGCTTGCCGGCTTCGGCGAGGCGGCCGTGGCGCCGCTGCTGGCCGAGCTCGACGAGCTCGGCGACCCCGGCGCCGTCGCCCTGGCCGCCGTCGGCCGACCGGCCCTCGCCGCGATCGTGCGCGACCTCGAGGGCGCGCCGCCGAGGCGGCGCGCCCTGCTCATCCACGCCCTCGGCATGTCGGGCCTCGCCGAGGCGGTCGGCCCGCTGCGCGCGCAGCTCGCGACCGCCGACGCCGACGCACGCCGCGCCGCCGGGCTTGCCCTCGAGCGCCTCGCCAAGGGCTTCGTACGCGACCTCGGCGACGGCGCCCGACGCGAGCAGGCGATGCTCGTGCTCGAGCGGATCGGCGCCCCGGCGGCCTGGCCGGTCGGCGACGCTCTCCGCGACCCGCGCCGGGGGCTCGTCGCGGCGCGCGTGATGGGCAGGATCGGTGAAGTCGCGGTGGATCCGGCGATGACGGTTCTCCTGCAGAGCGGTCGCAGCCTCGCGCCGCACGGCGACCCGGCGGCGGTCTACGCCGCCGAGGCTCTGGCCCAGATCGGCGAGCCCGCCCTCGATCCGCTGCTCACCCTGCTCTACGACCGCCGCGAGCGGCCGCCGCTCCGCGCCGCAGCCGCACGAGCCCTCGGGGAGATGGGCGAGATCGCCGAGGCGCGCCTGCGGGAGGCGCTGCTCGTCAACGAGGCCTTCGTGCGTCGGTGCGCGGCGGCGGCGCTCGGCGAGGACGCCGCTGTCGAGTGAGTCCCGCCCCTGCCGATCGGCCTGCGGGAGCGACGGACCCGACGCCACCCCGAGCGGCCGACCTCCCCGGCCCGCAGCGCCTGTAGTATCGTCGCGCCGCACCCACGGACCGGAGGTCACCATGGACCAGCCCGCAGCGCCGCGGCGTCCGTACGTCGCCGCCCATATCGACGAGCTCACGAACGTGTTCTACGACGAGGCCCCCGAGACCGAGTGGAAGCCGGTCCGGCGGTACTTCGGCATCGGCTCTTTCGGCACCAATCTCTTCCGCGCCACGCGCGCCGGCGACACGCTCACCCACGACCACACCGAGACGGAGGGGGCCGGGACGCGGCACGAGGAGCTCTTCCTCGTCGTCGCCGGGCACGCCACGTTCACCGTCGACGGCGAGGAGATCGACGCCCCGGCCGGCACCTTCGTGTACGTGCCCGACCCCGACACGATGCGCGGCGCCGTCGCCCGCGAGGCGGGCACCGCGTTGCTCGCCGTCGGCGCCGAACCCGGCTCCGTCTACGCACCCTCGGAGTGGGACACGGAGGCGCTGCCGGGCTGAGGCATGGCCTGCGCGCAACCGTCCGGCCGCGGCAGCGGCTGCGCCCAAGCCGCGGCCGGCTGCCCGGCCGCGTTCATGCGGCGCAATGCCATTCTGGTAACATAATAGGGAAGCAAACGAAAATAAGCACCCCCGGCCGCCGGCACATTGGTGCGCAGGAGACGCAGGGTCGAGACGGGGAACTCGACCATGCCTGCGCCCGCGCGGTGGATGTAGCGTGGCGCGTCCGGGATCCCGTACCGGTAGTTGCGCACCGGGAAGACGCTGGAGTCGTAACGGATCCCCTGGGCCTGCAGCACGTCGAAGGCCCACGGGCTCTGGCGTGTGATGGAGAAGAACGGGGCCCGGTGTCCGGCGATGGGGCCGTCTACCAGAGAGCCGAGGACATCGAGCGAGCGCTTCAGGTCAGCGGCAAACTCGGCGGGTCCCAGCCGGTACACGAAGGCGTGGTCGTACCCGTGCGTGCCGATCTCGTGCCCGGCGGCGCGGATCAGCCGGATCAGTTGTGGTGCATCCTCGGCGGCGCGGCCCAGAACGAAGAAGGTGGCGCGCACATCGGCTTCGTGCAGCAGCGACAGAAGCCGCCGCGTGCCTACCTCGAGCCGTGGCTCGAAGGACTGCCACTGCCGGGGCTCGATCTCCAGTCCCTGGAACCAGTCCTCCAGATCCACGGTAAAGGCGTTGGTCAGGCCCCCGGAGTTCACCGGGCACTCCCGGCGGCGGTCTCCATGGCGGTCGCCAGAACAGCGGCGCTGCGCGCCAGCGAATACCTGGCCTCCACGATCTGGCGTCCGCGCGCGCCCATGCGGCGCCGGAGCTTTCGGTCCAGTATCAGCTCTTCCAGCCGGCACTCCCACTCCTCGTCCGAGGTGACCAGGAAGCCGCTTGTGCCATCCTCCACGATCTCTGCGTTGATGCCCACCGGGCTGGCCACC
>ENA-OSEO01004936-OSEO01004936.1-sediment-metagenome-genome-assembly--contig:-NODE-4936-length-13369-cov-10.950797_pt1 | contig 13369 bp, 14 predicted proteins | sample MGYA00237883_ERZ534232 | MGnify/ENA metagenome assembly ERZ534232
GGTTTCCATCTCTTGGAGTTTGTATTTATTATCCAAAACGCCGATTTCCGTTACCCGCCCCTTGGGAATCCAGCCGCCGTGTGGAACCCCAAGCTTAATGGCAACATCGAGGGCCGCCTGGTCCGCGCCGGTCTGACCACCTGAAATTATTTTCTTAAGCATTATTTTATTCAATCCATGTCAGTTCAATATTTATCGTCGTGTTATTTCCAAAACGCCTTTACAGGGGAAAAACGAACTTGTTACAACCGCGTCTCTTTGTTTTGGATTTCTAAGTCGCTGTCTTGAGCAGAAAGGCAGGTTACCTGAGCGTTCATGACGGCACCGGTTTCTATAACCAAATTTTTACAGACAATTTTACCCGTACATTTTCCGGTGGATAGTAAAATCAATTCCTTTGAGGCTCTGATTTCTCCTTCAAAAGTTCCGCCGATGGTCATGCTTGCAACTTTCGTATCTGCATAAACAGAGCCTTCTTCGGCAATGACGACATTTTCCCCGATAATTGTACCTTTCACGACCCCTTTAATGATAAGTCTTCCTCTGGTAGAAACCGTACCATCTATGGTTAATTCTTTGTCGATGATGGAAAAGTCCTTGGATATAATATTCACGATGCATCTCCGGTTATCATTTCAACGTAACGGCGTCACCTTTTTCAATGTTTAATTTGCGGGAGGCGTTACCGCAGTTCAGTGCAATTTCAAGGAATCCGAAGCTCCCGATAACGGCAAGCGGATTCCCTGGTGGGGTATCCGTATAGCTATGGGACAAACGCTTAATTACAGTTTTACCTACTTTAATTTCAAGTTTTTTTTCAGAGAAGTTCTTCACAAATTTTTTAAGACAGTTAACATCAATATTGGAAATGCAATTCCCAAAGCGATCAATGGAAATAATTTTTCCTACCAATTCGTCTTTATTTGAAAGATATGGTTTTGGAACGCTCAATCGAACAAGATCCTGTTGATCCAGGAGAGGGCCGAGTTTGGTTATATGGACCCCCTTGGTTATATGGGAGGCTACAGGTGCAAAAATATCCCGCCCATGAAAGGTCCGGCTTATGGGATTCAAAAAGTAACGGGTATTTTGAACGCGAACACTTGCATCAATTTCCCCTTCATCCATTAAAAGCGTTAAAACACCGTTATCCGGTGCGAGAAAAATATGGCCCGCCGATTTAATTGCAAGAATCGCACGATTCCCGCCGACCCCTGGATCTACAACAATAACATGTACCGTGCCTTCCGGAAAATAAATGTAGGAAGATTTTATGAGATAGGCAGCCTCGACCAGGTCCTGTGGATCGACATAATGACAGATATCAACGACCACGGCCGAAGGGTTAAGAGAAAGGATAACACCTTTCATGACACCGACATAGGCATCCTCGGTGCCGAAATCCGTCAGGAGTGTAATAATCGACATAATATAGTTGTTATGGCTTCGAAAGCATTCATTTTGAATAGGATTTTGTTTTTGGTAATTGTTCAGGTTTATGAAGCAAATCTGAAGCAATTCATTTTCAAGAGGCTAAACGCTTACGGTTTTTGAAAATTGAGCGCTTCATATACAATTATATTTTTACGAAACCAACCATCATTGAAACATTCTTTTCTGGTAGCTAAATCCAAAATGCTTGTACGCCGCTTCGGAAGCCTTTCTCCCGGAAGATGTTCTTGTGACAAGCCCGATTTTCAAAAGATACGGTTCAATAACATCCACAAGTGTATCCGTTTCTTCCTGGAGGGTCGCTGCGATGGCCTCAATGCCCACCGGACCGCCTTTATAAAATTCGATAATTGTTTTCAAATATCTTCGATCAAGATTGGTCAGTCCTTTTTCATCCACACCCTCTAACATCAGCGCGGCCTCAACGGTCTTTTTTGTAATAATCCCATCTGCACGAACCTGTGAATAATCCCGAACGCGCTTGAGAAGCCTGTTTACAATTCGTGGCGTCCCTCTGGATCGAGTTGAAAGTTCTTTTGCACCTTCATCGTCCACAGTGACCTTGAGCAGATCGGCAGAACGTCGGATGATTTTTACAAGATCCGCTTCATTGTAAAAATCGAGACTCCTGAAAATACCGAAGCGGTCCCGTAACGGTGCAGATAAAAGACCAACCCGGGTGGTAGCCCCAACCAGTGTAAAGCGGTTCAAACGGTATCTGTGACTTCGGGCATGGATCCCCTTGTCAAATACAAAGTCCACGGCAAAGTCTTCCATTGCAGGGTACAAAAATTCTTCTACAATTTTCGGAGTCCTGTGAATCTCGTCGATGAACAGAATATCTCTGTCTTCCAAATGGGTAAGAATGCCAATAAGATCCCCGCCTTTTTCAAGGGAAGGGCCGGACGTCGCAGTAAGGTTGCCCCCCATTTCCTTTGCGATAATGTGCGCCAATGTTGTTTTTCCAAGTCCGGGTGGACCGTGAAAGAGAATATGGTCAACCGGCTCCTCACGCTGCAACGCCGCTTCAAGTGCAATTTTAAGCGCCTCGACGACTTCGGTTTGGCCGACGTAATCCGCGAAGTGCTCAGGTCTTAAGGACAGAATTTCCGGTTCCTGATCAACCAGGAGACAGGATCCCGTAACAATGCCTTGTTTGTCGGTAGAATGTGTTGGCATGTCATCTGTCATTTGCTTAACTCAACGGTAGTAAAACGATGGTGTCATCAATCAGCTTCGAGCATTTTCTCCGCGATACACTTCTTCAAAGAGTTCTTCCGGGGTTGATATGGTACTGTTTCGTTCCATGGCATCGATGATCATCTGTTTCGCCTCTTTTTTGTGGTAACCCAACTGATCTACAAGTACATCCAAAACCTGCTGGGACAAATCCTCGACCACGGGAACTTCTTCTTCCGGGGCCTTTCGAATCAGCGCAAATTTATCCATCTTCCCTTCAAGGGTGGCAATAATCTTGCGTGCCGTCCGGTCGCCGATACCTTTCAACTGCTTAAGGGTTGAAAGATCTTTTGATTCTATGGCCCTTGCAATGTCACGAACGGGTAAGTTTAATGCCTTTACCGCCTTTAAGGCACCGATGGCCTCAACAGAAATGAAATATTGAAAAAATTCTTTTTCAACCTCAAGATTAAAACCGATCAGAACCGGCTTTGGCTGACGTTCGGTCTGCTGGTGGTAAATATAGAGTGAAACCGGATCACCGACAGACTTTGCTCTTATGGTGTCCATTACAAATACAGGGAGTAAAACTTCATAGCCGACCTGATTGGCCAGAACCAGTATCCGATCATCCCCTTTTTTTAAAAGTTTTCCTTCAAGATAACCGATCATTGCATCCTGTTTTTTTCCTTTGCCGTTTGAGCAAATCCGTCATTATACCGGAACAATCCCAAAAGCGCCAAACCCATTGCATCGGAGGCGTGATACGGCCGAATCGGCGTCGCCAAATTTAAAAGACGCCGTACGGCCTTTTCAAGCTGAATTTTAGTTGCATTGCCGTTTCCGGTCAAAATTTGTTTGGATTCGCGAACAGGGACTTCGATGACAGGCACCTCCATCCTGCATCCCGCAAGGAGGACAACACCCGTGACTTTACCCAATGTTATCCCTGCATTTGGAAATTTATCAACGGAAAATATATCTTCCACAACCATCAGGTCAGGCTTTTCATCCTTCAAGACCTTAAGAAGATTTGAAAAAATTTGATTAAGGCGGCTCGGTAAAGGAAGATTTTTTGAAGTATGGATACTGCCGAAGGAAAACCCGTCAACTTTAATTCCCATTCCCCTGACAATTCCAACACCTGTTGCAGATAAGCCTGGATCTATGCCGATAACCTTTATCATCCCACGCTCTTTTCTTGATATAACGTGTTGGATCTCAAGAGAGAGGTACAATCCTTAATTTTTGTATCCTGTATCCTGAATCCCACATCCGGTATCAAGCAACACCCCGTTAAGGTGTAATTCCTTTTAATTTGTTTTCGGCAATTTTTGCTTCGTTTGATTTCGGGTATTTTTTAATAAGCTCCGACAAGATCAGGCGTGCATTTGCTTCATCTCCCAGATTAAAAAAAGCGAAGCCCTGTTTTAAAAGCGAAGCTTTAATCTTATTCCCTTTTGGATATGTTTCGATTACTTTCTGGTATTCCAGGATCGCTTTTTCATACCATTTTTCACGATAGTAGGTTTCGCCGATCCAAAACTGGGCGTTATCTGCATTTTCCGATTTGGGATTTTGTTTTAAAAAACTTTTAAATCCTTCTCGCGCAGCATTAAAGTCACCTTTATCATACGCGGTTTTTGCAGACAGGTACATATCATTTTCTGAAAGTGTCTTTTCAGCTTGTTTTGCGGGCGGTTTCTCTGAAACCGGCTTCGGTTTTTGATCGGGCTCCGTAGATTCAAAGTTCAGATACTGCTCCAGGCGTGCAATACGGTCTTTATTTAAACTTGCGGTCTTATCAATGGCATCGAGTTTATTCTCTCTTTTTTCTGATAATTCATCGAATGCCTTTATTTTCTGATTCAGCAAATATTGTATCTCGTCAAGTCTTCCACTTAACATCCGAATTTCTTCCTGGAGTTGATCCATGTTGGCATTTTGGCCTGCGGTTTTGCTTCTAAGCTCTTGATCAGTAGCTTCCCGGGCATCCAGTTTGGCTTCGAGCTGTTTGTTTTTTTGTTCCGCTTCCCTATAGCGCTGTTCCGCTTTGGCCAGGCGGTTATCCAGTGTGATTACATCGTGCTGCGACGCACAACCGATCAAGACGATCATACCTGATAGAAGGATTGATATTTTTTTTTTCATGGCAGGATTTAAATTGGGGCTTTACCCCCTTGTTGAGGTACTGGAAACATTGTCGTGTTTCCCGGTATGTTAATATTTCATTTTGGTTGATAATCGGCCAAGCGGTCGGGGTGTTTCCATCTTCATGGAGGGATTTAACCCACAAAAACACCCCGATCCTTTAAATGGTTTGGCCACCAAAATAGATTTGTTGCATGCGATTATAGCGGCATTGCAATTTTATGACGCTGTTAGTTTATGGTAAAATGGCATCTACGGTTTTTTGCCCAGGCATCTTCATTTTGACCGGAATCCACCGGACGCTCTTCACCGTAGCTTATGGTGGTTAAGCGTGATGCCGGAACGCCAAGGTCAACTAGAAAATTCTTTGCACTGGCAGCACGTCTATCTCCCAGTGCAAGGTTATACTCGTTCGTACCCCGCTCATCACAGTGTCCCTCGATGGTTGACATCGCACCGGGGTTATTCATGAGCCATTCAGCTTTTTTAGTCAAAATTTTCTGTGCTTCTGCAGTTAAAGCGGAACTGTCAAAATCAAAATGGATATCCTCATTCAGAAATCTGTCCCTGGCTTCCTGTTTCGTCATGGCTTCTTCCTGGAGTCTTTCTTCTTCGAGTGCCCGCTGTCGTGCCAACGCTTCCTGTCTTGCTCTTTCAGCAGCATCATCTCCGGCCTGTTGTTCCAGCGTGGTATCTTCCTTTACCACCTTCTTTGCACATGAAGCAGTAAACAGCAAACCTGGAATAATAAATGTCAGTGCCAAAATTATCCATAATCTTTTTCGCATTGTTGCCTCCTTTTAATCGTTTAGTCGTGAACTTTTTGGATTTATAGACAAAAAATCTGAACCATACATTTCCCTATCACGAACGATACACAATAAGTGATATCGTCTTCGCCTGGTTGAGCATATTTTTTTACATTGAACCCCTGGTCCTCCCGCGAAATGCCGGATTATTGATGGGCCAGGATTTTTTACTGATCGGTCATTCTGGGTGACCATTTTGGTTGTGACTGCTGGCCTTTCAAGGCGAGTAACCGTCTCTGATCGGTTCCAAAGCTCGTCATGACATAGATTCTGGTAAGTCCTTCCCGCGTTGAGCTGAAAACGATGAGATTCCCGTCCGGGGACCAGGACGGTGATTCGTTGTCGCCTTCGTTATGTGTCAATTGAATCGGCCCCTGGCCGTCGATTCCGATCAGAAAGATATTGTTTCGTCCATTTTCCATGCCTGAATAGGCCAATTTATCGCCCTTTGGAGACCAGCTTGGCTGTGTATTATAGCGCCCCTGAAACGTTAATCTGCGTGTCTGGCCGGAGTCTATATTTATTATATAAATTTGGGGCGTTCCGGATCTATTGGAAACAAAGGCCATATTTTTGCCGTCCGGCGACCAAGCGGGAGATACATCAATGCCTTTACTATTGGTCAATCTTTTAGTAACTTTCCCGGTTTCGGTCAATAAATAAATTTCAGAATCGCCTGAAAATGAAAGCGACGCCGCCAGGAGGGATCTGTTCGGAACCCATGCAGGTGAATGGTTAACCCCCTCTTTCGAAACCACAGACCCCCGATTTTCTTTTAAATGTTTTATGTAAAGATCGGGCTTTCCCCTGGCGTAAGAGGTATAGGCCATCCATTTTCCATCCGATGACCAAGAGGGATCGATGGTGATGCTGTTGGTATGCGTTACTCTCCTGGGATTGTATCCGTCAAATTCGCAGATGTAAATTTCCTTGGTACCCGAAGTCGTTGAAACAAATGCAATTTCAGTATCAAAAATACCCCGGTCTCCGGTGAGGCTGTAGATCACCTCGCTACAAAAACGACGAATGATTCTTCTCTGATCGCTGATCCCCCCCTTGTACCTTTTTCCAACCATCAATTTTTCTTTAAAGGTGTCATACAGCCGAAGCTCAATTTCAAGCAAATTGTCTTTTACCAGCACACCGCCGGTAACCAAAAGCTCCGCGCCGACACTGGTCCAGTCGTGAAAATTGACATTGGCAAAAGCGGCATCCGTTTGAGGATCCACCAGAAAGGCCTCTCGATTCATAATTTTAAAATATCCTGTGAAATCAAGTGTTTCTGAAAGCAAATCAGATAATGTTTTCGACAACAGGGCAGTATCGTTTCCGCCGGATATTTTTTTGAATACAGGAACTGCGATGGGGAGTTTCCTTAGATAGGGATGGGTGATATCGATATAATCGTATCCAGCCAGAGACACCCCGCACATCGTCAGAAAAATTATGGATGCAATCATCCAAAATATCAGTGTTCGGCAAACTTTCATCACAGAAGCAAACTCCTTTAATCCTTAAATGAAATGTCCTTTTTTGGTTTTGTAAATCGTGTTCCAAAGACCCAAGTTATTGACTGATACCCGAAGACGTGAAGTGAAAGCCGGCTTCAAAGTATGGACGCGAATACCCTGTTGGGAGGGGTGGAAGGGGATTCGACTTAAGAATCGCCTTTTTTGCCTGTTCGTCAAAATAGCTGTTGCCGGATCTCTTATCGAACCATGTATCCTTTATTTCTCCGTTCTGCATGACCTTGATCGCTGCCCATGCTTCAAGATCCGTGCGACCTCCGGCCAGTTGCTCGTTGAATGACCAGTTTTTTTGAATCCGGTAGGCGATTTCAACCAAATATATATCCATGAGTTTCAATTCTTTTTTACCGCCGGTGCCGGTTCCGCCGGGAAGACCTTTTCCTTCGGTTTCCTGTGGTTTACCCAGGTTCGGAGGGCCGGTCCTTTCGACCTGATCCTTCAAACGGGCAATTGCCTTTTCGACCGGATCGGGTCTCGATTCTTCGACTTTTTTTTCAATTCGGCTGATGGCACTTTTAACCACCTTGTCAGCTTTGAACGTCTTTTTTTTAAGGGCCTCCTTAACCTTTGTCTCCTTTGGCTCCAGAGAAATAGACGGTGAAGGTTTTTGAACGGTTTCAGGAGGTTTTTTGTCGGATAGGGTTGCAGCCTCGACTTTCTTTTCATTTGCGGGCGGTTTTTTAGGTTCCGCAGGCCCTTGTTTTACCGGTGCCGGAGCGCTTTTCGAATCCGGCAACGAAACAAGGCTAACGTTTATATATGACATAGAAGGCTTTTTGCTGGTGGCATAGCCGGGTGCTAAAATCAAGATCACAAATAGAACCAGATGGCATAAGAACGAAACAGCGAAGTTCAAAAAAAATGTTCGGCGTTCGCGTTCCTCCTCTTGGGGTGAATAGTTATGGGGAGTTGTCTTTTGGTTCATCGGTTTTTTTGCTTTTTGTCAATTGCCTTTATTCGTTTCGCGAATCGGCTCCGTCACCATGCCCAGATTTTCAACCCCGGCCCCTTTTATTTCAGACATAACGCGAACAACAAACCCGTAAGGAATTTCCCGATCCGCCCGAAGATAGACTTCCCGTTCGTCCCGACCTTCAAGAATCGTTTTTAGCTTTTCCTGTAGAAAATCGAGGTCTACCTGATACGTGTTGATAAACAGCTGGTTTTTGTTGTTAATGGTGATGACGAGATTCTCTTTTTTTGCCTCAAGCGGCTCTGAGGTGGTTTCCGGCAATGCAACATCTACACCCTGCATCATCATGGGTGCGGTTACCATAAAAATAATCAAAAGAACGAGCATAACATCTACAAATGGTGTTACATTAATATCGGACATCAGGCGATCGCCGTTGGTTCCAATTGCCATTATTGCTTCTCCTTTAAACCGTAAGTGAACGAAAACGCTTCAATGGATGTCAAGGTTTATTTGTTTTATCCACGGTTAGAAGGTTGGAATTTCCGCGCCGTTAACCCATTATATCACGTTCAATAATATTAAGAAAATCTGCGGAAAAATTTTGAAGTTCGGACTCGATAATTCTTATCTTCTGCATGAAATGATTAAATGCGATGACAGCAGGGATTGCAGCGGCCAATCCGGCCGCTGTTGCGACAAGTGCTTCTGAAATTCCAGGTGCGACGACGGCAAGGCTGGCCGAACCTTTGAGACCGATGCCGTGAAAAGAACTCATGATACCCCACACGGTTCCGAATAATCCGATAAAAGGCGCTGTGTTCCCGGTTGTTGCGAGGAAAGGGACCATTCGAATCATTCGGGTCGTTTCACTGTTAATGGCCCGGCGCAAAGCCCGTTGAACGTTGCCGGTTCCGGTGAATCTTGCACCTAAAGAAGCGCTTTCGGTTCCCGGTGTGTGTTTCGATTCCTGCACCATCGAAGCACCGGAACGGCTCAGATTTTTAAGTTCCGTATACCCCACGCGAAAAATCCTGGCAACGGGGCTGCCGCTTAGCTGCTTGGCCTTGTTAAACGCGCTCGATAGATTCCGGCTCGTCCAGAAGAAATCAATAAATTCAGCCGATTCTGCAAATGCTTTTTTGATATAGCGATATTTCATGATCATGATTGCCCAGGACATCACTGAAAAAAATAAAAGAAGCAGCAGCACAAACTTTACCATCGGTCCTGCATGAATCATCATGTTGAGTATATCTAAATTCGTAGCATTCATATAAAACTCCGTAAGTTAAAAATTAAATGATACTGTTTGTTTTCAAAAAAAACAATCAACAAACAAAATGGTTTGACCTTTGAACTATATGAACCTGGTTTTGCTGTCAAGAAATTTGGTTGTTCCCAATATTTTCATTCATTTTTAGGTTGCTTTTGGAACAACCTGCAAATACACATAAAAGTTGAAACAGCGGCCCCTTACGAAAACTAGGAAAGAGAAAAGAGGACAAGGGAAACCACGGATACACACGAATACACACAAATTAAAATAACAATATTTATGTTTATTTGCGTCCATTTGCGGTTATCTATTTTCTAATTCCTCATTAAACTTAAAAAAATTAAGGATCATTCTATGAAAAATATCTCAAATCTGCTGTTTAAAGCAAATATTTTAAAAAAAATTCCCAGATCCGGCTACCATTTTTTAGGGTCAGGTAAGGAATCCGTGGCGGAACATTCATTTAGTGTTTCGTTCATTGCCTTTGTCATGGCTCAAATGGAACCGGATATTGATGCCTTAAAACTGATCTCCATGTGCCTGGTTCATGACCTTCCAGAGGCGAAGACAGGCGACCTGAATTATGTCCAGAAAAAATACGTGACGGCAAATGAAAATAAGGCCGTGGAGCATATAACCAAGAGTTTGCCGTTTGGCACCACACTCGCTGAGTTGATATCGGAATTCAATGAACGTCGATCCATGGAGTCCAAACTGGCCCATGATGCAGATCAGCTGGCGCTTATTCTGGATTTAAAAACCCTTTCGGATATCGGATACGCTCCCCCGAAAAAGTGGCTTCCGTTCGCTTTAAAGCGTTTGGAGACCAAAACCGGTCAGGCCATTGCTCAAAATATTATGGAAACAGAATGGGACGCCTGGTGGCTTGAAAATTATATTGACAGCCCGGCTAAAAAAGAATAATTTTCTTTGTTTGAGCTAGAATGAACATTATGTTTTAAAAGAATAAGTTAAACACGGTTTTGTTCCGCCGTTATTCATGTCATAATACGTTCAACATATCGGAGGAAAAAAAATGAATTGGTTCACCAATACCTTCGGGAGTTCTGTAGGGAAAAAACTGATGATGGCGGCTACCGGCCTTTTGTTCTGTGTTTTTCTGCTGTTGCATCTTGCCGGCAATTTGACCATTTATATGGGTAAAGATGTTTTTAATTCCTATTCGGAACATCTCCATTCTTTAGGCCCCCTCCTTACCTTGGCGGAATGGGGGCTTTTAATTTTTGCCGTTATCCATATTTCTACGGGCCTGCTCCTTTTTTATCAGAATTTCAAAGCCAGACCCGAACGATATTCAGTCAATAAACGTGCGGGCGGCCGAACGCTTGGATCGGCTACCATGCCGTACACCGGTGTTATCCTGCTTTTGTTTGTTATTTATCACCTGCTCAATTTTCATTTTGTGGATAAAACCCATACCACCATTTTTCAGATCGTATCGAATGCATTCGCACAGCCAAGCTATGTCTTGATTTATACCTTTGCCATGATCATTGCGGCGCTTCATGTCAGCCATGGATTTTGGAGTGCATTTCAGACCCTTGGCGCCAATCATCCGAAATACACGCCTTTTCTAAGGGGTCTGAGTCTGGTATTCAGCCTGGTTATCGGGATCGGGTTTGGTTTTATTCCGATTTATGTTTCGCTATTAGTATAAGGAGATCATCATGCAGCTTGACGCAAAAATTCCTTCCGGTCCGCTTTCAGAAAAATGGGATAAACACCGTTTTGAGCTTAAACTTGTCAATCCGGCCAACAAAAGAAAATATAGTATCATTGTGGTGGGTACCGGTCTTGCCGGCGGATCAGCAGCGGCCTCACTGGCCGAACTCGGCTATTATGTAAAAAATTTCTGTGTCCAGGACAGCCCGCGGCGTGCCCACAGTATTGCCGCTCAAGGCGGAATCAACGCCGCCAAAAACTATCAAAATGACGGTGACAGCATCTGGCGCCTTTTTTACGATACCATCAAGGGCGGAGATTTCAGAGCCAGAGAAGCCAATGTGTATCGCCTGGCTCAGGTCAGTAACCATATTATCGACCATTGTGTTGCCCAGGGGATTCCCTTTGCACGCGAATATGGCGGGCTCCTTGCCAATCGAAGCTTTGGCGGTGCTCAGGTTTCCAGGACATTTTACGCCAGAGGCCAGACCGGCCAACAACTTCTTTTGGGCGCATACGGTTCACTGATGCGGCAGGTGGCGGCCGGCCGGGTCACCCTGTTTCCTCGCCGGGAAATGCTGGACCTGGTGGTGATCAACGGCCAGGCAAGGGGCATCGTCGTCCGAAATCTGGTTACCGGAGAAATTGAAAGCCATGCAGCCGATGCCGTGGTTATGTGCACCGGCGGATACGCCAACGTATTTTACCTTTCAACCAATGCCATGGCATCCAATGTGAGTGCAACATTCAGGGCCTATAAAAAAGGCGCTTTTTTCGCCAACCCTTGTTATACGCAAATTCACCCGACGTGCATCCCGGTGCATGGAACCTACCAGTCCAAACTGACGCTCATGAGTGAAAGTTTGCGAAATGACGGTCGTGTTTGGGTGCCGAAAACGCCCGGAGACAAACGGCCACCGAATCAGATCCCAGAATCTGAAAGAGATTATTACCTTGAAAACAAATACCCAAGTTTCGGGAACCTGGTTCCCCGGGATGTGGCGTCGCGAAATGCCAAAGCGCAGTGCGATATGGGCAAGGGCGTCGGAGAGACCGGTTTTGCGGTGTATCTTGATTTCAAGGATGCCATCAAAAGAGACGGGAAAGACGTTATTGCCCAAAAATACGGCAATCTTTTTCAGATGTATGAAAAAATCACCGCTTCGAATCCGTATGAAGAACCCATGATGATTTATCCGGCATCTCATTATGTAATGGGAGGTCTGTGGGTCGATTACAATCTCATGAGCACCTTGCCTGGGCTTTTTGTTCTGGGAGAGGCCAACTTTTCGGACCACGGTGCCAACCGCCTGGGCGCCAGCGCTTTGATGCAGGGACTCGCGGACGGTTATTTCGTGATTCCCTACACCATCGGCGGATATCTTGTCGGAATGGATCACTCGGACGTAACCACCGATCATCCGGCGTTCAAAGATGCGGTTCAATACGTAAATGAACGCGTGAAGCGTCTTCTGGCCATAAACGGAAAACGGACAGTGGATGACTTTCACCGTGAGTTGGGTCATATTCTGTGGGAATATTGCGGCATGTCGAGAAACGACGAAGGTCTTCTGAAGGCCAGGAACATGATACAGGCACTTCGGGAGGAGTTCTGGCAAAATGCCATGATACCGGGTTCCGACAAAGATTTCAATCAGAGCCTGGAACGTGCCGGCCGGGTGGCCGATTTTCTCGAGTTTGCAGAACTTTTGGTCATCGATGCCTTCGAGCGCAAAGAATCCTGCGGCGGCCATTTTAATGAAGGCTACCAGACCGAGGAAAACGAGGCAAAGCGCGATGATGAGAATTTCTGTCATGTGGCCGCATGGGAATATAAAGGGGATGACACGGAACCCGAACGACACATAGAACCGCTTGTTTTTGAAAACGTCCAATTGACACAGAGGAGTTACAAGTGACAAAAAATATAAACATTACGCTTAAGGTCTGGCGCCAAAAGAACGCCAACGTTAAAGGCGGTTTTGAAACCTATCATGCCACCCATATTTCAACAGACATGTCATTTTTGGAAATGATCGATGTCGTTAACGAACAGTTGACCCTTGACGGCAAGGACCCCATTGCGTTTGATCATGACTGCCGGGAAGGGATCTGCGGCATGTGCGGCGCCGTCGTCAACGGGCGTGCACACGGGCCTGAAAAGGGAACCACGCTGTGCCAGCTTCACATGCGCCATTTTTCCGACGGTGATACCATCGTCATCGAACCCTGGCGCGCCAGGGCATTTCCCATCATAAAGGATCTTGCCGTGGATCGCAGCGCCTTCGACAAGATTATCATTGCAGGGGGGTATATCTCCGTAAACACCGGCGGTGCGCCGGATGCCAATGCATTACCCATCCCCCAGGAAATT
>ENA-OSEO01004937-OSEO01004937.1-sediment-metagenome-genome-assembly--contig:-NODE-4937-length-13369-cov-9.809886_pt1 | contig 13369 bp, 14 predicted proteins | sample MGYA00237883_ERZ534232 | MGnify/ENA metagenome assembly ERZ534232
AACTTCTTCTCTATGCGTACGACAATAGCATCCATCATGGGCCATGGAAATATGGATCGATGTTCGAACTGCCCTGGAGACCATGGGATGTCTGGAGAGAGTGAAGGGAGATGCTCAAGTGAAGCGCGTATCAATGGCCTTTATCGTTGTGCTTTCCTTCTGCTGTGTGTTTTCGAGAGCGCAAGATTATTATGTCGCAGAAGTCTCCGGCAAACCAAGATGAATTTGGTGAATAGATTCACTTCAGTCAGTTGAATATATACTAGACTCAAAAAGTGGGTGAGACAGGTGTTCAGAATCGATTTTCAGCTGGATAAGGACAGCACGGTTCCGTTATATTTGCAGTTAATTGAAATGCTAAGAAAGAAAATCCTATCGGGCGAATATCCCGACGGCTCTAAGTTGCCTTCTGTCAGAGAAATCGAACAGCTTCTCGGCGTGAGCAAGAATGTTGTCTTGAAAGCTATGAACGAACTCTACGTGGATGATCTTGTCTACCGAGAAGTGGGCAGCGGTACATATATTCGCGCCAAAAAAGAGAAGGGAGCCGACACCGGACCCATCGACTGGTGCAAACACCTGGATACCTGGTACAGACATACTCATCAGTTCAAGAAGAGATCACCGACGAGTGAAATTGCGACGCGCGGTCTCCAGGTGATTTTTCATAACGAATCGCCAGACGATCAACTGATCCCACATCAGCTCCTTAAGGCCCTCACGCAAAGAGCGATGAAAAGCGACATCTTCATGGAGACGGTTAACTATGTGGAGCATCCAAAAGGATTGCGTGATCTTCGAAAAGCAATATGTATGAGACTCGGATGTAATGGGGAGAGCCTGAAGCCGGAAAATGTTATCGTAAGCGGCAGAAACGTCGAATCGGAGCATTTGATCTTCAAAGCCTTCACCAGACAGGGAGAAGCAGTTGTGATTGAAAACCCCACAAATATGAACGTGCTCGGAATTCTGAAGACCCTGCATCTGAAGGTAATTCCCGTTAGAAGAAGTATCGAGGGAATCGATCTAAACCAACTTGAAGATGTTCTCAGAAAGAATTCCGTGAAACTTGTCTATTTGCAGTCAACTGCGGGTGAACCGATGGGTACGACTATGCCTGACAGGAAGAAACAGGAACTTGTAAGGCTTGCCGCAAGTCACAGAGTTCCAATTGTCGACGACTTGACCGGCGGCTCCGAGTTTCAGTACACGGGAAAGACTCCCTTTCCAATGCGCCACTTTGAGGAAGACAACGTTGTTTTCGAAATACATGACATAGTGAAAACCTTTGGAGCTGGAGTCACAACAGGCTGGATAGTAGGCCCGGATAAAGCTTTGGACTTATTGTGGAGTTCAATGAGAGTCATGGAGAGAGATGTCGCAGGATTACTTCAGCTGGTGACGAATGAGATACTCAACTCCGAGTTTTACGATCACCATCTTTCCTTCGTCCATGAGAAACTTACAAAAAGACGAGAATTGTTAATCCATGCCTGTAACAGATATCTGCCGTCATATGCCAAAGCCAATATCTGTGATTCGGGAACAAGCTGGTGGGTAGAGCTTCCGAAGGGCTTTGATGTGCGCGACATAAGAAAGAATCTCAACAGAAAGAACATAGAGATTGCGCCGGGAAACTGGTTCTTCAATGACGAAAGAGGGTACAACTTCTTCAGACTGGGACTGTATGTTAAGGAAGAGTACATAGAACCGGCGCTGATAGAAATAGGAAAGACAATTGAGAGGTACAGAAAGCACGAGTTCGGCTCAGTCACGAAGTTCGAATACACAAGCTGGTGATGTGCACTGTAGTGGATTTCGAGGTTGAAAGTGGCTCATTCAACGAGAAGAGTTCACTTCTGTTCGGTGCAAAGGAGCTTAATCGAAAACTCATTCAAAGACTGCCGTTAACACGTGAAGTTTCGAAGTCACTCCTGGCTCTTTGGAAGGAGCGTGATTGTCTGTGAAAAGGTTCATGATCACTTCGGAAAGCGAGCTCCCCATAGAACCGTACGATCCGGCCTTCGTCGTTCTCGATGTTACCGATCCGCGCAAGATATCCTTCGTAGATCGAATAAGGACACTGGGTACGACCCTTTCATTCGCTTCTCATAACGGGCTTCTCTTCTGCAGTGAAATTGGCCACCTGGAAATCTTCGACGTTTCGAGGCTTCCAAAAATCTCCAGAGTATCCATGTTTGAGGGAAGCCATCCAGGCAACACAACGCTGTATGAATTTTCGGAAAGGCGGCTCTACCTTTCAAGCTATCAGCATGGAATAAGCGTAATTGATGTAAAGAACCCGACTTCGCCTGTTCTGCTCGGGTCATGTGATTGCGACATTTCGGTTGAACCCACCACCACTTATGGACCGTATGGGATCTCCCAGATCGAAAAGAAGGGAAGCTTTGTGTATGGAGTTGCTATGGACTACTCGATGACAAAGGGACGTGAAGCTCTCTATGTTTACGACGTCAGAGACGTGGGAAACATAGAGAAGGCTGCCAGATTGAGTACAACCCCTGTTAGGGGTCATGGAATGGCAATAGTAGGAAGCCACTTGTTCGCGGTGGGTGCATGCGGAATTCTCTCAATAGACATATCATTTCCCGAGGAGCCACTCACGATTGGAGAACTGCCGCTTGAAGGGAGATTCGGTTTTTTCGCCCGAGATTACAGGAATCGACTCCTAATCTCGGGAAGAATACTTGAATTCGCCGAAGAAGAGAGTTCTGCAAAGGCTGACAGCAAATTGTCTTCATTGCCGCTCCTCTCGAGCGACAGGTCTCAGAATGGATTCTTTCAGGTAATCGACGTTTCAAACCCGATCCATCCTCGCCTCATAAACGAGACCCGTATAGACACGGGAGAGGGCTTTGGATTTCTCGTGGATAAAGATACCGCCTATCTGGCCTGCTCTAACGGTGTCGCGACTGTGGACGTAAAAGATGTAAACAACCCAACAGTTTTAGCTTTTGTTGATGAACTGGATCAGACAAAGGAATACATAGGCGTGGCTATAGTAGAAACAGACTGAAGAAGTCTTAAATATCTCCTCTAACTCTTAAAACGGGTTCATGATTTTGGGCCTGGTGGAGGCATGATTTCTGTGAAACGTCTCGTTTTCGGTGAGAATCTATCTGGCTGGAATACCGGTTCCTCATTCATCTTGGCGGATGTCTCCGACCCGGCGAAGATATCCGTAAACGCCAGGGTTAAAGCCGCAGGAAACTGCATGGCCTTCCTAGTCGATTCGGGAAGACTCTATTGCCTTGAAAGAGAGTTCTTCGAGGTCTTCGACATCGCAGATATCGAGAACATAAGAATGCTGAAAAGAATAGAAGGATATAGTGGAGGATACATTCTTTTAGATAAAGTGAAGGAGCTGCTCTACCTATCTAACTGGAGGCGGGGAATTGCAGTCCTGGATGTCTCAAAAAGGGACGACCCGATTCCACTGGGAAGCGCCGATTGTGACTGCGTAGATCTTCATCCCGTTGGAAATGATGGACCATATGGTATGTCAAGCGGCCTTTGTCTCAGAGGCAATTTCCTGTTTGGAGCTACCATGGATTACGTCACGTCGAGAAACCTGGGAGCTTTGTACGTGTACGATGTTTCAGATCCTTCGAATCCAAAGAAAGTCACGAAAATCCCGACTCCGGAATTCAGAGCGCACGGGATGGATTCGAAAGGCAACTATGTCTTCGCCGTCGGTGCGCACGGGGTTCTATCATTCGACATCTCCATTCCTGAAGACCCCATGATTGTTGGAGAGCTGAAGACAGGCAATCACTTTTTAGTGAGCGCGAAGCTAGCAGATGACTTTCTCTTTGCAGTTGGTGTTATTCACAGCTCCGTCGAACACAACGGAATTCTTGACGTAATAGATATCTCTAACCCTCTGCACCCTCGACTCATTGGAGAAATTGTCTTGCCGTTGAGTTTCTTCGGGGACAGCATAACGATCGACAATGAGATAGCCTATGTCGTCTGTGACTCGGGCGTGGCGATTGTAGATATCGGCAGACCGGAATCGCCGAGATTGCTCACCGCTCGAAACGCTCCTGAGGGCAAATGGAACTCGGGAATACACGTATATGATATCTAATAAGCTCAATCAACCGTGAGTATCTCCAGTCCGGAAGCAATTCTGGAACTGTCGGAGGGGCGGAACAGATGGGTAATATCCGGATTAGCGGGATCACTAACGTCGATGACCCGCAGCCCGAAATTCGAGACGAGGATGAGTCTCTCCCCGGTCTTTCTCATCGACACGTCTTGATTGTCTGAAAGAAAGTTAATATTCAGAAGCGTCTTTCCCATGAACTTTGGTTCATCTGATACCCTCAGATCGACAACATTGAGAAAGGCCGTTGTCGACCTAAGAGCCCATTCATGCTCGACAAGATAAGCGAAGTCTCCATAGACAATCAATCCAACTCCCCTGGTCCCGTCCCTTTCCACAAGTGCCGAACGTCCGCTTTCATTAATGTCATTGACGTTCCTGATCATAAGATTGTTGAATCCAGAGATATACAGTCTCTCACCCTTTATCGCAAGAACGTTGCCCTTGCAGGGGGCAATACTCACTCTTTCTTTCATTTGCGGATTCTCGGGCGAAGTGACGTCGTAAATCAGCAGGCATTCACGGTGAGATGAAGTGTTCAAATCATTAACAAGCAACAGAAGATGGTTGTCGAACAAGGCGATATCCGTCATTAATAGATCTTCCGAAAGATTTCTCGGGTAGATGTGACTGAGCAATTTCGGCTCTTCTCGTTCCGCTATGCTTATGATCCCAACACCCTGAACTTCGTTTAGAACGAATATGAGATCTCTGTGTACATCCGGAGCGATCTTCTTCCCTCCGAACCCCTTGAAATGAGAGATAAGACTTACTTCCGGCAGCAATGCTGCATTGTAGATATCGACTTCGGAATTTCCTGAACAGACGAGATAATTGCCGATTCCGAACAGGTCTCTGTAAAAACCTTGACAGGGTGTCCTGCCAACAAGCGCCGGTGTCTGATTACGAGTAATATCGACCACCATGAAGGCGCAGTCACCTCTCTCATCAGGATCAGAATCCATGGAAATCGCGAAGTCTCTCATGATCTCTCCCGCCTCTCATCGATCTCAAGCAGAAAAGTCTATGATCTCGATGGCATCATAGACCATGTCTGCTCCCGAGGGCCCACAAAGACTTCTAACGGCAGGTTTCTCGGGGTTAGCGATTTCTACTGCCGAAATAGTACCGTCGCTTACGACATATACAAGATCCTTAACTAATGCCAAGTTCCAGCTGACACGCCCTAATGTCGGCGTTTCTCCAATCTCCCTTATATGAAGGGGATTGGTGATGTCAAAAATCGACAGTACCCCGGCAGAGCCTTCCGGAGCGTAGTCCGACCCTGCATTGTAAAGCAGGTTTCCCCGGATAACCGAGTTGCAGCACATTCTCGCCTTTTGTTCATGTCTGTTGATGAGAACGGGATCGAGCGGCTCTGAAATGTCGAAAACAAGCATGCTTTCAAAACCCGAGGCATAAGCAATATCTCCTTGAGCAACCATTCCATGGCTTCTCCAGGGAGCGGTGCTGATCATTACCTTCTGCTGAGGGTTTGATGGATCTGCTATATCGTAAACAATGAAGACCTCTCTGTGTTTGTCGTCCGTATAGTCGCAGGTCACGCAGAAAGCGTATCTTCCTCGAACCACAATTCCCGCAACCCCATAGGGTCCGTACGGACTGTCGTCGTCAGGCAAGACCTGGTAGTTACACGGCGCCCTACCGATAACAGATGGATTGTACGGATCATGAATGTCAACGATAGTGATTCCTCTCTTCCAGGAAGTCAGATAAGCGTAATCGCCGTCAGAAGAAAGCTCCATATCGATTCCACCATACAGGTCGATATGGGAGATCTCTTTCACAGAACTCAGGTCGGAGACATCGTATATTGAGAAATCCTTGGACATCGAGCAGTAGATCAACCCGTCTCTGTATGCCAAGGATACAACTAAGCTATGAGTCTCCATTTCAAATATCGAAGACAACCGAAACGGGTCGGTCGCATCGATGAAACTGAGTCTGAACTTGGTTTCCTTCGGGAAATTGCTTTCGGTAACAACAAGGACTCTTTTCATCACCGGACCACCTCTTCTCTGATCGGTCCTGATCCAGCATTATTATACTTAACAAGGATCTATTTCATCTATCCAGAAGAGTCTATTGCCCAATACTGATCAGAAAAAATGGCCCGCTATGCGGGCCGATCCTCTAGTTAGAAGGGAAAAGGGTTTTGTACTCTTTTTATCGAGACTTGTATCACAGTGTAAGATAAGTGGGAACGCCGTTCAAAAACTCTTGAGCAAATCTGTCTTTATCCGCGGCGACAACTGCCGCGCTTTCCAGACCGGTTTCGTCTTTGAAGAAGACTATTACCTTATCGAAGGGGCAGAGAACGCAGCCGTACTTTTCTGCTCCCAGACAAAGCTCCTTCCACAGAACTTCGATCCCTATTCTGCTGAAGAGATTCAGGCAGATTTCCGAGATGTCCAGTTTGTAGTCACCCCCGGCTGTGTGGACGTACACTTGCGTTACTGTCACAGTTCCATCGAGATCGTATCTAGCAATTGCCAGTGATGCAAATATCGTTATCAGGAAAAAGATTATTATGAAAGTCTTTCTCATTCTTTTGCACCTCCTTCAGAAAAGAATTCATTGTCTCATCGAATCATTCCATGCACACTTTTCCAAAACCATTGAGAGTCATCTGAATAGTACGAGATAATCAGGCTTCAATAGTAGTTCCATAATCATGCGTGAAATTCCATTCATTTGCGGCCAGTACCGCAACCTTCTCCACACCTTTTTCGATGTAGAAGACAATTACCCTGTCACTTGTTGAAAGCGAAAGGCCTCTCTCTATTGCCGTCCTACATACTTCTTGCCAGAGCAAACATCTGGATGCACAACTGCAGAAGTCGCTGCAATTTTCGTTAACTGCGACTTGAACATCTCCTCCTGACGTGTGAATGTATACGGCAAAGATCTGAGAAGCGTGGTAATTGTTGACTGCAGATCTTTCTGCGAGCATTTCGGGACCGGCGCCGCCTTCGAAAATAGTCCTTGTTTCCGTGCTAGCCAAAACACTGACCGAGAACAGCAGTACAAGGCTTACAAGAAGAATCGCTACCTTTTTCATACCAAACACCTCCTATAATCGGTTCGAAACGTGATCTATGGGCTAAGAAACCCTTTCTTCTTTAAACACTTCATCCCGATAGTCAATTACCTCGATGCCTTCCGCAATTTTGTCGACTTCACAAGGAGTACACAGATTAAGCAGCTTAGGTTTCTCGGGATCGGCTACGTCGACTATCGCCAGGCCGCATTGACAGGAGAGATAAGCGAGATTATCCACAACTTTGACGTTAGTGGCCGCTCTTGCGGGAATCAGAAGCTCACTAATACTCTCTACGTGAAGAGGATTTGAAATGTCGAGTATCCTCAATCCTGCAAGCTTCTTGTTGGGCTCATATACTATTTCGGGAACGTACAGATAATCACCGGAAAGCCAGGGATTCATACCAAAACGGTCGGGAGTTTCTATCAAAGAGATGGTTGCGGGTTCTTCAGGCCTCGAGATATCGATAACCATCGTACTTCTCAAGCCTACTATGACAACGTAATTCCTTTTCAGTACTATGCCGTGGCCACGACATGGGTAAGTATTCACTCTAGCGATCCACTTTGGGCTGCGCGGTCTCGAAATATCAAAGACGTAAAGAGCCTCTCTGTTCTGGAGCATGTCGTAATCCATAGTAGAGGCGAAGAGAAGCCCATTATGCACTGCGAGACCGGAGACGCCATAGGGGTGAATCTCTCCATTGTTTCTTTCATCTCCGTTACACCCCATCCTTCCAATCATTCTTGGCTCATAGGGATCATTTATGTCGATTATTAAGACACCGTTCTTCCAATCGGCAAGAAAGGCCTTCTTCTTTCTTGCCGAGATCACTATCTGACAGCCGCCGTTTGCCGCGAGCCTTGAAAGCAATCTAGGCGCAAATGGGTCAGAAATGTCAAAGATCATGAAACTGCCTGGAAGAGTGCAATAGAGGAAGCCGTTACTGCTCGCGAAACTCCCGCAATGATCGGGAAGCTTGCTTCTGCTTAGAACCACCGGTTCAAGGGGATTGCTGACGTCTATCAGTGCAAAGCCGCAATCGCTCTTCGATGGAAAGTGAGAATCTGCTGTAACGACAACTCTCTTCATTCAGTCCACCTCGCTCTAGAAACTTCAATCAGTAAAAATTCACTCTCAGATACAAGGGGGGCCATTGGCCCCCCTCTACCTTTTTCCTCGGGTCTGGGCCCCTTTATGATAAATATGGACCTCTTCTGAATGACCGTTCCTTATCTTCCTGAAACTAGTATAGGGTCGTTTTTCGCCTTCAAAGGGTACATTTACTCCTAAGTTCAGGGGAACACTTGAATTTTCTTTGAAGAAATATTCAGTTCTATAAACATTTATTAGAGGGCACTTTAGCAGTTGAAAGAAGACTATCAGACATTCCCGACACAAATTGGCAGAGTTAAAAGTGAGAAAAACCGGGTTTGGAGGTCGCAGATTCGTGGTAGGAATAGCAAAAGAACTGGTCCATTGTTGAACGGTTGTTCTTTCTCCAAGGAGAACCTGTTATTCGTTCCAGAATGAGGATCTGTTCTTCGTTCTTGGTTAGGCAGGACCGGAATCAAAGCCAAGAGCGAGATGCTGGTCAGAAGCAATACTATAGCTAAACGGAATCCCTGGGTCTTGACCCTCCTGCCGAAGGCAGCATCACTTCCCCGGATGACTTTCCGGGCATCACTTCCCGACGAAGTCGGCCTAGCGTCCCGGCATGTTCTTTTCGAAGTCCGGCTCCTAAATCCCCGCTTGAGCGGGGGGGACCGCTTGCGGTGGGGAGTGTTTTCTTTGAAGCCCCTTTGCTCAATCGTGCCCGACAGCCAGCAGTGCGTCTTTCATTTTGCAGCTGCTCCTTCCCCGCGAAGCGGAACTGGCCGCACGAAGTGCGACTGGCCTCTGCCAAGGGCAGAGACTGGCCTGCGCAGCAGACTGGCTTTCTAATAGCTTCCTGCCACATGCGCCATTGCGTCCAATATTTCTTTCTTCCTCGCGCAAGCGAGCATCACTTCCCCGGATGATTTTCCGGGCATCACTTCTGCTCTGGTTCTTCTTCTTCTCTTCTCGGAGGACGGAGGACCGTTGACGGATAACGTGGTTTTTTAGCGGCGTTCATCTGCTCTTTCCCCGCGCACCGCCCTTACGTACCTCGATGCTATAATTAGCTTAGAACAGTGCTAATCGTGGAGGAACAGTATGAATACTCTGGAAGATATTCTTTCAAAACTATCCGGGAAGCTGGTTGAGCTGAAAGAGGAGTACAAGGTGAAAACCATAGGAGTCTTTGGTTCCTACGCGAGAAACTCGTACACTGAAAGCAGTGACGTCGACATTCTTGTCGACTTCGAACAGACTCCCGATCTCTTCGAGTTCATAAGGCTTAAGAACAATCTCGCATCATTGCTTGAAAAACGGGTTGATCTGGTGACTCGCAATGCATTAAGAAAAGACTATGAAGATCGGGTCTTATGCGAGGTCAAATACATATCATGAGACAAGATAACGCTGAGCAAAATATTAAAGAGATATTAGAGCTCATAGAATAGATCCTAAATCCCCGCTCGAGCGGGGGGGACCGCTTGCGGTGGGGAGTGTTTTCTTTGAAACCCCTTTGCTCAATCGTGCCCGATAGGCGGCAGTGTTTCTGTAGATTTGGAGCTGCTCCTTCCCCGCGAAGCGGAACTGGCCGCACGAAGTGCGACTGGCCTCTGCCAAGGGCAGAGACTGGCCTCCGCAGCAGACTGGCTTTCTAATAGCTTCCTGCCACATGCGCAATTGCGTCCAATATTTCTTTCTTCCTCGCGCAAGCGAGCATCACTTCCCCGGATGATTTTCCGGGCATCACTTCCTGCGAAGCAGCCTCACTTCCGCCGATGTTTTTCGGCGCATCACTTCCCGACGAAGTCGGCCTAGCGTCGAATCTCTTATATGCTCTTCTCTGAGAACGGAGAACCTTTGACGGTGGACCCGAGCAGGCCTCAAGCCGAAGCGCCGTTGCATTCATTTTCACCCGGCAACTTCCCGAAATAGCTTTGTAGGTTATAATTATCCAGGAGGTGAGAGCTATGGCAAGCAGTTACAGGAAAGAGATGTTGGAGTCTGAGATAAAAAAGGTTCTCACGGTAGCTCTATCATCTTACACCAGCGAAAAAGAATCACTGGGCATGGCTTCCATTGTCAGGGTCGAGTTAACCAAAGACAAACGGTTCGCAACCGTGTACGTCAGTCTTATGGGCCCCGATGACAAGAAGAAGAAGCTCGTTGAGAAACTGAACGAAGACAAGGGGTTCTTTAGAACTGCCATTGCAAAGAACATCCGGCTTTTCAAGGCCCCCGAGATTCGTTTTAAGGAAGACACGGGAATTGAGGCAAGTTTGAGAGTGGCCAAACTGCTCGAACAGATCGAAAAGGAGAAGAACAACACGGAAAATGAATGACGGAATCGTACTTGTTGACAAGCCAGTCGGTGTGACTTCTCACGATGTTGTCAACCTTCTTCGAAGAAAACTGAATACAAAGAAGATAGGCCATGCGGGAACACTCGACCCCTTTGCTAGCGGGCTTCTCATAGCCGGCGTGAAGAAAGGGACGAGAGTGCTTGAGTACTTTCTCGACATGGACAAGACATACAGGGCAGAGCTCGAACTGGGACGAATAACGGACACATTTGACAATACGGGAAAGACGGTTGAAGAGAGAGAAGTTCCTGCCTTTTCCGAGGATGAGATAGTTTCTGTCTTGAAGTCCTTTGAAGGGGAGTATCTCCAGGTGCCTCCCGCATACTCCGCCAAGAAGTACAACGGAGAAAGACTATACAAGCTTGCGCGGGAGGGGAAGATCATCAACCTTCCACCAAGGGCGGTAAGAGTCTATTCAATGACAGATATAAGCTATTCGAGAGAAAGGATTACCTTTACTGCGAAAGTCTCAAAGGGGACCTACATAAGGTCGCTGGCAATGGACATAGGCTATAAGCTAGGCTGTGGAGCGACCACCACAAACCTACGCCGGGTCTCGCAAGGAAGGTTTTCAGTCGACAGCGCTTTTCAGATAGACGATGTCTCCCAGATCTCAATCATTCCGCTGGAAGAAGCGGTTGACTTTCTTCCCGGCTTGCTCCTCAGCGATTCCGAGAGCATCAACGTTCTACTTGGCCGACAGATCTACGCCGGCGGAGTTGCAGGTATTCTGGGCAAGTTTGCCAAAGACGAAATAATACGCATTGTTGGAAGCGACGAGCGACTTATCGCAATAGCGAGATCCGAACGCACCTCCTCATTCGTGAAGACCCTCCTGACGAGAGGCTCTGTCGAGAGAGTGGCAAAACTCGTGAAGGTTCTCGGTGTCTGATATGTATGCAGCTTGTATAGGCAACTTCGATGGCGTTCATCTCGGTCACAGGTCAATCATGCAAAGGACTGTGGATCTTGCCGAAGATCTCGGTCTGCAGAGTGTCGCGATTTCGATTGTTTATCCCTGGGGATACTACTTCCCGAATTTTCCCGGAATTATCTACCCGGTCACGCACCGCCTGGAGTTGATTCTGTCGTCTGGCATCGAGAAAGTAATGACTGCCAACATGTCGGAGATAAGGTATCTAGAGCCTGAAGACTACATTTCAAACCTGATAAAGCAGGGTGTGAGAGTCGTTGTCGTCGGTAGCGATTTCACCTTCGGAAACGGCGCAAAAGGAAATGTGAGCCTCCTGAAGAAGCTCTCAGAAGAGAGAGATTTCAGGGTGGAGATAGTCCCCGATGCGATGCACGACAACAGAAGAATAAGCTCTAGCTGGATAAGAGAGGCTCTCGCCAAAGGTGATATCACCCTGGCCAACTCTCTCCTCGGGAAGAATTACGCTATAAGGGGAATCGTTTACAAAGACAAACAGCTGGGGTCGAAAATCGGCTTCCCGACCGCAAACATTTACAGGGGCGATGAAAGACTCGTAACGCCAAAATCGGGAGTTTACATTGTCAGATCCCTGATAGATTCAAGAGATTACTTTGGCCTGCTGAATGTGGGGTTCAGACCGACTGTAAACACATCGGAGGAAGTCAAATACGAAGTCTACTTCTTCAACTATTCCGGAAACCTATACGAGAGAAAGCTCGAGCTGGAAGTCCTCGAATTCATTAGGCCGGAGCTTAAATTCGAATCCCTCGACAAACTGATAGAACAGATCAGACATGATGAAAAAGTCTCAAGGCGCTGGCTTGAGATCCACTCAGATATGCTCTGAGAAGAACGTCGAGATCGCCCCGAAGAACTGTGACTTCCTCTCTTCGTCGGCAAACATTTCGTGCTTTCCGCCCAGAATCTCGAGTATTTTCTTTTCGGTTTCTATCTTCTCGTAAAGCTCCTGAGCACCGACAGGATCGACGACCCTGTCTGCCGAACCGTAGACGATCAAGACAGGGACCTTAATCTTTGCCGCATTCGCCATCGCCATCTCGATGCTCTCTTCAAGACCGAAGAAGAGATTCGGCGACACCCGGTCGTGGACATACGGGTCTTCGATATATCGCTGAACAGCCCTTTCATTGTGGGAAAGATCTGAAGGAGTGAATCGGGAGGAACTGCTGAAAGTGGCCTTGGGCGCGATTCTTCTGATAACGGATATCAGGGGGAGCAGCTTCTTTACAGAATCCTTTGCAGAAAACAGATGCGGCGCGCTGAGAGCGACCGCTTTGAACGTGTTCGGATACTCCTCAACGACCCTTGCTGCGATAAGCCCACCCATGCTGTGGCCGAAAAGAAAGACCGGAAGATCGGGCTGAACCTTCTTCACACCGTCTGCTAACTTCTTGACGGCTGAAATGAAATCATCGAAAGACTTAATGAAGCCTCTCGTTCCTGCCTGCATGCCGTGACCGGCAAAGTCTGCAGCAAAGACACCGAAGCCCCTTCTATTAAGATAAGAAGCAAAGCCGTCGTATCTCCCGCTGTGCTCTCCAATCCCGTGACATATAACAACGTTCGCCTTAGCGTCCAGAGAAAACCACCGTCTGATAAACACCGAAACACCTCCTCAAAATGATTATATCTCTTAAGCAGGGGTGTTTACAAAAGCCGGAGACCATGATAATATTATTTCTGTTCGGCCCCATAGGATAACGGCTAGTCCACCGGATTCTCAGTCCGAAGGTCGGGGTTCGATTCCCCGTGGGGCTGCCACT
>ENA-OSEO01004939-OSEO01004939.1-sediment-metagenome-genome-assembly--contig:-NODE-4939-length-13364-cov-5.785354_pt1 | contig 13364 bp, 9 predicted proteins | sample MGYA00237883_ERZ534232 | MGnify/ENA metagenome assembly ERZ534232
AAGAAAGACGAAGACCCACAAATGTATCCACCTGATCCTTGTGCGGATACAGCCCAAGCTCAAAAGACACATCCAAAGAGAGCGGTTGAGGGTTGACCGATTTACCGAACCGATATCCCCAAGAACATACCACCAGATATTCCGTTGAAATAGCATGAGTTTTCATGCAATACGAGACTGGGAGTACCCAAACCCAGTCCCAGTCTTTGTTTTTCTATTGTCTTTTTAGATAACCATCCAGTGAAACTAGGATTAGAGCTGGTTGTGCCGCTCTCTGCCAATAGAACATCTGCTGCGTCGGAGTGAGCCCGCACATTGCTCGCGGCATTCAGAGCTTAGGTGGCAGCCTCATTACACAGCTTCGCCGGTACATCGTCCGATCTACAAGGGGTGTGTTTGTCATCCTGAGGCACGAAGGATCTTACCCCTTTAGTGCTAAGATTCTTCGCAAAAGAGGCTCAGAATGACAGAAAATCCTTGGTTGTAGGGCGAAACGCGCCTAATTTGCGCACTCCACCCATCGATCATCCGCTGTGTCGGAGGGAGCAAGTACTGCTCGTTTCACTCCCAGCATCATGACCCCCTCCGTACGGCTGGGCTTTAGTCCAGCCGCGATGTATGGAAATATAGAAGTTTGCGGAGGGAGCCCGCACATTGCTCGCGGCATTCAGAACTTAGGTGGCGGCCTCATTACACAGCTTCGCCGGTACTTCTTCCGATCTACAAGGGTTGTGTTTGTCATCCTGAGGTACGAAGGATCTTACCCCTTTAATGCTAAGATTCTTCGCTGGCGCTCAGAATGACAGAAAATCCTTGGTTGTAGGGCGAAACGCGCCTAATTTGCGCACTCCACCAATCAATCATCCGCTGTGTCGGAGGGAGCAAGTACTGCTCGTTTCACTCCCAGCATCATGACCCCCTCCGTACGGTAAGGAAGTTAGTCCAGCCGCGATGTCTGGAAATATTGATGTTTGCGGTGTAAGAAAAGTTTGCCGGGTTCAAATGCGGAACCCGGCCTACGAAAAGACATTACGAAAACACCCCTAATATGATGGGTTGGAGTGGGAGATTTCGATCTCCTTCACGCATATAAAGCGCGGCACTTTCAGCGCGGTTGGGTTACGGCGCCCATAGCTGCTGGAGACGTTATAGGCAACCTGCTCCTTGCTCAACCACTGCACCCGCTCGCCAAAGAAATCGCTGAATTTCTGGGTCAGGCGCACGTTATAGGGCACCTGCACGCTGCCATCCTTCCTCAAAAACAGCGCGCCAAAGCGGCTGGATCCGGTTACCAAGCCCTGGGTTGGGTTGACCACGTTCATGTAATGGATATACGGCACGTAGAGGATGTCTTCTTCCCGATCCATTTCTAGCAAGTCTTTCAGTGTCGCGACCGATTTTTCTCCGCCATCCATCACCAGGCTGGCATGGCTGACGTCGTGCCCAGTGGGGGTTTTTCCGAATTCATCGGCAGAATCCTGGTCCCACATAAAAGACTGGAAGCGTCCTTCTGCAATTAAGGGGAAGGGTTTTCTCTCCAAGCCATAGCGGTCCGCATTTTGAGCGTAGATCTCAACTTCGCGTGGGTCATCCAAGAGATTGATTTTTTCTGAAAACAGGTGTTTGCCCTGATCTTCTTCCTTCAGGAACGAATACCCCTGCATAAAGGCACCGCCGGTCATGCCGTAGTAAGCCATGATGTTGCTCAATTCAGCGGTAGCCGCCGGCCCAAGTACAACGGTATACTTGCCCACCGGCAGTTGAACGCTCTGATCTTCCTGATAATGCTTCACCAGCAAGGCAAGATCAGCATGCAAGCCTTCTGCATCCAGGTCGCTCTTCTTTTGGGCGCTTTGCTCAGCGTTGACCTCCCATTTCAGACTTTCGGAGGATAAGACAGCGGTAACCTGTGCGTCTGTGGAGCGGAAGGATTGGCTGTGTTCATTGGCTGTGCTGATCTGAGCAGTGGTGGTTGTTCCGCTGCTGAAGATGCCGCTCAATTTCACGTCATCGCTTTCCAGACCTTCCGCAAGGGTGTTGAAGTAAGCCAGGCGTTCTTCGTTCGTCAAAGCAGCTAAAGCCGGGTCAAAGGCACGCTCGTCAAGCACATCCTTTTCATAGACAGGGAAGGTGGGCTCATAGCTGAGCGCCTGGGCGTGGGGCAGCATTTCTACCAGGGTGTCCAGGCCCTTTTCCATGCTCTCGAAATCAGATGGATCGGCAATCATGCTATAGCTGACTTTTTTCCGACCGTCGAAAGCGATGAAGTCCAGCGAGATCAGGTGCTCATTGGTGTTGAGCGAAATCGCCGAATTTGCGAAACGCATCAGGAAGCTGTCTTCTTCGTGATAAGAGATGAAGGCTTGGAGCCCCCTTTTTATGGCGGACTGGCGCAGTTTTTGTAATAAGTCAATGACCTGGTTGCTCATCTTACTCTCCTACCTGTACATTATCGAAGCGGCAGACCGGCACGCCGTGCCCGAGCTGCATGATTTGGTTGGGCGCACCTTTGCCGCAGTTCTCGACATAGTGGACATTCCAGGTGCTTTCATCACCCACAGCTGTGAGTGAATTGTAGAATGGAAGGGTTTCACCACGATAGGTGGGATTCTTGACCACCTCTTTTTTCTGCCCGTCCTCCACCAGCCAGCCAATGTCACAGGCGAAGTGGAATTGCTCACGGTTGGAACCAATTGACCAGCTTTTGTCGCCGTCCAGCACCACACCATACTTGGTATTGGCGATGATGTCTTCCAGGCTGCCGTCTGTACCGGGGTCAATGTTGATATTGGTCATGCGTTCGATCGGCACGCGATAGAAGGATGTGGCGCGATTGGCACCGCTGGATCCGTCGAAGATCTGTTTTTTAGCTTTAGCGTTGGCTTCTTCCACCATCTGGCGTCCGGTGATTGCGCCGACGAGAATACCCTTGTCGATCAGCAGGTTATCCTGGGCAGGCACGCCGTCATCATCAAAACCAAAGCTGCCTGGGCTGTTGGGTTCGAGGGCATTGGCGCGGGCAGTCAGCTTTTCGGAGCCGTAGCGCAGCTTGCCAAAGTCTTCCAGGCGCACAAACGAGCCGCCTGCAAAGGAAAGTTCATAACCGAGGATCCGGTCCAGCTCCAGGGCATGACCGATGGTCTCGTGAGTCTGAAGGAACATGATCCCGTTCAGCAGGATGACGGACATCTTGCCATTGGGGGCGTCATCCGCAACCAGCACCTGGTTCAACTCACTCACAATGCGTTCTGCGTTGGCGAGGAAGTCCGTTTCGTTGATGCTCTCCCAACCGCGAGTCGCGCCTGTGCGTCCTGGCTGGTACTTCCGGCGCTGCATTCCACCGTCCTTATCAACGCCCATCGCGTGAATGGAGGGAAAGACTTCAATGATGTTTTTCTCAATCTCCGAGCCTTCAGAATCCAGGAATATGATTTGCTTGCGGACGAACTCGAGCATGCCGAAGCGCTGAACAACGCCAGGTTGGTTGAGCGCGGCGTCCATTTTTTGCAGGAACGCAACTTTTTCATCCAAACCTACGGTGAAGGGGTCGATCTGATTGGGGCTGGTGAAGCTGTCTACGACGGCTTCTTTTTCTGCCAGGCGGATGGGGAAGGTGACGCGTTCGGAAGCGATGCGCGCGTTGTCAAAAGCTCTGTCAAAAATTGCGTTTGGATTGGTAAGGTCCGAGGACGCCGAGAAGCCCCAGGCGCCGTTATAGAGTACACGCACACCCAGACCACTCTGGCTGGAAGCATTGTTTTCTTTGAGGTTGCCATTCCACATAAAGAGGAAGTTGCTATCTTCCCGTGGGTACCATCGGGCGTCAACATAGTGCGCGCCTTTGGCTTTCATCAGGTCTATTTGTTCTTTAATTTTTTCTATCACACTGGATCTCCTGTATTTGAACTGTAATAAATATTATAGTGTTTTAAGCTGGTTTGTGCTTGTTCTTGCATCACTAGCTTGCATCACTGGCAACCCGCACAGCAGCTTTAAGGATAAACTAGTAAGGATTATGGCGCTGATGATGAAATCGGGAACTTTTCTGCTCCTGAATCGTCAGTGTTAAAGTCTGTTAAATGCGGACTAGTTGAGGTTGCCAATGAGACGAGAGCCAACAGTAGATGTATCACCGGCGAAAACCGGCAAAAGCACCAGGAGACAGAAAGAAAAACGCGACCATCATTGGAGATGGGTTCCGCGCTTGTTTATGAAACCACGCAGCACGCTAGCACGGGTCAACGCGCAGGAAACAGTTGCCTGGTTTGCTCCCATGCTCATCCTTGCTGTCATGGTTCTTCTGGCAGTGGTGGTGGCTGCACCCATCAAGCGCGTCAACATTCAAACCGGCGCAACGGTCCCAGATGACTTTCAATGGTGGTCACAGGAACGCCAGCAGCAATTCCTGCAAGCGCAGCAAAACCTGACTTCGCCGACTTTCATGTACCTCTTCCCGTTGTTAACTGGATTGGCCGGTTATTTACTCTTCTGGGTGATCTGCTCGAGTTTACTCTACCTCTCGCTGACGCTGGCTGGAAGCCGAACTACCAATCAGAAGGTCAGCAATCTGATTGCCTGGGCAATGCTTCCGTTCGCACTGCGCGAATTAGTTAAAGTAATCGTTGTCATCAGTTCAAAAAGGCTGATTGATGAACCCGGACTCAGCTACCTGGTTGCCAGCGATGCCACGGGTATCATGGCCTGGCTGAAGGGAATACTGGGGCAGGTGGATTTTTATAGCTTGCTTTTTGTCGTTTTTCTCTTTCTTGGAGCGCTCCCGCTTTCAGGATTACGTGCCAACAAGGCAGTGTTTGCCACGACGGTCGCGCTCGTGTTGGTACTGGTGCTGGTGGGGTTACCTTCTGTCATCTCGACAGTTCTAAGCGGTCTGGGTGGCTCAGGGTATTACTTCTTCTAAGGTGATTTATGAGTGATAGTTTTGTCAGCGTTCGCGACTTGGTAAAAACCTACAAAATGGGAAGCACTCAGGTCCATGCCCTGAATGGCGTCTCGCTTGAAATTGAGCGCGGTACATTCACCGTGTTGATGGGTCCTTCAGGTTCTGGCAAGAGTACCTTGCTGAACATGATTGGCGGTCTGGATTGGCCTACTTCAGGGACTATACTGGTGGATGGCGAGCAGATCGACCGGATGGACGAGAACCAACTGGCAAATTACCGGCGGGACAAGCTGGGCTTTATCTTCCAGACTTTCAACCTGGTCTCGACCATGACAGCAGAAGCCAATATCGGGTTTCCACTGCGATTTTCGGGCATCAAGAAGGATCGGCGGCTGAAGCGCGCCAAAGAATTGATGAAACAAGTGGGGATGGAAGACCGCATCGGTCATAAACCTACTGAACTATCCGGCGGTCAGCAACAGCGCGTGGCGGTGGCGCGCGCTTTGGTCAATGACCCCCCATTGATCCTGGCAGATGAACCCACCGGCAATCTCGATACCCAAAGCGGAATTATGATCATGCAGTTGCTCGAGCAGCTCTGCAAAGCTGGTAAAACAATTATCGTTGCTTCCCACGACCCGCGTATGTTCAATTATGCGACCCATCGGATCAATTTGCTCGATGGGAAGCTTGTGAGCGACGCACAATATCAGGAATCAATTCAGCATCTTGGCTGAGAAGGTGAAAAATGAAAAAGAATCTTCAATTTGCGCTCATCCTTACATTACTCCTCGGGTTGGCAGCCTTGCCGGTCCTCAACCAGCAAGGTCATGCCATGACCTCGGTTTGGGTGGATCCCCCCACCGAAACCCCTGCGCCTACCCAGGTGCCGTGGGGCTGGGTACCGGATAACGGCAACGTGGTCGATCCGCAGACCGTCCAACCGTTGGTTATCCTCCAGGACACAAACCCAGTGCGGCCTCTGCTCTATATTGTGGATTATCACACCAGCCTGGGCGGCAAAAGCGTCAACCCATACGGCACTTTTGGCCTTACCTTCACGATCGGCAATAATGGGCGTGGCGACGCGCATGCCCGCAACATCGTGATGACCTTCAGCAGTGCTGATTTTGACCCATTGGATGGCAGTGTGATCACATTCTACGAGGTCGATGCCGAAAACAAAGGTAATGAAACCCATACCCACAATTTCAAGGTCAACGATATGTCCACTTGGAAGTATTCCGGGCAGATCCAGGCCGTCACTACCTACACCGATCCAAGTGGCACTCCCTATTCCGACACTTTCATCTTCACCATTATGATCAACCAGACTGCCGGCACTGGTTCCACCGCTGCCACAGCCACTCCATCGGCTGTCATGCGACCCCAGATGGTGGTCAACAGCTACACCACCGACATCGATCCACTCCAACCCGGATCGCATTTTAAACTGGGGTTGACGGTCAGCAACGCCGGCACAGCCGACGCTCGCGGCGTCAGCCTGGTTTATGGCGGTGGGGCAACCGCCGGCACCACCGACCCTCTGGGTACACCCCAGGCGGGTGGTGTAGGCGGTGCGGGCGGCGATGTGAGCAACTTTGCGCCTGTGGGCAACAGCAACGTCATCTTACTTGGGGATGTTCCGGTAGGCGGCACTTTGAGCCCGGAGCAGGAGTTTATCGTCAATGTGACCACCAACCCTGGAGCCTATCCGCTCAAGCTTTCCTTTGTTTATACCGATGCCAAGGGTGTCCGCATGGTGGATGACCAGGTGATCACGTTGTTGGTCTTTTCACTTCCTCAACTGGAATTTAGTTTTTACCAGCCAATGGAAAAGATGATCACGGCCGGTCAGATGGGAATGCTGCCAATCCAGATCACCAATCTATCCAGGAAGAGTGTGGTGCTTGGAAATATCATTGCCACCAGTCCCAACGGCGAGATGAGCAACAACAGCATCCTGGTGGGCACGCTTGACCCGGGCGGTTACTTCACCTTTGACCCAATGTTCATGCCGTTTAGCGAAGGCGAAGCGAACATCAATTTCGAAATACGCTACACAGATGATTTCAACCAGTTGCGGACCTATAATGGCTCGTTGAGTGTTAACGTCAATCCACCGATGGAAATGCCCACGCCTTATCCAATGCTGGACGAAAATGGCAACCCTGTTCTTGATGAGAATGGCAATCCAATTATGATCGATCCGATGAATCCCTTCCCTGATGGCAACTCCCAGGAGCCATCCTCACAGCCCGGCTTCTTCGCGCGCATTTGGAACGCCATTAAAAGTTTCTTTGGTTTTGGTTCTGACAATAACCTCAATAAACCCACTGAACCTGGCATGGATGGCGGAATTTATTACGAGGGCGGTGGCGGCGGCAAGATGCCCTAAGCATCTTCGCAGCAAGATGTTCACTGAAATGGAGAACGCATGCGCTTTAATGATTTTATCAGCCTGATCATCGATAACCTGAGCCGCCGCAAAGGAAGGGTGCTGTTGACTGCAATCGGGGTTGTGATTGGCACTGCAGCAGTCGTGACGCTGGTATCCCTTGGCGTAGGCTTGCAAAAAAGTGCCACCAGCCAGCTCTGGGGCATCAACGACCTGACCAGCATCGAGGTCTATCCGGGCTATCCAATGTTTGACGGTCCGATGGTGAAAGAAATAACCGAGGATGATATCAAGAGACTTTCCCCGGAAGCGGTTGAGAATTTCAAAGCCATCCCGGGGGTTACCCAGGTTGTCATAAAGCAATATGTTCAAGGAGGGATGGAGATTTCGCTGGATAAGCTTGCAGCCTGGGGAAGCGCAATGGGTGTCAATCTGACAGACTTAAGTGACATAGGTCTCGAAGCTAACAAGGGTGTGACTGCCATCAGCAAGGGTAAGGTGGTGGTGGGTTCTTCCTTCAACAAAAATTTCTACGATCCTAATCCCCGCCCGAATTCAGAACCCTTCTCCCCGCCTGATCTGATGGGTCAAAAACTCAAGATCAAGATCACGCGTTGGAGCGAGGATGGTACCACCTCCACCAAGTCGTATGTGCTTGAGGTGGTGGGAGTTCTCGCGGAAACGCGCGGCGAGTCTGACTACAACATGTATATGTCGCTAGATGAAGTAACGCAGTGGAATGAGTGGTTTGCCGGCAAACGGATTGACTATAAAAAAGAGGGCTATAACCAGATCTCCGTCAAGGTGGAGAGCCCAAAAATTGTAGTGGATATTGCGAAACAAATTACCGACATGGGTTACCAGGCGTACACACCTCAATCCACTGTGGAAGGTATCAACAGTTATTTCTCGACCATGCAGCTCGTTTTTGGCGGGGTGGGTGCTATTGCGCTGCTTGTCGCTGCCATTGGTATTGCCAACACCATGACGATGGCGATCCTGGAGCGCACGCGCGAGATTGGAATTATGAAGGCAGTTGGCGCTACCAATAACAACATCCTGACCATTTTTCTTGGGGAGGCTGCGGGGATTGGCTTTTTAGGCGGCATTGGTGGGGTGCTGGTCGGCTGGGCAATCTGCGCTGTGATCAACGCCTTGGGCGGTTCCATGCTGGCAACTGGCGACGGCATGGGCACGCAGCTGGCTGCCTCAATCCCATTCTGGCTGCCGGTCTTCAGCATTGCCTTTGCGACCCTGATCGGGCTGATCTCCGGGCTCTATCCTGCATTAAATGCCGCCACCCTTATCCCCGTTGACGCTCTCAAATACGAATAAGCCTGATCCTGATCAAAACCCATGTCGCTTGATCATCTGACATGGGTTTTTGTTTTGTCCGATTTCTCACTGCAGGTCTATACCGATGATGGAAACCGTTAAATCTCACAGGTATAATGTTTCTAAACAGTTTCAGGAGTTATTATGCTGTTCGTCGAAAATGAACCCAACAAAGATCCCCGGATAAACCTCGCCATAGAAGAATATCTGATCAAAAGTGTCGCCCCTAAGGAAGAGATTTTGCTCTTCTACATCAACAAACCTTCTATAATCATAGGGCGGAACCAAAACACGATCCAGGAAATTAATGTGGATTATGTCCAGGACCACGATATCATCGTCGTCCGACGGCTTTCGGGCGGTGGGGCGGTCTATCACGACCTTGGAAACCTCAATTTCTCCTTTATCGCGCCAAATTCACCGGGAAATTTTCACAATTTCCGCAAATTTACCCAACCTGTGATCAAAGTGCTGATGAGAATGGGTGTGCCGGCAGAACTTTCCGGTCGAAACGATATCCTTGTTGACGGCAAAAAGATATCCGGGAATGCCCAATATGTTTCCGGTCCGCGCATGGTCAGCCACGGCACACTGTTGTGGGACACGGATCTTTCGGTGGTAGGTGAGGCACTGCGCGTGAAACAGGCCAAGATTGAATCCAAGGGCATCAAATCGGTGCGTGCACGCGTGGCAAATATCACTGAATTTCTGCCCGAAAATCCCCCCGACATCATGACCTTCCGCCAAATGATCATCGATAGCGTGAATAGCGAGAATCCGCTTGAAGAGTACGTTCTGAGCGAAACTGATTGGGAGAACATTCACCAGCTTTCGAAAGAACGCTATCAAACCTGGGAGTGGAATTTTGCCAAGTCGCCAGCTTTCGGTATCCAGCGGGAGATCCGCTATGGGGGCGGTTGCGTTGAAGCCTGGCTGGATGTCAGCCGTGGAGGGGTAATCAACCAGATCAAGTTCTATGGTGATTTTTTCGGTCAGCGGGATGTCGCCGAGCTGGAAGCGGCTCTGGCAGGCTGCCGCTATGAACCTGCGGCCATTCTTGAGCGGCTTAGCGATCTGGAAGTGAATGATTATTTTGTAAATTTAACGAATACAGGACTGTTGGATTTGCTTTATTGACCCTAAAATGAGAGTGTTTCCTTTGGCAAGTGGATGGTGTGGGCCATAAAGGGGTCTTGCTAAGGCAGCAATCTCGTTACATTTTTTATAATAAGGAGAAGTGTAATGAATAATCAATTTAATATCGATGGTTCCTCGCAAATCGGTGGAGAACCGCACCCACTGGATGCCAAGCGCGACAACGGTCCGGATTGCGTCTCCCAGGATCACCCCGATCCGCTGGTGAGCGACTGTGACGATCTTTTGCGAAAAGATCTCAGCGTGGAGCTGGAAAGAAAGCGTGCTGGAATGGACCCCGAACCCGAACCTGATTGGACAGATAAGGCAAAGAAGGAAATAGTAGCCGGGCTTGAACAGGTCCGGGATGCCCTCCAGGAGGCTTATCGTGAGGGCAAGAATGACCCGAAAGTCAAGAAATTTGGCGAGGACGTAAAAGAAACTTTCCGCTCCATTGGGGACGAGATCAGTAATTTGTTTGATTGAAATCGGGAGTCAAGGCAGGTCAGGGGATTCCCCTGAATCCCCGGTTGTTCTAAAGGGGGAACGCAATTTTTCGGCTGCCGCGCGTTTGGTATCTTCGGGGCGCTTGTCGTAACGGCGGGTGGTATCAGCACTGGCGTGCCCGGCGATCGCAGAAACGGTCAGTACGTCGATATTGGCTTCCAGCAGATCAGTTATGGTGGTTCTGCGCAGGTCGTGTGGACTGAAGGATGCCACACCAGCCTGCTTTTGACGGGATTTCAGGATGTAATAGACAGCCTGGGGGGATAATCGTTTCAGGCTGATTTTTCCCCCCTTGCTGACGCGCGTGAAGAGCGGCCCAAGCTGCCGCCCCCGGATTTGGAGCCAGGCTTCGATGGCTGGGACAGCCTCCTGGGAGAGATAGACGAAGCGCTGTTTGCTGCCCTTGCCGAGAATGCGGATCTTTTGACTGTCGAGGTCAAGATCAGCCAGGTTGAGGTCCACGGTTTCCTGGCGGCGCAAACCACACGCGTACATCAGGGAGATAATGGCAGTGTCGCGGATACCCAGGTGGGGATTGGTATGGTCAGATTGGCAGGCGCTTATGAGCTCTTCCAGCTCGCTCATTGCCAGAGAACGCCCGCGGGGCAGCGACTCCACCCGCAAGGAGCGCACACCAGCAGCTCGGTAGTAATCGTTGTAATCAGAATAAAGTCCCAGTCGGTAGGCTTCTTCAAGTACGCGGCGTAAGGCAACCAGGTGTTTGTTGATAGTTGCTTTCGCGTAGCCAATATCCACCATGTGAGCGCTCAGACCGCTGGTGTTTTCGTAGCGCAGCAGATGCCAGGGGAAAGTAAGCGCATCAGAATTTTTACCATCTGAAAAGATGTAAGCAAGATTGTTGAGGGCGGTGGATTGCGTGCGCTTACCAGCCGGGCTGAGGGTGTTCAGATATGCTAGGGCAGGGGAGGGCGAGGGATCGGTTGGTTGCAGCTGCTCTTCGGTAAGTGGGGTCAGGGAATGCTTGTGATCAGGGGTCATGGCTATCCTTTTGGGAATAATATTCTCGGTAGAAATTATAACAATAATCAACCGGGGTGCGGAACGGGACAAGCCGCGTTCCCTACGATGCATGTTTTATCGTGATCTTCATTGCTTTTGCATAAACGAGTTACATTGTAGGTCAGGTTGCGCAGTTCAACCTGACGATGCAAGACTTGAAATAAAGCCCAACCGTCCAGCCGCTAAAGCTTACCTTGTAGACGATTGCGACTTTTTTATAAGCAAATTTCTTCGTAGGTCAGGTTGCGCAGTTCAACCTGACGATTCAAACTGTGGAAGCCTTTGCTAATGTTTGCGGAGGGAGTAAACCCCCTCCGTACGGCTGGACGCCTGTGCCCGCGAATCAGGGGATTGGTCCAGCCGCTAAGCTTACCCTTGTAGACGATTGCAACTTTTTTATAAGCAAATTTCTTCGCAGGTCAGGTTGCGCAGTTTAACCTGACGATTCAAACTGTGGAAGCCTTTGCCAATGTTAGCGGAGGGAGTAAACCCCCTCCGTACGGCTGGGCCTTGGTCCAGCCACGAAGCAGGGGATTGGTCCAGCCGCTAAGCTCACCCTTGTAGACGATTGCGACGAGGAAATCGGTCTTGAAAAAGTGTAGGGTTCAGGAGCGGAACCCGGCCTACAACTACGATCTGCTGGGTTTTCTGCCGTTTGCCTACTTATCCGGTATACTTGGTTGGTTAATAGAGGCCGTAAGTATATGATCTTTAAGCACAGTTTTAATAGCATTATCCGCTCCCCAGGGAAAACATTCCTTTTCCTGCTGTTGTTAACTGCTTCAATTGTCTTTGTCAACCTGGGCAGCAGTATGAATTACTCTGCAAACCGCATGCTTGATCAGGCGAATGAACACTTCAACACGGTTATTGCCTTTAAATACGGCGATTTACATGATCCAGATGGAGCCTGGGCGGATGAAAATTTCCAAAATAATCTGTCCACCATTGATTTCCCGGCTATTTTCCGGCATCCCGCAGTCATTGCGGTCGATCAGGAGCGCACAATCTCGGCCTATGCGGGTGATGATACCAATGTCTGGCAAAACACTTCCCCGCTAAAAGATCACGTCATTGTCACGGTACGTCTGTTAGCGCCGCAGGATGATGGCAGCTGGACAGCTCTGACCTATGACACCATTTTTGGGCGCAAGGTAAGCGGCACGGTTTTCCTGAGGGTAAACCCTTTAAGCTACTCAGGAGTGGACATCAGTGATCAACTTCAGCCTGGGCGCACATTCCTGCTGGCTGCTTACGCACAAACTGTGGCAAGCAGCGGGCTGACCCTGACTCCCATAAAACCGGCTCAACTGGTCCAAAATCCGAGTGAAAGCCTTGAGCGTATTGGTGAGCTGACCGACATCACGGATCGTACTGATTACTTTGAAAGCGAAGAGGGAAAGGCCTGGCTCGAACTGGCAGATGCATTGAACATCATTGATAAGTCCTTCCAGGTCATCGCCTCTTCCGATATTCAGAGCATGATTCCTTTCCACATGAAACAGATCTGGCTTACAAGTGGTAGTTTTGAGTCCCGAGCTGGAACCTGCTACATCAGTGAACGTCTGGCGGGCTTGCTTGAACTTGAGATTGGTGATCGTTGGCATCTGGCTTACCATTATGATCCAGAGGGCAACCCTGCATTCAGCTACTCTGCCGAGAGAGGGTTTACTCATGAAGAAAACTGCCAGATCGCAGGAATCTTCCAGATCACCGCGGATCTTACCTATACCATTTTGATTCCCTATCCTGATTGGCTGCAAAAAGCACCGGATAATTACGACTTTCTGCGCGTGCGGGTGGATAACCCTCAGGTTGAGGAATATCTGGATTATGTCAATTCCTACCTACCTGAGATGGTTGAACTCCAGGTGGAAGACCAGGGCTATAGCAATGCTGTTATCCCCATTCTGAAGCTGCGGGAGCGTTCGCTCTATATGACCATTGCCAGCATAGCGGCAGGGGTAGCGGTCATTAGCCTGTTTGCTTATCTTTTCATCGTTCGCCAACGCGAAACCGCGGATGTCATGATGAAACTGGGCACAGGTCGCACCAAGACGATCGCTTACT
>ENA-OSEO01004940-OSEO01004940.1-sediment-metagenome-genome-assembly--contig:-NODE-4940-length-13364-cov-3.493941_pt1 | contig 13364 bp, 13 predicted proteins | sample MGYA00237883_ERZ534232 | MGnify/ENA metagenome assembly ERZ534232
CCGCCAGCCGGATACGCAGGAACCCAACGGGGAAAGCGAGCCCGAACACCGTCCACAATAGCCACACCCCCCAGTCCGGCGAGGGGTTATCGCCAAAAGGACGATCCAGAAGGACCTGCTGAATCAACGCCCACCAGGCCAGCCCGGCTACTCCAAGCACAAGCAGCCACACCCACCACTGGCGAAATCGTTGTTCTTCGTGATAAACCAACGGTTCCATGCCGCTCACCGCGCGGCGAGGCGATATCCAACTCCGCGCACGGCGTGAATGGTGACATCGGCCCGTACTTCGCGCAACTTATCCCGTAGGCGGCGCATGTGCACATCCAGAGTTCGTGAGGAAGATAGGTAGCGATGATGCCACACTCGCTCGGTGATTTCCTCCCGGGAGAAGAGATGCCCCGGGTCCGACAGCAGCAACTGTATCAGGGCGTGCTCCTTGGGAGTCAGCGTGACGACACCAGCCAGGGTCCGAAGTGACCGAGTGTCGTAGTCAAGCAGGAGGTCACCCAGAGCGGCGGGCGGTACATTCCGTTCGCTCTGTGCCCCAGCTGAATTCACAACACGGCGGAGACTCGCGGCAATGCGTGCCAGCAGAACCTCGAGATCGAAGGGCTTGGTCACGTAGTCGTCGGCTCCTGTCTCGTAACCCTCCAGTAGCTTCTCCCGCTCGCCGAGAGCCGTGAGAATGATCAAGGGGAGCTTCGGCTTCGCGCGCAGGACTTCCCGGGTGGCGCTCATGCCATCAAGACCGGGAAGCATGAGGTCCATCAGAACCAGGTCTACCGATTGAGAGAGGGCAGCCTGCACCCCTGCGCGCCCGTTGAACTCCTGGATTACGCGATACCCGGCCCGACGCAGGTTGTAGGCGAGGAGATCCGAGATGGTGACGTCGTCCTCCACCAGCAAGATACACTTCTCCTCGGGAGCCGCTCCGTCAGCGCGATCCATCATTCCGGACATCACCGAAACAGCGCGGTGTAACTCTCAACGATTGTGTTCAGACGCCTCACGAGACGGATTTGGCAGAGCGTCTCGGTGAGTTCGGCGACCTCTGTCACCTGCATCCGGGAGAGAGAAGCTAGTTGCCTCACGGTGAGGGGTCGACCCGCTTCTCTCATGATCTCGATCAACTTGTCGCACGGCGGGGAGAGTGCCGCCGGTCCGCGTGGAAGCTCAAGTGCGGACGCGGGGAGGGCCTTGTCCTTGGTGGCCCTCCCCGCGTCCATAGCTCTATATACTCGTGTCTCTTGTAGTCGGCGAGACTGTCGTCCCTACATGCCGCCGCTGATCATGTTCACCTTGGCAAGAGCCATGGTCCTCAACTCGTCGGGAAGGGGAGCGTAGCCAAGCTCTTGGGCGATCGCCGTCCCATCGTTGAGAGCCCAGGTAAGGAAGGCCTTCAGGGCCTCAGCCTTGGCGGCGTCCTTCATCTTGTCGTACGCGAGAATCCAGGTGGCACCCACTATGGGGTATGCCTCGGCACCTTCGGCATTGCTAAGCGAGAAACGAAGGTCTTCCGGGAAGGAAGCGCCCACCGCGGCCGCGGAGGTAGACTCCAGACTCGGCGTGATGAAGTTGCCGGCTTTGTTCTTGAGGGTAGCCATGGTCAGTTTGGATTCGATCGCATAGGAGAGCTCAACGTAACCGATGCTGCCGGCCTGCTGCTGGACAACCGCGGCTACACCGTCGTTGCCCTGGCCACCAATGCCAACCGGCCACTCGACTTCCTTGCCTTTTCCAACTTCGGTTTCCCAGTCCTTGGATACCTGGGTCAGGTAGCCGGTGAAGATGCTGGTCGTGCCGGACGAGTCCGAGCGGTGAACCACCTGAATCTCATCATTCGGGAGAGTCACACCGCTGTTGAGGGCGGCGATCTTGGCGTCGTTCCACTTGGTGATGGTCCCCAGGAAGATGGCCGCCAGAATATCGGGATCCAGTTTGAGTCCGTCTACGCCCTCGAGGTTGTAGGCGCACACGACGGCCCCGAAGACGGTGGGGATGTGAAGCACCTTGGCCCCGCCGGCAGCTTCAGCGGCGGCGATCTCTTCGTCCTTCATGGGGGCGTCGGATGCCCCAAAATCGACGGTCAGCTTGGTGAACTGCTCAATGCCTCCACCGGAGCCGATGCCCTGGTAGTTGAGCGTTATGCCTGAGTTGGCACCCTGGAACTCACCAATCCACTCGATGTAGACCGGCTCGGGGAAGGTCGCGCCCGCACCGCTCAGAGCAGCCTCGAGGGCTGCCTCGGTGGTCGTGGTCGAGGCCTCGGTCGAGGCGGTCGTGGTCGACGCAGCCGTCGTGGTTGTCGCTGGAGCAGCCGTGGTAGTGGTCGTAGTCTCCTCTTCGCTGCCGCAGGCGCCCACCAACGAGCCGACTACCGTCAGCACGATCGCCGCCGCGATGGCCAGGACTATCACTCGTTTTCTCGTGCTCCTCAGAGCCATATGTTGCTTCCTTTCTGTCCGCTGTCTTGCCCTGTATCACAGTAGCGGCGCCCGGTGAGCCCGTTGTTAAGGGCGGGTAAAGCGACGGCGACAAGTCTGTTAAATGCCCGACGCGCACGTAAAAAGCCTGCACCGCTACCGATAAGGAAGTAGGCCGCCCCTGTCGGGACGGCCTACTTCATCAGTACTCAATAGCGAATACCGCGGAAAGAGAGCTTCCTACGAAGCACTACTTCATCGCGGAGAAGACAACGTCGGCGATACTGGTATTGTCGATGTAAGCTCCCCGAACGAGGTCGCGGCCTTTCGCGTACAGGTTGAATAGCTTCGCGGTCTCACCCTTGGCGTAGAGGGGGATCAAAGCGTTCGTGTGTTCCGGGCTGTTCCACGAGACTCCCGGCAGGTTACCGGCCCCGTTGTTCTGAACCGAAGGAAACACACAGCTGCCGGACCCGGCCCCCGGTCCCCATAGAGCGCCTGTTTCGTGATCGCCGGTGACGATGAGAAGCGTATCGTTCCAATTGCTGTTCTTGTTGACCCAGGCGATCACCGCGTTCACCGCTTGGTTGTAGTCTTGCTGCTCCTCGATCATTCGGCCCGTCTGGTTCGCGTGTGAGGCCCAATCAACCGCGCCACCCTCGATCATGAGGAAGAAACCCTTGCGATTGTCGTCGAGCACGTTGATAGCGGCCTTGGTCATTTCGGTCAGCGTGGGAACGCCATCATTGAGAGGGGCCTCGTAAGGAACGTCGTCTTTGACATTCACATCGCCATCGTTGCCGCTCCGCGCCTGCTGAGTGGTAGTCGCGGCTTGGAAAGTCCCGCACACCCGCTCGGGGGTTGATCCGTGCCCAAGCGCCTGAAACTCGGCGCGCGTTTGGATCAGTGTCCATGGATCGTTGATGCCGTCACCGTCCACATCGCCCCCGGCGGTTCCGGCCACCAGCTGATCCCAGAGCGCAGATCCGCCGACATACTTGAACGTTCCTGGGATGGCCAGAGGATCTCCATTGTCGTCGAAATAGGGGTTCCCGGCGCCCATGATCACGTCGGTCTCGCTCGATTGAATCATCTCCTGCGCAATCTGATCATAGTTGTTCCGGTTGGCATTGTGTGCTACAAAGCCCGCGGGGGTGGCATGGCTCCATTCCACCGTCGTGATAACGCCGGTCGATTTTCCGAGCTCCTCTGCGCGCTCGGTGACTGTCTTCAGCGAATTGCCGGCGACGTCGACGTTGATGGAACCGTTCTTGGTTTTGACGCCCGTAGCCATCGCCGTCGCGGCCGAAGCCGAGTCTGTCGCCAACGGGAACGCGGTGTAGTCGAACTGATCCCATGTCAATACTGGGTCATAGCCCAAGAGACTGAGCTTGCTGCCGTCGAGCTTCGCGTCGGTGTTCTCATATTCATACGTGCTCATGGCAAAACGAACGGGAAAGCTCTCATAGGCTTGTTTGCCGCCACCGTAGTAGTCGGTGGCCTTGATGTGGTTGTAACCCCAGCCATCGCTGATCATGACGATGACGTTTTTCGCGTGCCTGTTAGCCCGTGTCGAAGCAGCCTCCACTTCTTCCTGGTTCCCAGGGCCTGCCAGAAGGGCAGCCGCAGTCACTCCCGCTACCAGCACTCCAACAGTCGCAAACTTGAGACCTCTCGATTTCGTGGTCAATCCGCCGCACATCTACCATCCTCCTTGTTCGATCTGCCGCCCGAGCCGCGCAGAGCACGGCGTATCGACGATAAGCCAACCGTCGGCGGTCATGGTTAACGGTCGGGTAGGACCGGCGAAAGAGTTGCGAACGGTTGATCGATGCTCTCTCTTGGCCTTGGTCGGCTTTGTCTTGCCGAAGGAGCCATTAGTTTGCGAGACTCAGCAAGTGGAAACATGCACGAATGGCCTGGGGGCCTACCAACGGGTTTGCGAAGCAACGAGGGAGGCGGCCAATGACATTCGCCATCGAGGTCCACAACCTCGAGAAGACCTACCGTGGTGGCGCGCGGGCCCTCAAAGACATCGATCTCACGGTACCCGCGGGGAGCATCTTCGCGTTGCTCGGCCCCAATGGAGCGGGCAAGTCGACCACGGTCAGAATACTCACCACCTTGTCCCGGCCTGATCACGGAGCTGCTCTTGTAACCGGGCTCGACGGTTAACTGGGCGGTGGACATCGGCCGGCAAACGCTCAACGCTCAGCCGGATTGGTCGGTGGTGCTCAGCCGAACCGGCTACCTGGTTGCGGTCGCCATTGTTCTCATCTGGCTCTCGATACGCGCCTTTCGAGCCTATCAACGCTCGATTTGACCCCGAAGGGTCACCTGCAGACCATCATGTACCAGCGAGGCCCGCACGCCCCGCTCACTTTCCATCTCCCAAACCATTGCTTCTGTCTTCTTATGGTCCCTCACAACCGGAGATCCGCCGAGCCCGCCGCTATCACTGGCTGAGCGACAGTGTCATTGACTATGTGGTCGAGCCACACCATGCCGTGGCATCCCAGGGACCAGGTACAGCGGTTCTCAACATGGTGGCCAGGGAGAGCCAGGAGGGCCAGCGCGTGGTGACAGAACTTTCGCACGAGCCGCCAGATCGCAATCTTGCCCGGCTCAAACGTCTCAAGGAGCTTTCAATGCCCCACCGGCACGCTGTGGAGCTTAGCGACATCCACCCCGATAACCTCAGCAAGATCCTGCTGTCCACCTAAGAACGACAGCCCGAGGGCTTCGACGTTCTTCTCGGTCTGCCCGGGGTCGGCCCCAAAACAATTAGGGCGCTGGCTCTGATCGCCGAACTCGTTTACGACACGCCGGCGAGCCGGAGCGATCCTGCACTCTTCAGCTATGCGCACGGAGGAAAGGATGGCTTTCCCTACCCCGTCGACGGCGACACGTACGACCGCAACATAGATATCCTGCGTAGGGCAGTCGGCCAAGCAAGACTGGGCAGCAGCGAGAGGCTGGCGGCATTGCGACGGTTGTCCGACTCGGTTTCCTCGGTCGACCCGGGAGCCCCACGGGCCGGCTGAGGTGGGCGGGTCGCGGCCTCAACTCATAGGCTCGGTTACCGCCTCCGCCGACTGTGCGGCTTCCGGCGCAACCTCACGGTGGCTCTTCCGCAGCGGTACTTCGCGTAGGAAGAGCACCACCAGGAAGCCCACAACACCGATGATTGCCGCCAAGAAGAACAACTCGCTGATCGCGAGTTCGAGACTGTGCCGCACCGCGCCCATGAACGAGTCAAACACATTCTGCGACTGGTCGCCGAACTGGGAGAACAGCTGCATGAGACTGCCTCTGGCTTCTTCTGAGAGCAGCGCCTGCGGATTGTTCAGTTGAGCCGCCGTCGCTGGGTCAGTAGCGAGACCCTTCAATTCGGCCGGCAAGGCAGTGACCAACTCGGAGCTGAAACGAGCGTTCAGGATGGTGCCGAAAACCGCGAGGGCCACGGTGCTCCCGATCGAACGGAAAAACTGCAGCCCGGCGCTTACCTCGCCGAGACGGTGGGGCGGGTACTGATTCTGGACGATGGCCGTGAAAGTACTCATGGCAATACCGAGACCGAGTCCCATGACCACCATGTAGGCAATCAGCGTCGTCGATGAGGAGGCCGCAGACATCCGAGAGAGCAGGTACCCGCCCATGGTAACCGCCGCAAACCCGAACACGACAAGTTTCTTGTAACGACCGGTCTTTGAGAGTAGTTGCCCGGCACCGATGCTCGTGGCTATGGCCGCGAGCATCATCGGCATGAGAATGGTGCCTGAATTGGTGGCGCTTTTGCCCATGACACCCTGTACGAACAGAGGCAGAAACATGATGGCGCCGAACATGCTTGCCGACTGAATCGCACTCGCAACGGCCGATACCGAAAAGATCCTGTTCTTGAAGAGGCGCGGATTGAGAACCGGCTCGGCAGCCCGCAATTCCCAGAATCCAAAGACCGACCACAGGACCACGGAGCCCGCGAAAAGCCCGACTATCATGGGCGACGACCAGGCGTATTCCGAGCCCGCCCAGCTGAACGCCAAAAGCAATGCTACGGCCGCGGCCACGAGGAGAACCGTCCCCGCGTAGTCGACCTTGTGCTTGCGCAATCTGGTATGAGCAGGCAAGGCCACGAATGCAAACACGAGGGCGATCACGCCCACCGGCAAATTCACGTAGAACGTCCATCTCCAACTGATTGTGTCCGTGATCCAACCCCCCAGAAGAGGGCCGACGATGGTTGCAAACCCGAACACACTCATCAGCACCCCCGCCCACTTGGCCCGCTCGGCCGGCGGAAAGAGGTCGCCGACAATCGCCTGGGTGATCGGCATCATGGCACCCGCACCCAGTCCCTGCAGGGCCCGAAACGCGATCAGCTCAGTCATCGAGTGGCTCTGGCCGCAGAGCGCCGAACCGACCACGAAAATGGCCATTCCAACCATGAAGAATCGCCGCCGCCCAAAAGCATCCGAAAGCTTTCCCCAAATCGGCATGGAAGCGGCTGAGGCGAGCAGGTAGCCCGTGGCGACCCAGGCGTAGTGCTGCAGGCCGTTGAGGTCCGCGATGACGCGGGGCATAGCGGTGCCCACCACTGTCTGGTCGAGGGCCGACAGCAGCATGCCCAGCATTACACTCGTGACGACGAAAATGATGCGCCTGCGGCTGAGTGTCTCGCCCCACGAGGCAGCCTGAACCTGAGCGACCTTGTGTTCGCCGCTCACAGCCAGGTTCCGTGATCGCAGGGGATTCGCCGCCGGCGCAGCCCATTTCCTAGACCGGCCGTTGCTAGTTCTCCCGGAATTGATTCCTCATTCAACGAAGATCGGCTTCAAATAATACAGCTTCAAGCCGAGCCGCGTGCAGGCGGAATCGCTCCGCAGACCCGTTTGACCATCGGATTCGACGGGAACCAGGACCCGAGAGAGAACGGAGACAAAGCGCGCGCTCGAGGAGGTAGGCGATCATGCTAAGAAACATGAACTACAACCTGATGGAAGAGATCACGGAGCTATCGCAGTCTCTTTACCGTTATGACCGGTACATTGAAAACGCGAAAGCCGATAGCGGCGGATGCACCGAGTGCCACGAAATCTGGGTGCGGCTCAGACAGAGGCACGAAGAAGATCTGGGGGTGCTTCTCGAGCAGCTCAAGCACCACATAGACGAGGGGCTGCTTGATTTGCCATCGCGCAAGTAGCCGGCCCGGCCCGAATAACGGCGACCCCGGCGGCGCAAAAGCCGCCGGGGTCGCCGCTCTTCTCGACTACAACAGATGACCCGCCGTGAAACCGTCCCTGATGGCATTGGAGATCATCCCGGGTCGTCGGGCGTCCCCAAGCACGAACGTTCGGTCGAAGTTGGCCCTAACCTCGTCAACCAGCTCGGTGTCGGCAACCATACCCGCCGCGATCACGACTCGGTCGAAGAAGCGCTGGTGCTCGGACCCGTCCTGAAGGTCCTGCCACGTCACCTGACCATCCTCGATGTGGGTGACCTTGCTGGAGCACAACGTCTCCACATGCTTGCGCGCAAGTATGTCGAGGAGCTCCATGCGAGTAATGGCCTCCACGTCGGAGGCCATGTCCCGCAGCATCTCGATGATGGTGACCGCGTTGTCCGAGTCGGCAAGTACCTCGGCGGCTTCGCATCCGGTGAAGCCCCCGCCAATGACGGCGGTCGTCAACCCCGTCCAGTGGGCCTCACCGAGGACGACATCCTCAGCCAGGGCGACTGATTCTCTGATCAGTCCGGAAATCGCCGGGATGTGGGGCTCGCCCCCCGAGGCCAGCACGACTGCATAGGGCTTCTCGGCCCTCAGGGTATCGAGGGAATACTCGGCATTGAAGCGGACGGACACGGGCAGTTGCTGGAGCTCGTTGACCAGGTATTCCTTGAGCCAGCGGATCTTGTCTTTGGCAGGACCAGAGCCAGCCGCCTTCAATCGTCCCCCGAGCTCCCCCGTTTTCTCCATGAGTACAACGTCAAAACCACGAGCTCCGAGAACGCGCGCGGCTTCCATCCCGGCTGGTCCAGCTCCCACGACAACGATCTTGCGGCCGTTGCCGTCGACCGGAGGCTGGGCGGGGAACTCGGTCTCCCGCCCCGCCCTCGTGTTGACCGCGCACGTGACGTGGTGACCCAGTCCGAGTTCCTGGAAGCAGTAGTTGCAGGAGATGCACTTCCGGATGCGGGCCTCGTCTCCCCTGCGCGCCTTCTCAGCCCATTCCGGGTCCGCAAGGAGGCCTCGACCTATGCCGATGAAATCTGCCTTGCCGTCGTTCAGCACGTCTTCGGCGAATTGAGGCTCCCGGATGACTCCGGCCGTGATCACGGGGATGCTCACAACCTCTTTGATCGCCTCAGCGAGATGGATCCTCCATCCCTGCGGGTAGTAGACAGGCTCTATCACCTTGGGCAACGACTCGTAGATGCCACCGGTGACGCTGAGGACGTCCGCCCCGAATTCTTCGAGATAGGCACATACATCCCGGCCCATCTCGAGGGTGATGCCCCCTTCGACAAACTCATCGACGCTGATGCGAACTCCGATAGGGAAGGCCCCGCAACTATCGCGGATTGCTTCGATGATCTCCTTCACTACTCTGAGTCGCTTCTCGAGTGTCCCTCCGAACTCATCTGTACGCCGGTTCGTGAGCGGGCTGATGAACTGGTTGAGCAGATAGCCATGCGCCGCATGCAGCTCGACGCCGTCGAGCCCGGCGGTCTTGCACCTGAATGCGCCGTCGGCAAACTTGCGGATGAGCACCTTGATCTCGTCGCTGCTCATCGCTCTCGGCTCTTCTCGCGTGATCATGCACATTACTTCACTCGGCGCAACGAGTTGCCTGCCTCCTGTGATGGCCGTCTTCCCCTGCCGCCCGGCGTGAGTGAGTTGCATGAAAATGTGGGTGTCGTATTTGTGAACTGCGTCGGCGAGCCTGGCCAACATGGGGATGAAACGGTTGGCATCGACGCGCGGCTGAGTGGCAACACACAATCCGAGTTCCCAATCAACGGCCGTGACCTCGGTCACAATCAACCCAACGCCGCCGCGGGCCCGCTCCTCGAAATACTTGATCTCATTCTCGGTGACGTCACCGTCGGCCGATGCGAGTTGCGTTCCCATGGGCACCATGACCACGCGATTCCGCAGCTCCAGTCCCGCGATCCCTCCTTTGCTGAAAAGCTTCTGGTATGCCACCGGTTTCTCCTTGGACAAAGGGATTTGTCAAGGTCACTTTAGGACGAAGCGCTGTTTCGTTCAAATGACGCGTGGGCTCCCGCCGGGCGGCGAGATCGGGCGGAATAGCGCGTACGCGCTATTCCGCTCCCCAGCAATCGGATGTCCCCTCGGGCGTCGTCGCGCGCTGAGCCTCCAAAGCCTTCTCCGGGTTCGTGATGAACTCACTGACCGTCGCCCGCACCAGGTCTAGGTCCAGGATGTTGTAACCCAAGGAGTTCCGTCCCTTCAGGAAGTCCGGAGGCGTGAACCCCACCGCCAGCATCTCGTCGGTCTTGACCTTCGAGCGGACACTCACGAGATCGCGGAGTCGGTCCAGTGGGATGTCTGTCTTGAGGTTGTCTTTGATGGCTTCGGCAATCGCGGGGAACTTCAGCGCCAGCTCGATTCTCCCATTCTGATGGAGCAGCGCCAGCAGTACGCAACGTTGCCTACGCATGCGATCGTAGTCGTTGGTGCCGGTGCGCGAGCGCGCGAAGGCGAGCGCTTCGTGGCCGTTCAGCTGTTGCGTGCCCGGTTGGATGTCATACACCCGAGCCTCCTCCCCGGGAGTGGGTGGCGAGAGCCTGACGTGGACCGAATCAGTGACATTGAGTGTGACGCCGCCAAATGCGTCGACCAGAGAGACAAAACCCCCCATGTTGATGACCGCGTAGTAGTCGATGGGAATCCCAAGAAGAGAGGCCGCGACGTCGCGGACGACCGTCGCCCCAGGGTCCCCGCCGTCGGGAGCGAGTTCGGGGTGATCCAGGGCGTCAGAGTACAGGTTGCTGATCATGCCTGGGTAGGTCTCGATGCCGAATGCTTCAGCCGCGACCCCCGCAAGGGGTAAATCGCCCGTGTTCCTTGGAATCCCAAACAGCGCCACTCGGCCGGATGAGAGATCGATCGTGACCACCATGATCGAATCCGAACGCGCACCCGTGCGGCCATAGCCCGCATCCGAGCCTATCAGCAGTACCGTGAGCCTATCGTCATTTCCCAAGGGAAGCTCGACAGACGAGTCTTCGGGAAGGGTCGTGGTGGTGATGCCGGTCGTCCGCACTAGGATCGTCGAGGTGCTCGATGACTGTGCCGCCCTCGTCGTCGCAGACGACGAGGGCGGCATCGTGACGGTAGTGGAGTTCGGTATTGTCGAGCCCGCGCCCGAAGTTCCGGTATTCGTCTTGTCGTCAGCCGCGAAAACGGTGGTCAAGAGATCGTGAGAAAGATAGGTGTAGTACCCAACCGCGACATGCGGCGCGGCAGTGATCAGGACTACCGCGGCCAAGGCGGCCAGCCCGCCCCAGGCGCGCTCGGCCCTCAAGTGAACCGCGCGGGACCGCCCCCCTAGCCCACTGGCTTGATATGCATCCACAACCGCGAACACACGAAATGCCAGGAGCACAATGTCGAGAACCAAAAGCGACAGCAGAACGCCCGGCCGCAACAGGTAGGAAGCGATCGCGTCGACGCCCTGCAGACCCAGAGCGACCGCGCCGACTACCAAGAAAGCGAACACTCCGAGCATGATGAATCCACGCTCACGCCGGCCGGCCACGAGGTGACCCGCGCCCGGTACAAAGGCCGAGACCAGGGCGCACAGAACGCGACGACCGGGTGACAGCTGTCGACGAAGCTCCTGATACTCGGTGCGCCTCACCCGCACTCCTCCGGGCCGGGTACCGTGCTCGGACCTGGGGCCGCCTCATCAATCATGCCATAGTATTCGCGCCTCACAGGCAAACCCCCGCTTTGTCATGGGACACCGTGGCATCGCCTTGCGTTCCCGTCTGACTTGATAGCCCATCTCGCCTGGGCGATAGAATGGGATCCATCGCGGATGAAGCTTTGCCCTCGGCACGGTCGGAGCTTTGTTTGCGCGGGCGCCAACCAGGATCAGGAATAAGGGTGAGCAACAACGACAATCCGCCATGGGCTCGGTTCGACTTCGACGAGGTTGTCGACAGAACCAAGAGCGCCAGCTTCAAGTGGGACAAGTACGAGGCACGAGACATCATCCCGCTATGGGTTGCCGACATGGACTTTCGCTCCCCTCCAGCGGTGGTCGATGCCCTTTGCGAGCGCGCAACTCACGGGGTTTTTGGCTACACACACGTCACTCCTGAGTTGGAGCGCGCTGTGCAGAACGAGCTCTCGAATCAGTATGGATGGCATGTCGGGGCCGAGTGGATCGTGTGGTTGCCGGGGTTGGTTTCGGGACTCAACGTGCTCTGCAGATCGGTTGGGAAGCCCGGCGACGAGGTGCTTACCTCGACTCCTATCTACCCTCCCTTCATGTCCGCCCCTCTTCTCGCCGGCAAACGCCTCCTGAAGGCGCCTCTCGTCAGGCGGGGCAACCGGTGGGAAATAGATGTCCCGGCTTTCGAGAACTTGGTCACGCCGAGCACCAAGCTTCTCCTACTTTGCTCGCCCCACAATCCCGTCGGAACAGTGTGGTCGAGGCAGGAGTTGACCGACATCGCTGAATTTGCGCTCCGGCACGATCTGATCATCGGCTCCGATGAGATCCACGCCGGCCTCGTCCTCGACGAGGACAAGCGGCATGTCCCCATTGCAGCGCTCTCGGCAGAGGTCGCTGCTCGAACGGTGACACTGCTGTCGCCGAGCAAGACCTTCAACATCCCGGGCATTGGCTGCTCGTGCGCGGTGGTCAGTGATCCTGGGCTGCGGCGGGACTTCTGCAGGGCAATGGAAGGCATTGTCCCGCATGTCGGCATCTTCGGTTACGTGGCGACTCAGGCGGCCTACGAAAAGGGAGGGCCCTGGCTGACCGCTCTGCTCGATTATCTGAGAGGCAATCGGGACCTCTTGGAGCAGCAGGTTCCTGCAATGCCCGGGCTGAAGATCGCGCACGTGGAGGCCACCTATCTTGCCTGGATCGACGTCCGTCTTGCACAGATCGAACGACCCGGAGAGTTCTTTGAGGAGGCCGGCGTGGGACTGAGCGACGGTTGTGAGTTCGACGCGCCCGGGTTTGTCCGCCTCAACTTCGGCTGTCGCCGGTCCCTTCTCGTTGAAGCGCTGCGCCGAATGCGAGAGGCACTGGAAAGTCGTCGGAGAGCGTGTGTCTGAGTTCTGCCGTACGCGGCGATGATGTCGGAAACATGGGCGGGGGCGCAGACGTCATGCAATCGTGGCGGCTGCTCGGTCAATCACGCCCACGACGATCTCTTCGACCTCGGCCGCCACTTCACCGATGTCGGCGAGAGGGAAGAATTCAGCAATCCGCATCGGCCGCATGGTGGAGATGAACACGCCCCCTTCTTCTTCGTACACCATGATCGGGCAGGGCAGCATGAGACCGATCTTGACATCCGCCGCCAGGACCCGACTCGCATACTTGGCATTGCACATCTCGACGATGGTTACGGGCTCTCGCTTGAAGCCCTTCTCGGCAAGCGTCTGGGCCAAGTCGTGCACACACTGCACCCGGAAACCGGCTTCGGCTGTTGCATCAACCACCGCTTGTACCGCGTCGCTGAAATCCTTTTCTGTTCGAACCGTGTAGTCAAGCATGTATGATCCTTCCTCGAGGTAATCCCTCCCATCTCTGTAACCAGCGGCGATGCTTGCCAAACGACGCGCTTTGCATATGAACCAGCGGCCGAGCAGATGATCGTCGCCGCGACGCCGAGGCGCCGCACCCCCCTCGAGCCCAGGGTGTGGCACAATGGGGCAGCCACGGTCGG
>ENA-OSEO01004941-OSEO01004941.1-sediment-metagenome-genome-assembly--contig:-NODE-4941-length-13364-cov-3.426206_pt1 | contig 13364 bp, 17 predicted proteins | sample MGYA00237883_ERZ534232 | MGnify/ENA metagenome assembly ERZ534232
CCGGCGCCGTCGTCGCCCAGATCACGTCGTCCGGCGACGCGTCGTACCAGTACCGGCCCGTCACGCGGTGATGGCAGTACATCCAACGATGCTTGTGGACGACCGGCTTCGGGTTCCCCGTCGTCCCCGAGGTGAAGTTGATCGTCATCGGATCGTTGGCGCCGATCGCCACCTTGCTCACCGATGGGTCGGCGCCGGCGACCAACTCGTCGAACCGGAGCCATCCGTCGCGGTCGGCGCCGCCGCCGATTCGGATGAAGGTCCGCAACGGGCAGCTCCCGCGGACTGCATCCACGGACTCGATGGTCGAGGCGTCGGCGACGATGACGGTCGCCCCGCTGACCTCCGCTCGGTACGCGATCTCCTTGGGTTTGAGCATCTCCGAGCACGGGACCGCGACGCCACCGGCGACGAACGTCCCCAGCTGCGCCATATGCGCCTCCGGGAGCCGCGGGAGGACGTGCATGACCGGGTCCCCCTTCCGGACCCCGAGCCGGATCAGAGCGCTCCCGAACCGGCGCATCCCGTCGACGAGCTCGGCGTAGCTCACCGTCCGTTCCGCCCCGCCAGCGTCCTCCCAGATGATCGCCGTCTTCTCCGGATTCCGCCTCGCATGACCTTCGACCACATCGACGATGTTGTAGTCGGCCGGGATCTCCCAGCGGAACGTCGTCCGTTCCTTCTCATACAGCGCCTTGTCGTATCGCATCGTGTTGAATCACCTGTCGGGCCGGTTTTGAATTGATGACCTGCACCTTATAGCATATTCGCGAATCCGTCTGCAAATAGGAGATTCACATGAATGCATCGGTCGTTCTGCCCGCCGGAGGGGCGAAGCGGTTGATCGCCAAGGGGGTCGCGACGCTCCCGGCCGTCCGCCGCGCCCTCGAGCACGGGCGAATCGTGATCGCCCTCGGCACGACAAACGCGTTCGTCGCTGAGGAACTCCTGCGCGGCCCGGTCGATCGCGGCGCGTACGCGGCGGGGTTCATCGACGACCGCTGGAACATCAACCAGCGTCTCGGGGAGGTCGGGGAGATCGTCCTCGATCGAGGGGAGCCGGTCGATCTCCCCCCCGGTGAGGTCCGCGACGGTCTCCGGGCCGGAGACGTCGTGATCAAGGGCGGGAACGCGCTCGATCCGTGGGGGGTCGTCGGCGTTCTGACGGCGGAATCGAACGGCGGGACGGTCGGGCGCTACGCGCCGGCGGCGCTCGCCCGCGGAGTGGAGATCGTGATCCCGATCAGCCTCGCCAAGTCGATCCACGCGTCGGTCGTCGAGCTCGCCGGAGAGATGGGGATCGGGCGATGTGATCTCCCCATGGGCCTTCCCGCCGGCCTCTATCCGCTACACGGCCGGGTCGTCACCGAGGCAGACGCCCTCGAGGCGCTCTTCCCGGTGCGGGCGACGCACGCCGCCTCGTCCGGCGTCGGCGCGGGAGCGGGGAGCGTCTCCCTCTGGATCACGGGAGAGGCGGAGGACGTGCGAGCTGCGTACGCGCTCGTTGAGTCGCTCCGCCCGGAGGCGGACGTCTCCCTCCAGGGTCGCGCATGATCGACGCCTACCGAACCATCGCCTCCCCAGTCGATGCCCGGCTCACCCGGCGGCGCTCGCGCTTCATCGCGTATCTGGAGCCGGTGACGACGCTTGGCGAAGCGGACGATCGCCTCGCGGCGATCCGTCGGGCGCATCACGACGCAACGCACCATTGCTCCGCCGCTCGGCTCTTCTCGCCCGCCGGTCCGGTCGTGCGAACGGACGATGACGGCGAACCCGCGGGCTCGGCGGGCGCGCCGATCCTCCGCCATCTGGAGGGGGAGGACGTCTGCAACGTCCTCGCCGTCGTCGTCCGCCGCTTCGGCGGGGTGAAGCTCGGGATCGGCGGTCTCATCCGCGCATACGGCGACGCCGTTCGCACCGCGCTCGATCGGGCGGAGATCGTCGTCCGCCGGATCGAGACGTCAGCGTCGATCTCCTTCCCGCCCGAGGTACACTCCGGGGTCATGAGCACGATCCACCGGTTCGATGCCCCGGTCGACGAGATCGAGTTCGTCGACCGGGGCCGGGCGCGCGTCCGCCTCCGACCGAGTGACGTCGCGCCGTTCGCCGCGGCGCTCCGGGAGGCGACCGGCGGCCGTGCCGAATTGGAGGTGGCGGGATGATCGACTCGATCCGCGGGGAGCTCGTCCACGTCGGTATCGATCACGTGGTGATCGACACGGGGGGGATCGCGTATCAGATCTTCTGCCCGGCGGGGACGCTCCGGGCCTGCCAGGAGGGGGACGTCGATCTCGTTCATACCCACCTGATCATCCGCGACGACGCGATCCACCTCTACGGGTTCGCCACCCGGCAGGGGCGCGAGCTCTTCCGCCAGCTCCTGACCGTGGGGCAGGTCGGCCCCCGCCTCGCGCTGCAGATCCTCTCCGCGCTTCCGCCGGACGATCTCGTCGCAGCGGTCTCGGAGGGGAACGTCGACCGCTTGACGTCGATCAAGGGGATCGGGCGGAAGACGGCGCAGCGGATCCTGATCGAACTGCGAGACAAGATCGCCGAGGCCGGCCCCGCGGCGGAGGCGATCCTCCTCTCGTCCGCCGAGGAGACGGCGCTTCGCGCCTTGACATCGAAATCGCTCGGGTTCACCCCCCGCGAGGCGCGCTCCGCGATCGAGCACGTCCGCGCCGACGGCCTCGGGCCGGAGGAGCTCGTCCGCCGCGCCCTCGAGGCCCTCGGACGATGACCGGCCGGATCCTCGGGATCGACTACGGACGGCGCCGGCTCGGTCTCGCGGTGAGCGACGAGGATCGGATCGTCGCCACTCCGCTTGCCCCCTTCACCCGAGCGCGCCGCGTCGAAGAGGACCTCGCGGCGATCGGTCGCCTCGTCGACCGCCGCGGGATCACGGAGATCGTGATCGGATGGCCGCTTCGGATGGACGGGACGGTCGGCGAGATGGCCTCGGAGGTCGATCGGTTCGCCGAGGCGCTCGCGCGGGCGACGGGGCGCGCGGTCCACCGGTTCGACGAGCGCCTCACCACCCGGGAGGCGGACCGGGTCCTCTCCGTTGGGCGCGTCCCCGCGAAGCGTCGAGCGGCGCTGCAGGATGGGATCGCCGCGACCTTGATCCTGCAGGGATACCTCGATCGCCGGCGGGAGGCCGGTCGATCCGGCTAGGCGCCTTTCTCCGCGCGATCGAGGTACTCGAGGATCGCTTCGACGACGAGGTAGTTCACCGACCGGTCTTTCCGCTCCGCGAGCCGGATCAGCCGTTCGACCGGCCGGAGCTCGAGCTTGTTTCTGGGGACGTAGATCGAGATCTTGTCCGTCAGTTGCTTGGGCACGATGTCTCCCCCTCAATCTTCCGATCTTCGGTTCAGATTATAGCGATTGTGATCTCAAGGAGCCACCCCGCGCCCGGCGCGCCGCCCCTCGAGGAACGCTTCGATGAACGGATCGAGCTCGCCGTCGAGGACGCGATCCACATCGCCGGTCTCCGCCCCCGTCCGGTGATCCTTCACCATCCGGTACGGATGGAGGACGTACGAGCGGATCTGGCTCCCCCACTCGATCTCCTTCAGTTCCCCCTGCAGCTCGTCGAGCCGCTCCGCCTCCTGGGCCCGCAGCAATTCGCTCAGCCGGCCCCGGAGGATCCGCATCGCCGTCTCCTTGTTCTGGTGCTGGCTCCGCTCGTTCTGACACGCGACGACGACCCCGGTCGGGAGGTGGGTGATCCGGACGGCGGAGTCGGTCACGTTCACGTGCTGCCCCCCGGCCCCCGAGGAGCGGTACGTGTCGATCCGAAGGTCCTTCGGATCGATCTCGATCTCCGCCTCCTCGACGACCGGGATCACCGTGACGGCGGCGAACGAGGTGTGACGGCGGTGGGCGGCGTCGAACGGGGACAGCCGCACGAGGCGGTGGACCCCCTTCTCGCTCCGGAGGTTCCCGTAGGCGTAGGGGCCGGAGATCTCGAGGGTCGCGCTTCGGATCCCCGCCTCGTCGCCGGGGCTCGCGTCGATCAGGTTCGACCGGAACCGGCGCCGCTCGCAGAACCGGACGTACATCCGCAGCAGCATCTCCGCCCAGTCCTGTGAGTCCGTCCCCCCGGCGCCGGCGTTGATCGAAAGGTAGCAGTCGCCGGAGTCATACTCGTCGGAGAACGCGAGCTCGAGCTGAAACGCTCTCAACGTCCGCTCCAGCTCGCGAAGCCGGGCGTAAAGGGCGCTCAGTTCGTCGTCGTCGTCCGCCTCGAGCGCCATCCCGTGCAAGAGCGCGATCTCGGCGAGCTCCTCGCGGGCGCCGTCGTACCGGAAGAGTGCCGAACGGACCCGCTCGAGCTGTCGCGAGACGTCCGCCGCGCGCCGCGGATCGTCCCAGAAGCCGGGCTCCGCCATCCGCCGCTCGAGCGATTCCGCCTCAGCTGTCCGTTTCGCCGGGTCAAAGGTGATCACCGATCCGAGCGAGGATCGACTGTAGCTCCTGGATCTTCTCTTCGTGCATCGTTGCGAGGTCACCACCGTGCCGTCGAGGGTCCCCCGTTTATACGCCGCGGACCCCGCCGGCACAAACGGGAGCCCCTGTACGGACGGCCCCGTCCGGCTAGGCTCCGTCGATCCTCGCCCCCTCGAGATCCGTCTTCAGCGACAGGTAGGTGAGGAGGTCCTTGAGGGTCAACACGCCGACGAGTCGACCGTCTTCGACGACCATCAGCCGGCTGTTCCCGGTGCGTCGCATCAGTGCGAGCGCCTCGGCGGCGTCGGCGCCCGGGGAGATCGTGTTCCCCTCGGAGCAGCCGGTGCTCAGCGCCTTGACCGTCGTCTGGGGCCACTCCTCGCGGGGAAGACGCTTCACGTCGCGCGCGCTCACGCAGCCGACGAGTTCGTCTCCCTGGAGGACGGGGTACATCTGATGGTGATGCCGGTAGATGTACTCCTCGACTAGCTGTTCGACCGAGATCCCGTACGGAACGGTGACCGGGTCCTCGACCATGAATCGTCGGACCGGCTCCCCGGTGAGGACGCGCTGGGTGACGAGCTGCTGGTACGCCGCCTGCGCTGCGCCGCGGAGGAAGTTTCCGATCAGGAAGAGCCAGATCCCTCCGATCAGGTCTCCGCGGAAGAACGAGTAGATGCCGAAGAAGATGACAGCGAGACCGAACGCGCTCCCGATCCCCGATGCGATCCGCGTTGACCAGCCGATCCGCCCGGAGATCCCCCAGAGCGCTGACCGGAGGACCCGCCCCCCGTCGAGCGGGAATGCGGGGATCAGGTTGAACGCCGCGAGCAGGAGGTTGATCGACCAGAGGTAGTCGAGAACCCCGAGGACTGAGGTCGGCCACGCGCTCCCCGCCGCGAGCCGCGCCCCTGCGAACCCGATCCCGGCGATGGCGACGCTCGCCAGGGGCCCCGCAATCGCCATGAAGAACTCAGCCTTCGCGCTCGGCGGCTCCTCTGCCATCTCCGCGACCCCGCCGAAGATGAACAGGGTGATCCCCCGCATCGGGAGTCCGAACCGCCGCGCGACGATCGAATGGGAGAGCTCATGCACGACGACCGAGAGGAAGAGCCCGATCGCCCCCGCGATCCCCATCCACCAGTACGTGGGGACGGACAGACCCTCGTAGCGCGCCGGGAAGACGGATCCGGCGAGCGACCAGGTGATCAAGAGCGCGACGATCACCCAACTGACATCGATCCGGACCTCGAACCCGACCAACCGAAAGAGCGTGATCCGTTTCCCGAACATCTCGATCTCCCCTTCCCCATCGATCCTACTGCGCGGGGCGGGCGGCGCCAACGTCCCCCGGGTGCCGGCGACTTGACATCGACCCGGGTGATCCCGTACCAACGGAGGATCCTGCCATTGGAGGTCGTCGCATGGATGGGTACTTCGCGATTCTCGCTGCGATCCCGGGCTTCTTCCTCAGTTCGTTCTTCGTCATGCTCTTCTCTCGGGCCCTCGGGCCGAGGTTCGGGGTCGATCCGTTCGACTACCCGACCGCGATGCTGGTCACGATCGCGCTGTGGATCGCCGTCGCCCCGCTTGCCACGGCCACTCGCAAGAGCCGGCGGGGCCCGCGGGTCGACGGATGAGCGGCGAGCGGATCCGGGTGGAGGAACTGACGATCGACGGGGAGAAGCTCGTCTCGACCGTCCGCGAACTCGTCCGACAGGGGAATGTCCGGCGAATCTCGATCGTGAACCGGGACGGCCGGACGCTGATCGAGATTCCCCTGACCCTCGGGGTGATCGGAGCGCTCCTCCTCCCTACGCTCGCGGCAGTCGGCGCGATCGCGGCGTTGGTGACGGAATGCCGGATCGTCGTCGAGCGGGTCGAGTCAGGAGAACGCTGACCCGATCCGCGCTGGGGGCGTTCGCCGGGCCTCGATCGCGCCGCGACGCCGGCCCAAGGTCGGCGCCCGCCGGTCCGGATCCGCGGGAGGGCGCATGGTCGGACGATGGTTCTCCGAGCTGACTCCGATCGTTCAGGCGTTGCTCGCGACGCTCTTCACCTGGAGCCTCACCGCGCTCGGTGCGTCCCTCGTCTTCGCCGTCCGCGGGATCGACCGGCGCCTCCTCGACGGGATGCTCGGATTCGCCGCCGGCGTGATGATCGCCGCCAGCTACTGGTCGCTCCTCGCCCCGGCGATCGAACTCGCCGCGGCCGCCGGCGGCCCTCCGCCCTGGGTCCCGGCGGCGGTCGGGTTCCTCGCCGGGGGCGCGTTTCTCTGGATCGTCGACCAGCTCCTCCCGCACCTCCACATCGGGTCCCCGATCACCGAGGCAGAGGGGATCCCGACGAATTGGCGGCGCAGCGTCTTGCTCGTGTTGGCGATCACCCTCCACAACATCCCGGAGGGGCTCGCCGTCGGGGTCGCATTCGGAGCCCTTCGGGCAGGCCTGCCGGGGGGATCGCTCGCCGGAGCCGTCGCACTCGCGATCGGGATCGCGATCCAGAACTTCCCCGAGGGGGCGGCGGTCTCCGTCCCGCTCCGGCGGGACGGCCTGAGCCGCTCGCGGAGCTTCTGGTACGGGCAGTTGTCGGGCGCGGTCGAACCGGTCGCCGGGGTCCTCGGCGCGCTCGCCGTCGTCGCCGTCCGCCCCCTTCTCCCCTACGCCCTCGCGTTCGCCGCCGGGGCGATGATCTACGTCGTCGTCGAGGAGCTGATCCCCGAGTCGCAGCGCGAGCGCCATACGCACATCGCGACGTTCGGCGCGATGCTTGGGTTCACCGTGATGATGATCCTGGACGTCGGCCTCGGCTGACCGCGCAGGCGGGGGCTAGATCTCGAGCTCGGGGAATCGCTCCTTGAGAAACGCGATCAGGTCGGCGAGCGGCCGGGTGACGTTCTCGAGGGCGGCGACGCTCGACGAGAGCCGGTCGATCTGCGTCGCTTGCCCAGCGACGGTCGTCTTCAGCGCGGCGACCTCCCCCCGCAGCGACGCCACGCTCGCAGCGAGCGCGTCGACGTCCGTCTTCAAACCCTTCGTCGGGTCGGCGAGCAGCGCGTAGAGCGCCAGCGCCAGGGCGAGCAGCGCGACGCACATCGTAAGCCATTTCATCCCGTTCTTGGCGGTCTCGGACATGGTGCACCTCCCTGTTCCTTCGCACCGTCGGTCGCATATACTCTGCCGAATCGAGATCCTCCTTGTCAACCGCCGATCCGGGAGGCCCGGCCGGGGCCGACAAGGCCGAAGTGCTGCAGTACCTATACCGAGTCACGTCGACCGGAGATGCCCGTCGATCCCCCGAGGAGGATCGGGCCGCCTCCGAGGACTTGGCCCAACGGCCGCGCCCCACACCTTCCGCATGCTTGCTTCACGAATCGCTCACAGCGGACCCGTAGAGTCTGGATCGTACGAGAGCAGATGCCTCCGAGCGCAGGGGAATGACAGGAGCGGGGTTCGTCGAGCGGACCCCGCTTCTGTTTCTCGTCGGAGACTGCGGGATCAACGGGACGGACCGCGGTAGTCGGTGTTGACGATCCGAATCCGAATCTGATCGTATGCGGTCCCGCCGGACCCATCGTAGATCGTCAGGCGAAGGGTCGCCGCCTCGCCGTCGCGAAGGTCGGTCGATGGTGCATGGTAGATCGGCTCGAGCGAGTCGGCGTTCTCGAACCGCCCCTTGTCCGCCGTCCAGACGAAACAGACGGGGAGACACGCCGGGTTCGATACGTCCCCCCGGATTCGTACCCAGTCGCCTTCGCGCATCGACGCGGGGTAGTGCCGAGAGATCCGCGGGGTCGCCCGATCCCGCGGGTGGGCGGCCGGCGACGATGAGAACGGCCAGCCGCCCGGCGTGGCGGCGCGGTCGTCGCAGCCGCTCGCGCAGGGGCAGGGGACCGGGATCTCTGTGCAGGCGGGCGAGGGCGCCCATGTCACGCACGGCCCGTCGCACGCGGTCGACGGGACCGCTGGACAGGGGTCACCGGGTTCGGCCGCGCACGGGTCCGCCTCGCTCCAGATGAAGGTCCCGGACGCGCTCGACCGCTCGGTGGGACAGCGCAGCGGGTCACGCACCGAGACCGAGAGGCGGTCACTCGCGGAGAGCCCGTCGGCGTTCGTTGCCGTCAACGTGAGCCGGATCACCGTTTCGCAGTCGCAGGACGACGGCGCGATGTACGCCGTTCGGGCGCTCTGCGCGTTCTCGAACGAGCCGAGATTGCCCTCCGCGGACCACCGGACCGAGACCGGGCCGCTCGGATCGCTCACCGTTCCGTTCAGCGGGACCCGCGCGCGCTCCCCGACGACGACGTCGGGCCCGGCATCGACGATCGGCGGACGAGCCGGGGCGGCCTCGCGCGGGACCGAGGGGGCCGCCGGGACGGCGGCCGGTTCCGCCGCCGGCCCGCCCCCCGCAAACAGGAGCGACGCAACCAGGACGGCCGCCGCCACACCGATCAAGATCCAGAATGAGGTGCTCCCCGTCATCTTCCGGCCTCCTTCCCCGCCGGGCGCGATTCGCGTCCCTCGGCGGAGCCCTCCGAGCGAGTTCGTCCTCTCGGCCAGGATACCGCAGACCCGTGATCACGCAACACCCGCTCGTCCCGTCGCCGGCCGCCATTCGAACGGACGTCAGCGGACGCGTGCGCGGATTGCCGCGCCCGCCCGGATCGTCTAGAGTCTCCCCGTATGCGAGGAGGTGGAGATGCCCGACGTACTGATCCTGGTCGAGGCCGGGTACGAGGAGGTCGAACTCTGGGTCCCCTACTACCGGTTCCTGGAGGCGGGTTGGACGGTCGAGTTCGTCGGTCCGAGCGGAGGGGCCGATCTCCTCGGGAAGCATGGGATCCCGGTCCGCGCCGGGCGTGCGTTCGCCGACGCGTCGCTCGATGGAGTCCGCGTCGTGCTCATCCCGGGCGGCCATGCGCCGGACCGGCTCCGAATCCATGACGATGCCGTATCCCTCGTGCGGTCTGCGGACGCTCGCGGGATCGTCATCGCCGCGATCTGCCACGCCGGATCGGTTCTCGTCTCGGCGGGGATCGTCGCCGGGCGCCGCCTCACGTCCTACCGGTCGATCCGGGACGATCTGCTCGCAGCCGGCGCTGAGTGGGTCGACGAGCCGACCGTCGTCGACGGTCGGCTGATCACGGCGAGGACGCCGCGTGACCTCCCCCAGTTCCTCCCGGCGATCCTCGAAGCAGCCGTCTGATCCGATGATGCCCGGGGCGCTGTTCGTCGTCTCCCTGCCGATCGGGAATCTCCACGACATCACGTTGCGGGCGATCGAGACGCTCCGAGGCGTCGACGGGATCCTCGCCGAGGACACGAGGACGGCTCGGATCGTCCTCGCGCGTCATGGGATCGAGACGCCGTTCTACTCCAGCCTCTATGAGGGCGTCGAGCACCAGCGGACCGACTCGATCGTCAACCGCCTCCGGTTGGGGCGCCGGCTCGCCCTCGTCAGCGACGCCGGCACTCCGATGATCAGCGACCCCGGCTACCCCCTCGTTCGAGCGTGCGTCGACGCCGGAATCCCCGTCGTCCCGGTCCCGGGCCCGAGCGCGCTCCTCGCCGCCCTCGTCGCGTCCGGCCTCCCGCCCGATCGGTTCTGCTTCGAGGGGATGGCGCCGCGGTCCGGCGGCGCTCGCCGCGCGTTCCTCGAGCGCCTGGCGGGAGAGGAGCGGACGATCGTCTTCTACGAGTCGCCGCATCGGATCTCCGCGACGCTCTCGATGATCGATGAGATCCTCCCGGGACGAGCGGTGGTCGTCGCGCGCGAGTTGACGAAGCGCCACGAGGAGTTCCTGCGCGGGCCAGCGGGGACGATCGCCGGCGAACTCGCGGGGCGGGATCGGATCCGCGGGGAAGCGGTCATCTTGATCGCCGGCGCACCGGCCCCGCGCGCCGACGACGCCGTCGCCGAGCGGCTGGCGGACGTCCTCCGCCGGGAGGGGCTCACCCGCCGGTCGATCGCCCGCGCGCTCTCTGAGGGGCTCGGCGTCTCGCGGAACGACGCCTATCGGATCAGCGGCGCCGGCGAATCGCAGACACCTCGATCGTAGCCGCGCGAGACGGCTACGTGTGCTTGTCGGCGACCGACGAGGCGGCGTAGGCGTGGGGCTTGATCCGGACGGCGAGCCCGCTCCCGATGATCATCCCGACCACCTCGTCGATCATCTCCTTCGTGCGGCCGTTCTCGCCGATATCGACGTGGATCTCGAGGTTGAACTGGAGGAGCGAGTCGACAGAGAGCCCCGCGATCACGTGCTGGGCAAGCTCGAACGACAACCAGGCCTCCCGCCAGATCCGCTGCTTCAATGAGGGGACGCGCCGTTCCTTCCGCCGCGTCCAGAAGTACCGGCCGCCGCGGCCGACCCGATGGAGGACGATCGCGCTGACGAAATCGATCCGGTCGAGCGTCGTCGACGAGTCCGTCCCGATGAGGATCTCGAACCGATCGTTGCGCGCGGCGTTCATCTCGCCGATGAGGCTCGAGACCACCTCGTCGAACGTCATCTCCCCGATGTGCGGGTTGTAGAACGGTTCCGAGCGCATGGCTCATCCTACCGAGGGCGGGGACCGGCTTCAAGCAATCGGGATCCGGAACGTGAATCGGGCCCCGCCGGCGGGGGCGTTCTCGGCCCAGATCCGCCCCCCGTGCGCCTCGACCCACTGCTTGACGATCGCCAGCCCGAGGCCGGTCCCTCCTTCCCGGTTCCGCGCCGGATCCCCGCGGTAGAACCGCTCGAAGAGGTGGGGCAGATCGTCCTCGGAGATCCCCGGGCCCGTGTCGGTGACTCGGATCTCGACATCGTCGTCGGCGAGTCGGGCGTCGATCGCGATCGTCCCCGTCGCCGGCGTGTAGCGAAGTGCGTTGCTCAGGAGGTTGACGAGGACCTGTCGGAGCCGCTTCGGATCGGCCGAGACCGGCGGGAGGTCGGGGTCGGTCCGAATCCGAAGGTCCGGGGCGTGCTCGACCGCGGAGACGGCGGTCTCAGCGACCTGTCGGATCAGAGCGTCGATGTCGGTCGACTCCCGCTCGAGGCTGAGTTCGCCCGCCTCCGCCATCGCGAGATCACGGAGGTCGTCGATCAGCCGCCCGAGGTGGAGCGTCTCTTCGTAGATGGGAGCGATCGTGTCGTCCGTCGGCTCGTAGATCCCGTCGAGAATCGCCTCCAGAGTCCCCTGGATGATCGTCACCGGCGTCCGGAGCTCGTGGGCGATGTCGGCCGTCATCGTCCGGCGGACGCTCTCCGAGCGCCGCAGGTTCTCGACCATGTGGTTGAACGATTGGGAGAGCTGCCCGAATTCGTCCCGCGCGCGGAACCGGATCTTGTTCGGGAGATCTCCGTGGGCGATCCGTTCGGTCGCCCGGGTCAGGACCCGGAGGGGGGAGAGGACCTGGGAGATCAAGAGGATCGACAGCAGGCTCGCCACCCCCGTGGCGATCCCTCCCCCGAGGAGGGCCGATTGCTTCACCGACAGGAGGAACTCCCGCTCGGACGGATCGAGGTTCGGCCCGACGTCCCCGAGCAGGAGCGTCCCGACCCTCTCTCCGTCGACCGAGATCGGAATCCCCGCCCGCAGCTCGTCCGGCGTCAGGACCTTCCCCATGTTCGTCCCTTCGGTGGTGATGAAGACCTTCCCCTCCTCGTTCGCCAGCGAGTACCGCCCCTTGATCAGAGAGGTCCGCCCCTCGATGACCGTCTCCCCGATCTGGATCGTGACCCGTCGGAGGAGGAGGCGGTCGACGCCGACCCACGTCCCGAAGTAATCCCGGTACCAAGCGAGCTGATCGCAGACCTGCTCGGCCACTTGCTGGGTGTTGTGCTGCCGGTACTCGTCGAACCGCTTCGTGATCGACCGCGCGGTGAGGAAGTAGACGAGCGCGACCGACGAGAGGATCGCGATCGCGAACGACAGCCCGAGCTTCAGGGCGAACGGGATCCGCCGCTTCATGTCACGCCTCACGGGCGAATCGATATCCGACGCCGTGGACGGTGAGCAGGTACTGCGGCGCCTTCGGGTCCTTCTCGATCTTCCGGCGCAGGTTCTTCACGTGCGTATCGATCGTCCGCGCGAACGAATCGTAGGTGTACCCCTGTACTTCGCGCAGGAGTTGAAGTCGGGTGAAGACCTGGCCGGGGTGTCGCGCGAGGTACGCCAGCAGGTCGAACTCGGTCGGCGTCAGCTCGATGGGCCGGCCGTCGACCGTGAGTTCCCGTGTCTTCGGGTCGATCTCCAGCCCTCCGTGGACGATCTTCTCCGAGTCGATCCCCTCTCCGTCGTACCGCCGCAGGACAGCGCGGACGCGGGCGACGAGCTCCCGGGGGCTGAACGGCTTCACCACGTAGTCGTCAGCACCGAGCTCGAGCCCGACGACGCGGTCCGCCTCCGCCGCCTTCGCGGTCAGCATGATGATCGGGACGGACGACTTGGCGCGGATCGTCCGAGTAACCTCGATCCCACTCACCTTCGGAATCATGAGGTCGAGGATGATCAGATCCGGGCCCTTCTCTTCGAACGCCTGGAGCGCCGCCTCCCCGTCCGCGGCGGTGTACGTCTTGAACCCGTCCCGGTCGAGGTACGCCTTGACCGTCCGGACGATCATCTCCTCGTCGTCGACCACCAGGATCCGCTTCATCTCGCCCATTATAGTCCGTCGGCCGGCGGTCTGTAACGCGAGCCGAACCTCCTCGGTACGGCGATCGTATCCCGCGGGTATGAAGGAGGGTCGGCCGAGGTGTGAAGATCCTGTGAGGGCGGCCGGTCGAATTGCGTTCCACAGGGGCGTCCCCTACCATCAGGTCCGACGATGGGACGAACCGATGTCGGAGCGCACGCACGGGGCGGGCGAAAGCGAGGTTGCACGTGAAGCGGATTCTGATCGTCTCGACGGAACCCCATTCCGGCAAG
>ENA-OSEO01004942-OSEO01004942.1-sediment-metagenome-genome-assembly--contig:-NODE-4942-length-13361-cov-7.645513_pt1 | contig 13361 bp, 10 predicted proteins | sample MGYA00237883_ERZ534232 | MGnify/ENA metagenome assembly ERZ534232
GATCATTTTAATTACCCGAAAACCAGAATATATTACCAAAAGGGCTATCAGCAGGACGCCTTACGACTGGCCGAAGAAATTCCGGGTCGTCAGAAGACCGCAGACGTCATAGAGCGGAATCAGATGATGAGAAGAGAAATAAAAGTGTTGATCGGTAAGGATCTCGTCCCTTTTCAAGAACATATCAGGAGCAGTTTAGAACAACATAGTTCGCTTCGCTCATAATTGGAATAATGGAAGATTGGAACTTTGGAATAGTGCGTTTAAAGGAACGGGCTGTTTTATATCAATACGTTAATTCGATAATGATAGCAGCCATACCTACAAATATTGTAAGTGATTCTTCAAAAACGGGCCAATTGACCTGACTGGACCTCACCCGAAATGGTTGTAAAGGAGTTACTGCAAAATGACGGGAAGCACTGAACGGTATCTGCCATATTACTTCAACGATCGACGCCGCCCAAAGGAGCGACGAAAGTTTTCATATACAATACACATACCCGAACGCAGAACCGAGAGGGACAGGAGGGCAGGTTCAGAACGCCGTAAAATCCCCAGGCAAATCATGGCCGAATTCGAAATAGAAGATAGATCGATCCATAGATGAGTATTATTTCATCGGTGTCCAACATATTTTTGGATTGTCGAATCATGACGATTCAGGCCCTTACAGTCTGCTTAAAAAATTCCGGAATATTGGAATGATGGAATAATGGAATGATGGGTCTCGATGAAACAAAAAGCAAAAAGCTTAAAATGATTAAAAACAATGTTTCCTTTAACCATTATTCCAGCATTCCATTATTCCAGCTTCCCAATAGGATGAAAATTCAGGCTATTTAATAGATCGTTTTTGGACAAGCGTGATTTGAAAAATACCTGAAAATCGCATATTGGGAATTCTACACTGGATATTAACTGTCCTTTAATTGACATGCACTTCTTCTGCGATCTTTTCGACGGATTCATGAACGTCATTCTTTATGTTTTCGATATCCTCTTCCCGAAGGTTTAAAAAGTCCATAACCCCTTCTTCAGGCGGATAAGGTTCACCGTCTGTTCCTGATTTATACCCATTTACCATCGCAATGTAATCCGCCATGTGAAGGGTAAAGGCCAGTTCATTACCATCTGATCGTGTTGGGGTATGATGGTATTTAATGGCAAGACTTTGATCATTTGGAATTTTCCATTTCTGGCACAACTCAAAAGCGATTTCGGAATGATCGAATCCAAGAATCGTTTTTTCAGCATTTAAAAACGTACGGTCGCCGTCCGCCATGAACTCATCAAAAGTATCCTTCCTTTCGTAAACATACGGATCGAGGATAAGCTTTCCCGCATCATGAATAAGACCGGCAAAAAAGGCCACATTTCCAAAGTCGGTATTTTTTCGATTGGCAATGAGCCTCGACCCAAATGCAACAGCAATGGAATGGCGCCAAAGATCTCCGGAATCGAGCCCGTATCCTCTCAAATCCTTGCTCATCAGATTTGAAATACCGGCAACCGAAATCAGCTCTCCAAGTGCTTTAAACCCGAGCAACACCGAGGCATGCTGGACTGAGGAAACCTTTCCGCTCAAACCATAATATGCTGAATTGGCCATTTTTAATACCCGGGTCGCGATGGATTGTTCTATTTCAATTATCCTGGCAAGTTCTCTGACATTTGAATCGGGTCTTGCCATGATTTCCTGGGCCTTTTGAACCACATGGGGCATTGCCGGCAAGTCTTCCAAGGTGCGAAGAATTCCATATTTTAGTTTCATGCCGGAGGGCTGTTTATTCCCGAAAGATGTTCCTGGTTTAGATTCAGCTGATGGTGACTTTTTTTCAGGTTTCGCCGGTTGAAGCGGTTTGTTCGTTTCCGATTCAGATCTTAAATCAATGATGATCCGCTCTTTACAGGCTAAACATGAAACCGCAAATTTCTTGCCAAACGGAATTTTTTCATCCGGAATATTATATGCCTTTTGGCAACTTGAGCATTCTATTTTCATTGGGCTTTATTATTCATCAGGGTTACAATGATGTTGGTAGCAGCATCCACTCGACCCGCCATTTTCTCTAAAATATTTTTGGTAATTTTAGGATATTTATCAATAATTTCAGTGAATTTATTTCCGGGATAACGTTCAACTATGGACTTTCCTCTGGAAATTACGGTTTCAGTCCTTTGATTACCGGTTATCGCCGCAATTTCTCCAAAATATTCGCCAGGCTGGACGATTTCGTATATTTTTTTTCCGTCTTTCACAACAATCAGTTCACCCTTAACAAGCTTAAAAAAATCTGTCCCCCTATTCCCTTCTCTGAAAATTACAGCCTTACTATCATATTCCTCAATTTCCGGACTGGCGAGGTATGCCGGTATCGATCCTTTGGTTAAATTCGTTCTTCTCAAAACTTCCTCAGCCGATGTCAACCCCTTTCGGACTTTGTCCAGACCCGCATCTCTTAATGTAACCATGCCTTCCAGTAAGGCCGTCTTTCTCAGCTGATCCTCGGAGACATTTGCACTAATTATATTGGCAACATTTTCCGTGACCTCCATCAACTCAAATAAACCTACGCGGCCTTTGTAACCGGATCCCATGCATTCCGAACAGCCTTTCGGCCCGTAAATCTTAAGATCTGAAATCTCATTGGGAAGAAATCCCATATCCACGAGTTCCGCAGGATTAAGACTATCGTCCAAAACCTTACAATGCTGACAAAGCCTTCGGATCAGGCGTTGAGAAAGAACCATTGTCACTGCTGAAGCCAGCAAATAAGGTGGTATGCCGATATCCACCAGACGCCCGATTGTAGAAGGGCAGTCGTTCGTGTGAAGGGTGCTGAAAACGAGATGGCCGGTCATGGCCGCTTTGATGGCGATTTCAGCTGTTTCCAGATCTCGAATTTCACCGACCATTATGATGTCCGGATCCTGACGCAAGAATGCTCTGAGGGCTGCGGCAAAAGTCATGCCTACCTCATCCTTGACATTCACCTGATTAATTCCTTTGAAATTGAACTCAACAGGATCTTCAACGGTTAGTATTTTGCTTTCTTCTTTGTTCAGATTATTGAGAATCGAGTATAAGGTCGTTGTTTTTCCGCTGCCGGTTGGGCCGGTGACGAGCAGCAATCCATAGGGCCGATATACACAACGTTCGAGCGCATTTAACGATTCCTGATCAAGTCCCATCTGGGTAAGATCTATTTTAAGTGAAGACTGATCGAGAACGCGCATGACAATGCTTTCACCAAAAAGTGTGGGCAGTGTTGAAACGCGAAAATCAACCGTCTTCCTTTTTCCAAAGGCCATTTTGATTCTGCCGTCCTGAGGCACACGACGTTCGGCAATGTTGAGCCCGGCCAAAATTTTCAGCCTTGAATTTACTGCATTTTTAATGCTCGTCGGCAGATTCATGGACTTAAACAGATATCCGTCCAGTCTGTATCTTACCTGCAATAATTTCTCAAACGGTTCAATATGGATATCACTTACCCCCTCATTGATGGCTTTGACCAGAATACCATTTACAAGCTTTATAATCGGTGCGTCAGAGGCCGTGTATTCGTCGACAATTGCCCTGTCTTCTTGGTCCGATATCAACTCCATGTCGACCACAGCTTCTGATACCAGAGAACCGAAGTCATCGACCATTGAAACAGGTTTTTCTTCTTCAACAATATTGTCTTTTACACCTAATAATTTTTCGTATTGTTCATCACTTATTTTATAATAGGTCTTGTAACCATCAACGATATCCTTTTCGGTAGAAACACACAGACTGATGCTTTTATGAACTTCGCCCTGCAACCTATCCACCGCGGTGGTATCGGTAGGCTCTGCCATGGTGACAACAAGGTCTTCTCCCTTGAATCTCAAGGGGAACGCCATATATTTTAGGGCCGTTTCATACGGCAAAACTTTGAAAACTTCCGGATCCAGCGTGGTTTTTGTTATTTTAACGGCAGGATAGTTGTGGATACGGCTTAGAACATTTACAATGGTCTCATCATCAATGTAGCCGAGCTTAATCAGTATATTGCCCAGACGCCCAAGGTTCTTTTTTTGATAGTTGATTGCGTCCTCGAGTTGGGTTCCGGTGATATAGCCCTCTTTACACAAAAGTTCGCCTATTTTGGTTTTACCGGCTCCGGATTGATCCATGATTGTCGATTTGAGGCTAGATCTTCTCGATTGCATACCGTTAACAGGTCTTTCGCTTTTTATCGGTGCTGTTTTGGTCATTTCTTCGGTATTGGGTAACCCCTTCTTTTGTCGTTAACTTAAGCGTTCAGCAACTCTCATTTGACGTTTCGGTTTTCTACAACTAAATGAAAATATATGACATTTTTTGAGGCTTAAACATTTGCCTCGACCATTCCATTATTTTTACCCCGCCTGTCCAATGGAATCAAGTTTTTGCAGTTATTCCATCGGGGTGAAACCTTTGTTGCTTTTGTTTCACTGGGGCCAACTTTCCAATTGGGGCAAAGCCCCTGACCTGATTACCATCATTCTGCAACATATATGCCGATTCGAAAGTTTCTTTTAGAGTTTAATAATAAAAATCTAATATTAAACGATATCAATAAGATATATCTATTATCAGTGGTTGCTCGAAATCATTAAACCTGGGTTGTATCTGGCAAATTATTGACACATATAGAAAAATTGGCAAACATTTCACAATAAACCATTCAATCCAAATTCTTAAAAAAGCAAAGAGTCCGGACCCATCAAAGATCTCGCATTGCGGGGGAAAATCAGGCTTTATGACCAAATAAACACACTAATAAGCAACACATCTGAAGCCAAGGATATTTGAATGTGTTTCCCGATCTATTTTAAAGCGGCTGAACAATCTGATGTCATTTCCGGATACCCAACTCCCGCCTTTAACAATCTGATATTTTGACTCATTATTTTTTGACACCGAATCAAAATCATCATGGGTCCATTCCAGGACATTTCCCATGGCGTCAACTATCCCCAAATTATTTTCAAACATAACGTATTTATCTACGGGTGTTGTGTCAGCAGTACAACTATCCTCAATGTTACAGGCATCTTTTTCCCATTTTTGTCCCCACGGGAATATCCACCCATTTCCAGTCCTGGATGCAGCTTCCCATTCATTTTCCGTGGGCAATCGCTTTCCGGTCCAGGCTGCAAATGCCATGGCATCCTCCATACTGATTTGAACCACGGGATGATTTTTTTTATTATGAAGGGAACTCTCAGGGCCGAACGGCCGATACCAGCAAGCACCTTCAACTGTTTTGCAACAAAGTGATGAATTCCATAGAGAAGTGATCAATCCTGTTATTGCATCTTTTTTCTTTTCAAAACGCCCATAATAAACGTCCCCATACCCGACTTTTTCTGCGGTGGTTTTATATCCTGTTTTTTCCACAAAAATTTCGAATAGTCCGTTGGTAATGGGAAACCGGCCAAAATAAAAAGGCTCAAGGTTTACAATCTGTTCAGCTTTTCCGCCCTTTTCCGGTTGTTTGCTGCCAATTAAATATTCGCCTCCAGGAATCAAAATATACTGGTTATAATACCTTTCCATGGAACCCAGGTATCCATCAAACGCTTCGGCAAGGAGTCTGTTCTTTTTTATTTTACTATCAACTTCAATTTCTGCAACATCTTCAACATCATCCAAAATTTTATTGTCATCACAGTCTTCTATATCTTCGACGTCTTCCTTGAGATCTTCGATCTCTTCAATCTCATCTATTTCCAAATTCTCTATGACCCCGTCAAACCCCACAGAGTCTGACTCTTTTTCATCGCCCTCTCCGGTCAAGCAACCTGTAGCGACTTTACCGTCTCCTTTGGCACCGGACTCAAAACCTATCTCCGAACTCTCAACACTGCCAGCAAAATTATCCTCCTCCGGGTTTTCATCGATAACAACATCCTCTGCCTCATCGACTTCCTCTAAAACTTCCTCATCTTCAAAATCATCTATCTCGTCTAATACCTCTTCTTCATCTACATTTTCAATCCCTTCAACCGCATTGAAATCGCCAATCAACCCTTGGAATTCTGTTTGCCGGCCTCCGGCTTCGAAAGCCGTTTTTGACGATTCCGGAAAACCCAAACCCACTTTTTTCGATAATCCTCTGATAAGATCCTTTAACTCATCTATTTTACCGGAACCGTTTTTTATCATCGTCTCTTCAAGTGCAATCGAACCGGATACGGTTTCATAGGCCAGCTTAAGGATATCCATTATCTGGTCCAATTTAAGTGCTTGATCCGGCTGCAAATCATGTCCGAACTTCTTAAGGATTTTGTCTTTTGCATCTTCAGACATTACAAAGATATTTTCTGAGCCTATTTTTATCCCTTCAGGATTTACCCCTTTATCATACAGTTTTTTTAGGTCTGCATTTACAGATGATCGTATACTGTTCAGATTTTTTCGTTTATTTTTGATTTCTTCAAGGTCGCCATTTGTATCCCAGATTATTTTTATTAGCTCTGCATGGTCTATCTTGGTCAGTGATTCAACACAGCCTTCATGGGTATAATATTGTCTTATATTATGGACAAATTTATACTTCAGGGTGCCCTTGTTTCTATATTTAAGGTTTGATATGGCTTGATCTATACCTTTTAATGTAATGGCTGAAGCCATAGAATCTCCTTTTTCCATATAATCTGCATTAAAGTCGTTTCAAAACCTTGGATTTTTAATATTGTTTTAATTTAATGTAAATTTTAGATTTCAATCTATATTGGGTTCAATGCAAAACTCGTTCCATGAATTGAATTCGCTTTGCCAATCCATACATATCGAGAAATCAATGAAGGAATGTCGACAATTATCTATACTGCAAAACGGTTTCGGCACAAAATATCTTTAAATGGTATAAATTTTGCAAAGTTATGTTTTTGATTATAAATATGCAGCGAACACGACAGTATTTAATCATCTCTTCACTTTCAGGAATTTCTTCATGAGGCGTGTTTCTATGCATATCAAGTCCTAAATTCAATGTCGGCGAAAACCACGACCGCTGTCAATCTTTCAACAGCTTTCGCTACAATCGATAAACATACTATCCGATTGATCGTGGCCCATAGAATCGGAAAACTTCATATTTTGAAACGTGTAAAATAAAAGAGAGAAAATGTCGCCAGATACCACATCCGAAAATAATAGTGTGATAGATAGGTTTGATAAGATTCTTTTTAAACATTTGGAACGGTTGATCGGCTGCAGTCATGGAATCGGAGGGCTGCCCATGAACTCTGCAACCATATCGTGTCTCATCCTTCTAATGGAACGTGAAAATGAAATAGAAAATTTTCCTTCCGACCCATCCATTCGTTATACCCTTGACACCTTAATCAACGAATTAAGAGAATTGGGTTTCAGTCCGGACAATGATATGAACATTGTTATTCAAGATATGATCGAAAAAGGCTATATTAATATGGGTGATAATGATCAATTTGTTCCCGAAAAGCCTGCTTCAAGCATGGCTAAACTTCTCGATCGGGCATTTCCGGGTATGCCTGGAATGAATCTTGCTGGCTACTTCATCCAGATGATGGATGAAGTTAAATCGGAACGAAAAGACCTGGATTCAGCTATCAGCCAGTATGACCAAACCTTGTTCTTGCAGGGAGTTCCCCTGATAAAAAGGAAGGCTGATTCAGAGATGTCAAAGGGTTCAAAGCAATCAAGGGAACTGGAAGCACAGATAGTAAAACCGGATATTTTCGGGCAACAAAAAGACGGCTGGCGGCGCGACGAGATCCGGGTTACTCCATCTGAACCAAAAATCTTATCATCAGCCGTCTATAAAGGAAAAGTAAGAAAAATAGATTTCGGGAAGACATTCATCGAAGAAGATCAAACCGACAAAATTACGCTGCATTCAAATAATAATATTGTAGATGAGACGCAGACAGTACGAAAAGATCCTGAAGAAAAAAAGCCCTTTGGTGCTGAGCCAGAAAGTTTCAATACAGAGTTTGTGACATCTTCAAATCAATTGATAGCGGCGAATTTGAATGGGCAAAGCCCGAGTGTATCGGCGACCTTCACAAAAGTATCCATGGATGACCTGGCTTTTTCTGTTCCAGCCTCTTCGTGGGCTCATGCATCTTCTGAACAAGATAAAAGCTCATTAGACAATAATAAAGATGATTCGTCAAAAGTTGCACCGGCCTCGAATCACCACAAAAACAAAAAAGAAACGGCTGAAATCGTATTTGAAGCAGGCAATGAAAACAAAGAGTCGGAGTTCGTCGACGATGAAATAAGTCATCTTATTTCAGCTTTTGAAGACGGCCTGGCAAAGGAATGCCCCATATGCAGGCATTCGAAGGTCCAGGCAGAAAAGACGACGATGGGAAAAACTTACTATAAATGTTCAAATAAAAATTGCAGTTTCATAAGCTGGGGTAAACCCTTTCATATTCTTTGCCCTCAATGTAACAACCCATTTTTAGTAGAAGCAACAAAAGCTGGAAAAACAATTTTGAAATGCCCAAGGGCAACATGCCGTTACTGGAAAAAAGCGTCGTGGGATATAATAGACAACCAACAGGAGACGATTGACTCAACATCCAAGAAAACCGATAAAGTAACTTCTGTTTATCAAAAACCCCGTAAAAGGGTGGTGAGGAGAAGAGTGGTTCGCAAAAAAAGGTAAGCCCCAAGAGAGATTAGCCGAATGCTATGTCCCGCCCATTCAGCTCCTGCTCCAAAACGTTCAGAAGCGTGATATCTCTAATCACAAGAACCGCCCCTAATAGATTGCCTTCATGATCTTTCAGTGGTGATCCTGTTAGAAGAACAACTTGATTTGGCAAATCACGATGCATGCATTCAACACGAAGATCACTGATTGAGCTTCGTGTCTTCAGGCTTTCTTTTAAAACGTAAAGACATGATTTACTACACGGTGCCTTGAACTCGGTAATATCTTCTCCAATTAATTTATCCGGAGAAAAACCGCATATATTTTGGACCTTCTTATTGGCTTCCAATACTCGCATATTGTCATCCACCATAACAATAGCATCTTTTAAGCTTTTGAATATGGCTTCCAGATTAAGACGATATCTTACATTCTCGGTTTCTACCCTGTTTTTTTCATCTTCGAGAACTTTGTTACGCAGGGCGTGAGATGTAACCCTCAAGAGAGTGTCTTTTCGAATAGGTTTGGGCAGATAATCAAATGCTCCCAGACGCACGGCATCCGCAGCTGTTTCAATATTCGGTTCACCAGTGATTATGACAACAGGGCATCGCATCCCCATATCTTTGACTTTGCGAAGGATATCGACTCCGGTATGTCCGCCCAAAATAATGTCTGTGATCAGCAGGTCAGGATTAAAATGGGTCACCGCCTCCAACCCCGATGAATAGCTCTCTGCGGTCAAAACTTCATATCCTTCATTCATCAGATGCGTTCTAAAAGAATACCGGATACTTTCCTCATCATCAATCACTAAAATTTTATTCTTTATTTCTCTCATCCAGAACCTTCCTTATAATTCCGGCCATCTCTTTACAGTGAATCGGTTTCATTATGTATTCCTTAACACCAAGCGCTTTGAGCTTTTCTTCGGTTATCAGTTCGCTGAACCCTGTACAAAGGATTACCGGAATGTCGGGTCGAATTTCACGAATTTTTTGAGTAAGTTCAATGCCTGTTATTTTCGGCATGGTTTGGTCGGTAACAACAAGATCGAAGCGGCTCGGATAAGCGCAAAACAGCTTTAGTGCTTCTTCACTGTTGCTCGCTGTGGTAATTTGATATCCGAAATATGTCAACATTTTTTGCAGCATTTCAACGATATCTTCTTCGTCATCGACCAGCAGGATATGCTCATTACCCCCTCGAACCGTCTCAGTGGATGATTTTTCAACTTCAACTGCCTCTTCATCAATTTCGGGTAAATAGACATTAAATATGCTGCCTTTTTGAGGTATGCTTGATACTGTAATATGTCCGCCGATGCTTTTAACAATTCCATGGACCATCGCCAGTCCCATACCAGTGCCCTCACACTGAGCTTTGGTCGTAAAATACGGCTCGAAAATTCGATTCATTAATGACTCCTCAATACCATGCCCGGTATCACTGACTGTCAGCATAACATACATTCCGGGAGCCAGATTAATCTGGTCAGCCGTATCCTCAAAACCGATGGTGATTCTGTTCAGCTTAACTTCCAGTCTCCCGCCATTTTTCCGCATAGAATGATATGCATTGGTACAAAGATTCATGATCATCTGATGAATTCGCGTTGGATCGACCCATACACTTTTGCAACTTTCATCAATCTCCTGATGGATTTCAATGGTCGAAGGTAAGGAAGCGCGCAACATTACGAGCGTTTCCTTTACGACCGGTTGAATCAGCGTCTTTTTCTGTCCCTGTTCCTCCAAGCGGCTGAAACTCAAAATTTGCTGGACCAGACTTCTGGCTCGCGTCACTGCTTTTGACATTTGAATCAAATTATCGATTACCCGGTTTCCTTCGGGTAATTCTTTAAGACTCATTTCGACATAACCCGAGATGATGAAAAGCAAATTGTTAAAATCGTGTGCAATCCCTCCGGCAAGGGTGCCGATGGCCTCCATTTTTTGTGCGTGCAAGAGTTGCCTTTCTATACTTTTTTTGTCTGTAATATCACGGATAATCGTAAGTATGTCGGTGGGCTTTCCATTATGGTCCCTGCATAGGGATTGCGTTATGGATACATCAATAGATTGGCCGTCTTTTCTCAATCTCCTGGTTTCCCGCTCCATATCATCTTTATGATGAACAAGATTTTTTCTTTCGGATTCCGATTTCAGTTTGTCCCGTTCAGGTACATAAGGGATTCTTTTCCCGATCACCTCCTCTTTTGAGTAACCAAAGATACGTGTAAACGAAGGATTAACAAACCTTGTCCTGCCAGAAAGGTCACTGATGACAACTGCATTCAGAGAAGAATCGAACAAAAACTGAAGAATTCGTTCACGGTGACATGATTCTTTCCTTTTTCTGTTTTTCTGGAACGCATCTTGAACCACCTGACAAAGCTTTTCCTTTACAACAGGTTTGGAAAGATATGCAAACACATCATATTGAAGGGTTTCGGAAGCAGATTCGAAATTTGGATTGCCCGAGATCAGGATGGACTCACAAAAGGGCCATACTTCTCTGATACGCTTAATAAGTTCAAGACCGTTGCCATCCCCTAAAATTCGATCAACTATCGCTACCTCGAAGTTTTGGCCGGCAAGAAAGGCTTTTGCATCGTCAAAACTTGATGCAAGTGTCACATCATAGCCTGCATCACTTAAAAACCTATGGTATGAATACCGTATGCTTTCTTCGTCATCAACAATAAGTACATTGGCCATTGTTTTCTTTCTTTGATTCAATTGTTATCATTTTTATTGTTACGTTTCTGACATCAACCAACCGACAGGTATTAATGAAGTAACCTGTTGTAACATTAGGATTTATATTGCTGTAAATATTCATTCACACGTGCGATATATGTTCGGGTTTCTTGCGGCAATCTGTCGGGATGCCTTTCTACGTTTCCCATTCCCCAATTATAAGCAGCAAGTGTCAGGTCCACGTTTTGATCGTACCTTTTTAACAGGCTTTTTAAATAACAGGTTCCGGCCATGATATTTTCAGCAGGGTTGTAGCAATTTTTGACACCTAAATCCTTGGCTGTTTGAGGCATAAGCTGCATCAGTCCCATCGCGCCTTTTGATGAGGTGCTGTTGGCATCAAAATTACTCTCAGCCCTTATAACCGCCTTTATTAATTCGGGATCGACTTCATGGACCTTCGAAGCATGTGCAATAATTTCATCAATATTCGGTGTCGCTTCGATCTCTTTTTGTGTATGGGCATGTTTAACTTTTGACACATGCGAGCCTTCGTGACTGTCTATTCCACGAAAATTCAGCCATTCCCCATGAAATTCGGTAAAACAACCATCCTCATCAACATTGGAAAGTTCTTGAAATAAATAGGTGTTCATTTGAATTTTAATGGCATTTATCAATCGCTGCAAATGGTCTTTTTGTAACGGAGACGATTCATCGTTAAAGCTGTCAACGTTTTTGATGCTATTGTTTTTATCTGATAATATCGCAACAAAGGAAATAAAGTCGTTGGTTTTTTTTGGATCTGTCCGGGACATTTTTTTTATATTTTGCCCATGTGCAGAAAGGTAAGACTCGATACGTATAGCGGTATTTAATGGATCTCTCATTGACATAGCCTCACGCATGAGAATGACTTCTCATAAATTAATTCAAACTTCGTGCCAATTAAGCGGTAAAATTGAAAAAAAATCTCAAGGCGATTCGACGGTTTAGATTTTATTCGCCTTCGCCTGTATACCCTGGAGCTTGTTGGGGAGTAGCGGAATTTTGTGCGTGTATGGGCTGTCGGAAAGGACAATTTGGACCGCCTGATGAAGCTTGGTATTGACCAGGATGGGACCGATAAAGTTACCGGTCATTTTGTGGGGCATACCTTTAGGGATATTAACAACAATAAATAACTCCAGATGCGTGTTATGCCCATTTCCATTCCAGGACAACTCCTTCAATATAGTTTCCAGATTTAATTTATAATCCGGTTTAAACAAGAATGGGTTTGTAATAACAAAGGCAAGTTTTGGATCTTCAATCGACTGGTACCAGAAAAACGGAGAGTTTTCTTGGTGCGGAAGTATAAGAAACCGTTTATTGTTCGGAAAACCCGGCATGCCGAAAGGCATGTCGATAACCTTTTCTTCTTCAATACAGATTGTTCCGAATCTCGTTGTTTTAATCTTCAATTTTTGTCTCGCTTTGAGCTTGGCTAAGAATTTCCTCAATATGAATTTTATTTTTTCAAAATCCCAAACGCTTATAAAGTTCACTCGCTTTTAATAAATCCGAGCCATTGATATCTGATGCGTTCAAATTTTCCTCTCTTATTCTCTCATATACTTCTTGGCGATGAATTTCGATGTGTTTGGGCGCTTCAATTCCCAGCTTAACCTGTGTCCCTTTTATTTCGACCAGTGTAATCGTAATATCATCTCCGATATTAATCTTTTCACCCAACTTCCGTGTCAGTATAAGCATAGCCCATCCATGGCATCTATTAGCATGTTATCAAGTTAGTTCGCTTCGCTCACAATTGGAATGATGGAACAATGAAATACTGGAATGCTGGGTCTTTTTTCCATCGCATTGAAGAAAATTATGATTTATAATTGCCATGAAGGAGTGGTTATCCCCGAAACCTATAAAAATATTCATGGACAAGTAGTGAAAATTGATCCCCAAAACCTTGATCCGAACCCTGAAGTTATACGTT
>ENA-OSEO01004943-OSEO01004943.1-sediment-metagenome-genome-assembly--contig:-NODE-4943-length-13360-cov-29.221712_pt1 | contig 13360 bp, 14 predicted proteins | sample MGYA00237883_ERZ534232 | MGnify/ENA metagenome assembly ERZ534232
ACGATTAGCACGTTGGCTTCGTATTTTTGGATTTGATACGGCATATTCCACCAACCTGGACGATGCTCAGCTTCTTAGAATGGCAAAAGAGGAGCATCGGATACTCTTGAGCCGCGATACACAGCTTCTAAAAACGAGACCCGTAACAAGAAAAGAAATACAGTCAATTTATTTAAAAAGTGATCATCTTCAAGACCAGATCAATGAAGTAATCAAAAGGTTTGCCTTAAAGGCTAGCAACCTCGATGTATCCCGGTGTCCCGTTTGTAATTCAGAGATCCGGGAAGTCAGCAAAAAGGATGTATGCGGTAAGGTACCAAGTTATATCTACCGGACTCAAGAAATGTTTTCATTTTGCCCTCAATGTAAATCTTACTATTGGAAGGGAACGCACTGGAAAAAAATACAACATGAAATTGGGCGTTACCGGAAGTAAAGTAGTACGATCTATTTTTTAGAGATATCGGTGTATCTTTGCAAAATTACTGATTACCAAATTGAGAAATAAAAGAGACGTACCGGCCAGCGTAAGCATAGAGGCAGTGATTTTCGGATCCTTATCTTTAATACGTTTAAGCAAAAAAACGGCAATAGGAATAACCATATAGTATAGCCATATGATAATCGATAATAATATCTTAAAATTCAGCAGACTAAAATTGCCCCAATAATCTACTGCTTTAAGATATCCGGCAACAAGTGCTCCTGAAAATAAGATTAAACCTAAATAACGATAAATGGATGTTATGTTATTTCTTGTTTGCAACCAGTATGCTTTTGACGGATCATTTAAAGGCTTCTTGTCAAGATCTGAATTGCTCCAGATATACCTCATAACAAAATAAGCTGCACTACTAAAAGCAGCGATAATCCAAAATAGATAGCTCGCAGTCGCGAGAGTTATGTGAATAATACAATTATTCCATACCAATTTTAGTCTCCGGAATTCTAATTTCTATATTGTACAATTAATTCCTCTTTACTTTAGCTTGTAGCATTTTATAATATTACGCAGAATGTTAAAAACCCAATATTGGAAATGGAAATCATATGGCTAACTCTTCCGACAAGGAAAGTAATGAAAATAATAATCATAGCAATAAAATTGAACAAATAGATTTCGCACATCCCAGTGAGGAGCAATGCGCAAAAATCCTTGATTTTTACGATATTAAGTGGGAGTATGAACCAAAGAGTTTTCCAATTGAATGGGATAAAAAAGGAAGAGTTATACAAAGTTTCACGCCTGATTTCTATCTACCTGAGTTCGAACTTTTTATAGAGCTCACCACAATGAGCCAAAAACTTGTTACTAAGAAGAACAGGAAAGTGCGGAAACTCCGGGAATTATATCCTGACATAAACATAAAAATATTTTACCAAAGGGATTTTAGATACTTGCTCATGAAATTCGGGCTACACAAGAAGGACAATTAAAAGCAAGAATCATTAAATATTAATTGAAATAAACTATAGTTAAACTTGAGGTATATCTTTGCTTGAGGACATAAAAGACATACTATTTACAAAAGATGAAATTCAAGAAAAAGTTGCGCTCCTAGGAGCTGCGATCTCCGATGAGTACAAGGGGAAGGAACTTTTGCTGGTCAACGTACTTAAGGGCGGCGTCGTATTCCTTGCTGATCTTATAAGGCATATAACAATCCCATCTAAAATTGATTTTATGGCCATATCCAGTTACGGACCATCTACTGAATCATTCGGTATTGTGCGACTCGTTAAGGACCTGGAAGAAAGTGTAAGTGAAAAAGATGTGCTGGTGATAGAGGATATTATCGATACCGGATTAACCTTGAGTTACTTATTGCGAAACCTTGAATCAAGAAATCCAAATAGCATAAAAGTATGTACGCTTTTAGATAAATCCGTGCGAAGAATACCTGATGTACCCATTCACTATAAAGGCTTTGACGTCCCTGATGTTTTTGTAGTCGGTTATGGTCTTGACTATGAACAAAAATATAGAAATCTGCCTTTTATCGGAATCTTAAAAAAAGAGATTTATTATCCTGAAGAATAATTCCCCGAGGTCGATCTATTTCTGAAGCTGTGCATATATTGAACAAAAAAGGCCCCGAGTAACCCTTAAGTTCCAATATCCTTAATGAAAAGGATGCCCCCCGCTCATTAATTGAAACTGTAGGCTTCTCGGGACCACAAAACGATAATATCAACTGAGTTTCAGAAGTCAAGTGCTTTGACCAATAAATACATTAATATGCTTTTTGAGTTAATTGCCTAATCAACTAGCCAATTAACAAAAAATAGATTATAATTAAGGTAAGGCTATATAGGAGTAAGCAGCACAATGGATAAAGTTAAAAAAATTACTTTTTCAACTGCACTCATAATTATTCTGGGTATAATTCTTTCCGTAATATTCGCATTCCAAAAAAGCATATCAGAACGTCCTTCTGCCGGTGAACAAAGAGCGATTAGAACGACAATTGATAATTTTGTAGAGGCAAAAGATATACATGAAAGAATGAAATACGTTGCTCCGAAATCCAGTGCGCAAAAAAAGGCCCGATCTTATCAAATAAAACCATTTGAGAATATGAAAATTCTAAATAAAGAAATTGAGCTGACTGACTGGACTTATGATGAAGACGGAAATACTCAGAGTGTAATCGTAGATCAAAACTTAAATTATGTTTCTAAAGACTTCAAAGATACATCAGAACTGAAAATATTATATAAATTAAAAAAAGACACTAGGTGGTTAATCACTGACTTTGATCCAAATGTAGGCAACAATGATTAATTGGGTTTGATAATTTCTGCACTTATATTACCGATTCCAGAGACACCCAGAGCTCTTGCCGATGCCTTAGATAAATCCAGGACCCTGCCATTAACATAAGGCCCTCGATCATTAACTCTCACCACAATATGCCTACCTCCGTAGCTTACTTTCAAATAGGTACCAAAGGGAAGAGTTCTTGAAGCACATGTGAAATCATTCTCATTAAATATTTCTCCGCTGGCGGTCGGACGTCCGTTAAATTCATTTCCGTACCAACTGGCCACTCCACTAAATTTAATTCCTGTTGCACTATAATTCTGTGGCATTCTTGCGGTTGTATATATAAATTCGTTTAAATACGGTGAAACAGTGCACTTAACAATATTAATATTTGTGCCAATTGGCATGCTGTTATTTATTTTTTCTGATTTTCTTTGCTGAGCGTCCGCTTGTAGGCTGTTTTTTTCTCGAGATGTTAATGATGCCATTAAACGTTTCTGCACCGCTAATTTGACTTCTAGTTGATTTATCTTTTCAAATTTCTCGTTTTTAATACACAAAGCTTCTGATTTTGTTTGCTCCAGTTCATTCTTAACGGTTATTGTTTGCTCGTTTTCCTTTTGGAATTTATTTATCAGTGTTTGAGTGGATTCGTTTATTCTTGCAATATAATCTACCCTTATCAGGAAATCTTCAAAGTCTCTGATGTTAAGCAACACCTCTAGAAAACCAATATCACCGTTCTTATATAGACCTACCAATCTTTCATTCATTTTATCTCGATGGGTATCACACTCTTCTTGCTCCTGCTGCAATTTCCCATGGATCTGTGCAATTGATTTATTTATGATTACCAACCGGGAATCAAGCGCTTCATATTCCATACGAGTAGATTCCAATTGACTGCTGATCTTCTTTATATTCTCTTCATTGGAGGTATTTGACGAAGCGGTTGCTATGGCACTAAATGAACTTGTTAATAGGAAGAAGGATATAGTGATACAAAATACTCTATTTATTAATTTTCGCACAAAACAACACTCCTATTGCTGTAATTTATATCTTTATCGGCTAAATAAGATAAAATTTAAAAAAGAAGGAGATATTATTTTTTTGAAGAAGGTAAGTAATTAAAAATCAGCTCCGCCTAATACTGCAAAATATAAACCCTATACGTAGCAATGCATAAGAAGGGAGCTGGACTACGTGTGCCATGCTTTTAAGAGAACCTTCCTAGTACTAAGCTGTATTACTCTTGTTTTTTGTCATTGCTTTTCGGCCTGGGCTGAGCCGGATAATATTGACCAGAAAAGAGCGGAAGCAGCCGAAATAAGAAATCAACTGAACAATATTGACGAAGAGTTTGATGTGGCCGTTGAAAAATATAATCAGGCAAATATAGAGTTGGATCAGACCAGAAAAATTATTGAAAAAACAAAATCCGGTATTAAAATCACAACTGAAAAGCTTAATGATCAGAAAGAAGTCTTTAGCAGTAGGGTTGCTAATATTTATAAGAATGGAAGCATAAGTCTGTTTAGTGCTTTTGTTGGAGCTCAAAACTTCTCTACTTTTCTTACGCGTTTATCTTATTTGATACAGATAGGAAAAAAAGACATTGAGCTATTGCAAAAAATACATGTGACGCAAAACGAACTGGAGCAAAAAGACCGAAAGCTAGAAAACCAAAAACAAGAGCAAATTAAAATAACAGAAGAGTTGAAAAGTAAAAAGAATCAAATAGAAGGAAAAATTGCGACTCGCCAGGCATTCTTGGGAACAATTGAAAATGATATCCAGGAAATGATTCGCAATGATGAAGAGCAAGAAGCAAGAACGTTAGCCCAGGAAGCCCGAAACCAACAGCCCAATAGAGAGAACAATCAAAATACAACGCCTCAAAATCCACCAAACAATGGAGGCAATAATCCATCGAATACTCCAAAAACTCCTCCCAGCACTCCATCGGCGCCAAGCGGGCCCGCACATTCACAAGTAGTTGCTATTGCTATGCAACAACTGGGTAAGCCGTACCAGTGGGCAGCAGCAGGGCCCAATTCTTTTGACTGCTCAGGATTGGTTATGTATTGTTATGCGCAAATAGGAATATCGTTGCCGCATTCAGCGGCAGCACAGTATAACCGTGGTATCAAATTAGACAGGGGATCTCTTTCTCCCGGTGATCTGGTGTTTTTCGGACGAACCGGTGTTTCTCACGTAGGTATATATGTTGGAGGTAATAGCTATATTCATGCACCCCGAACAGGCGATGTTGTAAAAGTTTCTAGCTTAAGTTCAAGAAGTGACTATTACGGAGCATGTAGGCCCTAGGTTCTTTAGCTAATATAGGTGAAATTTGGCATAAGAAAGCGATATAATAGATAAAGATTAGAATCAGGGGTACGGATAGGCATATTTATAATAGATAATCCAAGGATCATGTTTTCTCTCTTGCTAAAGAAAATCTATTGCGGACTAGCTTTTTCCGGAGCAGCAAATGATTGATGATCCAAGAACCTACTACATTGAAGATTGTTATGCGCTTAGGGGCTGCATGCACTGCCCGGATTGCTTGGCTTTTGCTCTGAAGTTCTATAATCTTGCACAGCTACCTCCTCATAAGAGGGGGGAAGATACTGAAAGAAAGAAAAGAGCAATTGTTATAAAATTTTTAATTTCCAGTATTGCTTCAGAGAATTTGCCGTGCAAAGACGCTTTGTCTTCGGAAAATCTAAAAGATTACATTGATAAATTATTAAGTGGGAAGGCTAAATTACCTAATTGTCATTATGACTTTATATAATCAATAATATTAAACTTTCATCCGGATCGCGAAAGGTAAAAATAGAAGTTGGAGTATTGGTGAAGGGTCAAAAGAAAGTAAGTAAGAATTTAAAAAAGAATTCAAAACAAAAAAAAGCAAGAAAAATGCGTACGCCTTGGTTTTTATTCAGCTTTATCATAGCTACTGTTTTCCTTATAGCGTTTTCTGCTTTTAAAACACATGAGTATCCTTCTCTAATAGGCACAACACACCAAAAATCACTTCGTGAAAGCTTAAAAGAAGTTAACAGCGAGCCGGAGGAAAAAAACGAAGCACCTGCAAACGACGCTCAGACCAACCAACCAAATCCAACCCAAACAAATTACATCGGTAAAGTTCAGGCCAAAATGGACCTGAACCTCCATTCAAGTCCCTCTCTTGATAATAATGTAAATGGAATAGTTAGCAACGGCGCGATATTATCGGTTAAAGGTACCGAGGGTAAATGGTATCACGTAGTTACTCCTGATAATAAGGAAGGCTATATAACCAGTAATACAAAATATATTACCGTAATAGAAATGAATCAGTAACCGGAAAGAGGTGGGTTAATTGGCAAAAACTTTCGGTAAAGCGAGTGACTTCTATCGGGCAAGAATTCTGACGCTTGACGAAGAAACTCCACCTGACTTTGATTGGCGTGAGGATATTCTTTTCCGCGAACCTCCAGGTGAAAAAAGAGCGATTAAACGCAAATATACTGTACAGGTAGTAGATCTTGATACTCGGAACGATCAGATTATTAAGGCATTTCCTAATAGACACAATGCCGAATCCGCGCTTATAGCGATCGGCGAAGACCTTCGTGAACTCACAAAGATGGAATTTGAAAGGAAATACGATCTTCATATAAGGAACGATACAGAACTCGATGAAGAAATATTGTCGGTTGAAGATGAAGAAGTAAAAAAAGAGGATCAGAATACAGATGTCCCAAGAAACCTTTCCTGAGATCCTCGTTCATCTCTTTTCCCATTTCGTGCCTTGCCGGCTAATTTCTACTTTGCTCAGTCTCACGACTTAACATTTCAACTTTGCCTTTAAGGCCGCTACTGGTACGATCGCTTCCCGAGTTTCTTTGTAGGGCTTCTTGGGACAAACTATAATATAACATAATTAAAGATATTTGTCAATAATTTTACGATTTATTTTATACGAGTTGAAGGAGAAGACAACACTAAAGAGTAATTATTTAGAAGCTTAATAATTTTAGGAGGTAGATTTTGAAATGAACGAGGATAAGAAATCAAGAGAAGTATTGGATGAAAAATTAATTAATGAATTGCGGGAAGAGTTTTCCAAGCTTACAGTCAAGGATTTTTTATCACAAACACTAGCAACAATCAGCACTCTTGCATATCAAAAGATGGGGATTCCAAGTAGCTGTATTCAGTACAAGGACCTTGATCAAGCAAAATTAGCAATTGATGCATTCTCTGAGCTCTTTAAGGTCTTGCAGTCGTCGATGGACCAACGGGAAATTGACGCATTCAATGAAGCCTTAACCCAGATGAGGATTGAATTCGTCAAGAAAAGTAACGAGAGCGGTACTTAAGTTTGTTTTCTCGACAGATATTCCTCGAGAGATGATGGCATAGCAACATTTTTTACAATATTTAGAAGCTCCCCGACATCGACATTATCCAGTGGGACCATCAATGTAACAACTTGTCGATGATTTAGGTAACCGCCTTCTTTGAGTTCTACTAATTCACATAAATTTTCATAAGAAACTACTCTCATAAGATGATATAAATCGTTGCTTCTAATAGCCGCTTTTACTATATCGCAACCGGCTCTGTCGTTTGCAACAAAAAGCCCTGTGTTTTCTGTTCTTATTTGTTTCTGTTGCTGAGCCAAAGAAGCTACCGCTCTTCTTGCCGAATCAAAATCGGGAAGTTCAAAAAGGGGCTTTATAATTATTGCCATACCGGTTGTCGAACGCCATATTCCGCCCAATCCTACATCAAACCCCAATTTACTACCGATCTCGCTAATCGCTTCTTGAAGGGATTCCTGTGAACCAATTTCTTCCGACGTTTGTATCGTTTCTTCATTGATATTTTCTGCCTTATCTCCTTTCATTTTACTGCTAAAAGTCGACATATCCTCAGTAACATCGGTTGTAAGAAGGTCTGCAATTTTTGGGTCCTTAACCTTCAACTTCATTCCAAAAATCTTTAATACTTCATAACCATCTTCATCTTTATTGTTTTGATCATTATTGTTTTCGTCATTAGCTGCCATGGTTAGCTCCTTTGTGTTAGTGCCATATTATACTGAACTTTGCTTTAAAACAAATAATTGCTGCTAAATGATTATTTATTATTTTTATCATAAAGCTCATCAGCGCTATCCTTTAATTCTTCGGCTTTCAACATATAATCTTTAATAGAATCTTCTAGTGTTTTGGTTTTTTTGGCATACCATTTTTGAGGTTCCTTGAATACATCCGGTTCCCACTCTTCTAACACCTCGGGTTTCATACTGTCGTATCTATTGGCTATATCATTATATTCAGCTACATTCCCCGCAGCACCTGCTTCCGCCAGTTGAATCGTTAAAGATGCTATATCTTGTGCTTTTGACACAATTGTTAAAACAGGATCAAGACCGGAGCTTTTTTGCATTTTAGCTGCTTCTTGCAATAGTTGCTGGGATTCGTCAAAAAGCTGTTTTCCCTTGCTTGCCTCAGTTTTAGCCTTGTCATATTCCTTGTTGTTTGAATAATTGACAGATTCGTTAATTTTCTCGATGCCGTAATTAAATTTTTGTCGTGCGGATATAGTTCTCTGAAAAAAATCTGCAATTAGTTCCATCTTTGAAAACCATCTCTTAAGGCTATCGACGGCCTTTATTCTATTTGAAATACTTTGCACTCTAAGATCAGCGTAATTTTTTTCCCATGTCTGTACTCTTAAATTATTGATATCCTGTAGAGAAACACCTGCCGATTCCAATTGATCGCGCGCTTCGCTGATTTCATTTTCAGCTTCTTCAAACTTTCTTTTTGCACCTTGAGGGTCGGCGGAAACATCGGTTTCCATGATATCTATCATGCGATTTATAATCCTAATAGCCTTATCTTCACTTTTATCGGCATCAGCAATTAGCCTATCCGCACTTTTACTACCAAAAAGACTTCCCGTGCTGAAAAGGTAAAAAGTAAAAGCAAATACAGAAAATATTATTAGCAATAATGAAAAGAGCAACATTCTTTTTTTGTTGATTGGCATTCCTTTAAGCTCCTTTTTAAATTAATGATTTTAGAATATTATCTGACGTTGTTTTTGTCCAATTATTACGATATCTTAATAATTATGAATTAAATTGGTCGTTCCTGTTTTGATTCGCTTTAGCTTCTATTTCTCCTTTTTACAGGCACCACAGGATCCAAGACCACAAAACAAGATTTATGAATTTTCAGAAGGGAGATCCGAGTATGACCAAAGAAAGGGCACATCTTCTCATAACCGGCCGTGTGCAGGGGGTTTATTTTCGTTCTTATGCCCGTTCAGAGGCAGAGAATTTAAAACTAAAAGGTTGGGTGAGAAACAGTGTAGGCGGCTCTGTTGAAATTATAGTAGAGGGGAAAAAGGCAAATATTCAAAAATTCATCGACTGGTGCCACGAAGGATCACCGCCTTCAAAAGTTACCAAGGTGCAGGTAGAATGGCAGGAATACCAAGGAGAGTTTGACCGATTCTCGATAAGTTATTAGTTGCTCGTGTTAATTTTCTAGTAGTATAAATTTTTGTTTATCGCCGGTTTTGATATTAATAATTTCTTCCTTAAGTCAGGATATACGTTTTGTTTTTCTTGAATTTTGTTTATCCTCAAGATTATTCTTCATAATAAGTGCTCGTAGCTCAGTGGATAGAGCGTCAGCCTCCGGAGCTGAAGGTCGTGGGTTCGAATCCCACCGAGCACTCCAGCTCAGAAGGGGAGAGGGGACGATGCCGACTCTCCTTTTTGTTGTTTTGCTAACAGATTGCTAACAAAATGTTTATGTTGTCAGTAGCTTCTTTGGAGAATAATGCCTGCTCAAGCCTTTCACCAAAGCCTTTTTGTACCGGGGGCATTTCAACAAAACTATAAAAGTTGAAGGATATCTTAGATTGATGTCGAAATCCACATTTGCACATTTACAAAAGAGAAAACACTAGGGGCAACAAAGGTATAATCGAATAGATTAACCTACAAGTAGAAACATCAATCAGCTCATATATTTAATAAATGTTGGGCTGAATTTTTTTGTGTAGTTTTTGTTTACAGTTTTTAAAATATATTATTTCAGATAATACTTGCCTACGTATGGGAGCGAAATGGAGGAGCTATGGTCGCATTTGTCGGAAAACAAACCAGCATAAGATATATTTCACAGTCCAGGTTTACGGCGAAGCGTGTCTTAATTACATTTACTCTAGTTATGTTTTTATCAATTACCGCCTATTTTGGTTTTGGTTCTTCAGCATATGCGGCAGACATTGGAAATGTCGAGGGAGCAATGGTTTTTTACTCGGACCGCGATGGGGACTACGAAATTTATGCGATGAGTCCCGATGGTTCCCAACAAACCAATATTTGCAATCTTCCAGGAAGTCAAGAGCGCGATCCCAGCTTTTCAAGCAATGGCAAACTAATTTCTTTCGATTCGACCATAGATGCAATTACAACAAGGGAAATTTACATAATGAATAGTAATGGCAAAAATTGGTTGAGGCTTACAAATAATTCCAGTGACGATTCACAAGCTTCGTTTTCTCAGGATGGCACCAAAATTGTTTTTACTTCAACGCGTGACGGTAACAGTGAAATATACATTATGAACTCAGATGGATCAGGCCAAACCAATTTGACAAATAATGCTGGCTCCGATAGCCGTCCAAAACTTTCACCAGACGGCACCAAGATCGTTTTTCATTCTAATCGTGATGGTAATTGGGATATATATACCATGAACATTGATGGCACAGGTTTGGTAAATCTTACTTTAAATGATGGCCCGATCGATAGTCAGACACCCAGTTTTTCCAATGATGGAAACAAAATTGTTTTTGCGTCAAATCATGAAGCGGGCAACATGGAAATTTATACTATGAACACAGATGGTACAGGAAAACTAAGACTGACTTCCAACATTTCTGATGATTGGTCACCCTGTTTTTCTCCGGATGGATTGAAAATTGTTTTTCAATCATTACGTGATGGTGATTGGGAAATCTATGTCATTAATAGCGCTGATGGAAGTAACCCAAACAGATTAACAAATGATGTCGGTCAGGACTTTGTACCCTCCTGGGGACCAGCAATTATTGACGCGACACCACCCATTACTTCCCTCTCAACCAATCCTGCTTCCCCTGATGGAGCTAACGGATGGTTTGTAACCACTCCAACTATTACTTTAGCAGCAGATGAATCGGGGACTACTTATTATTCGTGGACTTCCGATAGTGGTCCATGGACCCAATACACAGCTCCACTTATAGCACCCGAAGGAGAGAACACCCTTTATTATTACTCTATTGATTCCGCAGACAATATTGAAGCAATAAATAGCCAGATTCTCAAAGTAGATACCAGCAAACCTTCAGCAGTTAAACTCTCCGGTAATGCGGTTAACTCAAACAGAATAGACCTAGCATGGAATGCATCGGAAGATGCGCAAAGCGGGGTAGATCATTATGAAGTCCGTGATACTCTAACCGATAATCTAATTGCCACAACAGCCGGGAATTCTTACTTCTTCACAGATGCAACTACTTTAAACACTTATAGTTTCTACGTAAAATCAGTAAACAGTGCAGGAGTAAGCTCTGATCAAAGTAATACTCTTCGAACAACTTGCCCGCCTGCATGGACTCAGCCTCTCTTAATTGATGCTGAGCCTAATAATGACTCGGATAGTGCAACAATTGCCTTTCCCAGAAATGTTGTTCCTTCCAGCCATTTCTATGGCTTCATGGAAAACTCAACAGATGCAGACTACTATCAAGCATACTTTTATGCCGGCCAAACAGTTGATTTCAATATAGATGTCGAATCAGTGGGAACCGAAGTTGGTTGGACTCTGATACTTCCGGATGGTACCGTTGTATGGGACACAGCCGGACTTGGTACTTCATCTCCATCAGACCACTTCACAGCGACTACTCCCATGACCGGATATCATACAATGGTTGTTTGGAATCGAAACAATAGTTCTGCAAATTGCCGTTATGATATTGATGTAAATGTCACACCTCAATCCGATACACTATCACCAACAACACCAACGGGTTTTACTGCAACTGCAATCTCATCAACGGAAATTAATCTCTCCTGGACAGCGTCAACTGATGATATAGGACCAGTAGGCTATGGTGTTGTAAATCTTGATACAGGGGAGTGGCTTGCATCAACTAAGAGTACTTCGGTAACTCTTACAGGCTTAACACCGAATGCTACATACAATTTCGGACTTGGAGCCTATGACGCAGGAGGAAATATCTCAAGCGGTGTTCCAGCATCGGCGACTACGCCTTCGGGTGACGCGACACCACCGACTGTTCCCGGCAATCTTTCCTGGACGTCTATCTCTACAAGTTCAGTAACTCTTTCCTGGGATGCTTCAACTGATAATGTAGGAGTAGATGGATACAATATTTATGATGCTTCAACAAATACTCTTCTGGATTCGGTAACCGGCACTTCCTGTGAAATTACCGGCCTCACTGCCGGTGAAACTTATTCGTTCAATGTAAAAGCATATGATGCGGCAAATAATCTATCTTCAGCAAGCAATACTTTTGAAGCCACTATTCCTTTAGATGCAGCGGTTCAATCAATTTCAGAAGGATACAATATGGAGACATCCTTGTCCGTTACTCTTCTATCGAGTGAAACCTCTACTATCATCGTCAAGTTTGACCAGGTAACCTCAGCAGGAACGCTTTCTATAGAGAGCACAAACCAACCGCCCTCAGATTCACCAAGTGGTTTTATTTTCTATGGTGATTATTATGACATTACTTTTACCGGAAGTTTTTCCGATTACATTTACATTACTTTCCCATATGACCCTTCGATTCCTGATGAAAGTGCAAGCAATTTAAAGCTATTCCATTGGACAGGTACCGGATGGGAGGATTGTACTTACTCTGTGAACACCTTAGATCACACCGTAACCGGAAGAGCCACTTCTCTTTCACCTTTTGCGCTTGGCGGCCCAACAGGACCTTCAACCGGCGTTAATACCTACGTACTATTAATTCAGGCCTTATTGTCTATAGGTACCGGTTTATTTTTTATTAGAAAACGGCGACAGCAGCAGTTAAATTTGAATAATCTTCTTTAATTGTTTTTATCAATTATGATAGCTTGCGATTTGTAGATTAATCTTAAATAAAAATAGAGTTATCCATTAGATGAAATTCAAAGATTCGAATCCCACCGGGCACTCCAGATCAGAAGGGGAGAGAAGACGGTGCCGGTTCTCCTTCTTGTTGTTTTGCTAACAGATTGCTAATGAAATGTTTAAAATTTTGCATTAACGAATCAACTATAAAAGAAGACAATTTGCTTTTTGCCTGTTGAAATGTCTAAGAATAAATTGGTGCGTTGTGTGTTAGTGACCTAATCAGCTTTGGTGTCTGAGCAGGATGCAGGCGGTACCCTTTGACTTATCCATACTTATGTGAAATGATGTACTAGAAGTTTCGGATGTTTGTTGTTTGTAACCGCAAAGACTAGAGCTTTGCGGTTTTTTTTATAACAGAGCCTCCGCA
>ENA-OSEO01004946-OSEO01004946.1-sediment-metagenome-genome-assembly--contig:-NODE-4946-length-13336-cov-4.275511_pt1 | contig 13336 bp, 10 predicted proteins | sample MGYA00237883_ERZ534232 | MGnify/ENA metagenome assembly ERZ534232
ATCGGAACTGGCTGCTTATGAAGACGCCGCCTGCCCCACCTGCGGGTCCTGCGCCGGAATGTTCACCGCCAACTCCATGAACTGTCTGTCCGAAGCCATCGGCATGGCCCTGCCCGGCAACGGCACCATCCCGGCGGTTATGTCCGCCCGGCTGCGCCTGGCCAAAGAGGCCGGCATGCGGATCCTCGACCTGTTTAACCATCACATCACCCCTTCAAAGATCCTGACGGACAAGGCCTTTAAAAACGCACTGCGCGTGGATATGGCCCTGGGGTGCTCTACCAATACGGTTTTGCACCTGACCGCGCTGGCCGAAGAAGCGTGTTTCGACATGGACCTGAACCTGATCAATGCGGTCAGCCGGGAAACACCGCATCTCTGCTCCATGAGCCCGGGCGGCCGGCATCATCTGGAAGATCTGAACCGGGCCGGCGGCGTTCCCGCCGTCATGAAGGTGCTTTCCGACGGTGGTCTGATCAATACGGACTGTTTGACCGTAACCGGCGCCAGTGTGGCCGAGAACATTCGCAACACCAGCGTGCTGGATACGGACGTAATCCGTTCGCTGGACAATCCCTACCATCCCGAGGGAGGCCTGGCGATTCTTTTCGGCAATCTGGCGCCGGAGGGCTGCGTGGTGAAGCAGTCTGCCGTTTTGCCGGAAATGCTGCAGCATGAAGGCCCGGCGCGTGTGTTCGATTCTGAAGAAGCGGTCAGTCAGGCCATCATGGACGCTCAAATTAAAAAAGGGGATGTGCTGGTGGTCCGATATGAAGGACCCATGGGCGGACCGGGAATGCAGGAAATGCTGACCCCTACGGCGGCCATTGCCGGGATGGGACTGGATGCCCATGTGGCCTTGATTACCGATGGTCGTTTTTCCGGCGGTTCCCGCGGCGCATCCATCGGCCACATATCACCGGAAGCCATGCAGGGCGGCCCGATTGCCATCATCAAAGAGGGAGATCGGATCGCCATCGACATCCCCGGCAAAAAAATAACCCTGAAACTATCCGATCAGGAGATAAAAGACCGGCTGGCCGGCTGGTCGCCGCCCAAACCCAAAATCACCCGTGGATATATGGCCCGATATGCCCGCATGGTAGCGTCCGGCAGCAAGGGGGCGGTGTTGAAATAGAAAGGCTGAAGGGAAATAGACAGAAACAACAAGATAAGGATAACAATCATGAAACTCACAGGAGCGCAGATCTTACTGAAAACACTGCAAGACGAGGGGGTTGACACCATTTTCGGCTATCCCGGCGGTTGCGTTATCGATATTTACGACGAACTGCTCAGAAGCAATTTGCGGCATATTTTTGTCCGTCATGAGCAGGGAGCCATTCATGCCGCCGACGGATACGCCCGCGCCAGCGGACGGGTCGGCGTCTGTCTGGTGACCTCCGGGCCCGGCGCCACCAATACCATCACCGGCATTGCCAACGCCTTTATGGACTCCATTCCGGTCGTGATCATCACCGGCCAGGTGCCTTGTCATCTTATCGGGAATGACGCCTTTCAGGAGGTGGACATCGTCGGCATCACCCGGCCCTGCACCAAGCACAATTATCTGGTCAATTCCACCGAAGAACTGGCGCAAACCATCAAGGAAGCGTTTTATATCGCCGGCTCCGGCCGGCCCGGACCGGTCTTGGTCGATATTCCCAAAAACGTCGTCCAGGATATCATTGAATATAAACCCCCCAAAGCGGCTAAGCTGCGTTCCTACAACCCCACCTATAATCCCAATATGAAACAGCTCTTTAAGGTAGCGGGGCTGATCCGGGAAGCCAAACGACCCCTTATTTTTGCCGGCGGCGGCGTCCTTCTCTCCAAGGCTTCCCAGGAGCTGACCGAATTGGCGCGAAAAGCCCAGATCCCGGTGACAACCTCCCTGATGGGTATGGGCGCCTTTCCCGGTTCAGATCCCTTGTGCCTGGGGATGATCGGCATGCATGGAACCTATCGATCCAACACATCCAGCGGGAAATGCGACCTGATGATCGCCGTGGGCGTCCGCTTTGACGACCGCGTCACCGGTAAGACCGACACCTTTGCGCCTCAGGCCAAAATTGTCCATATCGACATCGACCCGACATCCATCCGCAAAAACATACCGGTTACCGTACCGGTTGTGGGGGACTGTAAAATCACCCTGACCCACCTGAACAAACTCCTGGATGAAACGGATCTGGGCGATGTTCATAAGAAGCGAAAACCCTGGCTCGATCAGATTCAAGAATGGAAAGACACCCGTCCCCTCGCCTATCAGCAGGGCGATATCATCAAGCCCCAATTCGTGGTTGAAAAACTGTATGAACTGACCCGGGGCCAAGCCATTATCTCCACCGAAGTGGGCCAGAACCAGATGTGGGCCGCACAGTACTATCATTTCGACCAGCCCCGGCAATTTCTCACTTCCGGCGGACTCGGCACCATGGGGTTCGGACTGCCTGCCGCCATCGGCGCACAGATCGCTTGCCCGGACAAACTGGTGGTCGATATTGCCGGAGACGCCAGCATCCAGATGAACATCCAGGAGATGGCAACGGCCGTTCAGTACTGCCTGCCGGTAAAAATCGTTATTCTAAACAACGGGTTTCTCGGCATGGTGAGACAGTGGCAGGAATTTTTTTACGAAAAACGTTACGCCTGCACCCTCGTGGAGCATGCCCCTGACTTTGTAAAACTGGCCGAAGCATACGGGGCCGTGGGATTGCGTGCCCAAAAACCGGATGAGGTGGAAGCGGTCCTCAAGGAAGGTCTCTTTTCACCTGCAACCGTTATCATGGATTTTGTTGTCGAACGCGAAGAGAGCGTCTATCCGATGGTCCCCGCCGGGGCGCCGATTACGGAAATGCTGCTGGTGTAACGTTATCGGGGATCGGGTTACGGTTTGCGGGTTCAAAGGAATCGGAGATCGGATACAGCCCCTAATCCCTGTTCTCTCCAGACGACGGCAATGGGAGTAAGAATTTACTTATTATAAAGGACACAGCAGAAGGATTATAAAATGATTGCAGAAAAACACGTGCTTTCAATTCTTGTGGACAATCAACCGGGGGTGCTTTCCAGAATCGCGGGACTTTTCAGCGGCCGGGGTTACAACATCGAAAGCCTCTGCGTCGCCGAGACCACGGACCCCTTGGTGTCCCGGATCACGATTGTCACCAAGGCCAACGCAATGGGAATCGAGCAGATCAATAAACAGCTCAATAAGCTGATCAATGTCATCAAGGTACATGAACTCACCGGCACTGCGTATGTTGAAAGAGAGATGGCACTGATTAAAGTAAAGGCCAAGCCGGAAAATCGCGCCGAAATTTTAAGGATCGTCGATATATTCCGGTGCAAAGTGGTGGATGTGGGGCTGGAGCATTACACCATTGAGGTCACCGGCGATGAGGGCAAATTGTCGGCGATCATGAGCCTGCTCAAGCCCATCGGAATCAAGGAAATAGCCAAGACGGGCATCATCGCGTTATATCGCGAAGCCAAGTAAATGCAGGCTGAAGGCTGAAAGGTTGGCGACGGTAACGAGTTGGTAGTGACAAGTGGAAATTAATGATTGATAAATTATAAAAGGGGCATTGGCAAACTATCAGTCGGCTGTAGGCGGCAAATTTAACCTTCAGTCTTTAGCCTCTATCCTAAAAACATTATTAAGGAGGACATTACATGGCAACAATCGATTTTGGCGGTGTATTGGAAGAAGTCATCACTGCAGAGGAATTCACCCTGGATCATGCCCGGGAGGTACTGAAAAATGAAACTGTGGCGGTACTGGGCTATGGGGTCCAGGGTCCCGGTCAGTCTCAGAACCTGAGAGACAACGGCATCAACGTTATTGTCGGGCAACGCGAAAAAAGCAAATCCTGGGACCGGGCCGTGGCAGACGGTTTTGTGCCGGGCAAAACGCTTTTTCCCATTGAGGCCGCTGCAAAAAAGGGGACGGTCATTCAAAATCTGCTGTCGGATGCCGGTCAGAAGGCCACCTGGCCGCAGATCAAAAAATGTCTGAATGAGGGAGACGCACTTTACTTTTCCCACGGGTTTTCAATTACGTTCAAAGACCAGACCGGCGTCATTCCTCCGGATTTTGTCGACGTCATCCTGGTCGCTCCCAAGGGTTCCGGAACGACTCTGCGTACCAACTTTCTGGAAGGCAGCGGTCTGAACTCAAGTTTTGCCATCCACCAGGACTATACCGGAAGAGCCAGGGAACGCACCATTGCCCTGGGAATCGCCATCGGATCGGGGTATCTGTTTCCGACGACATTTGAAAAAGAAGTCTTCAGCGACCTGACCGGAGAACGCGGTGTTTTGATGGGTTGCCTGGCCGGTGTGATGGAGGCCCAGTACGGGCTGCTGCGCAAACACGGCCACTCCCCCAGTGAAGCTTTTAATGAAACCGTGGAAGAACTGACCCAGAGCCTGATTCTGCTGGTCGCCGAAAACGGTATGGACTGGATGTACGCAAACTGCAGCGCCACCGCCCAACGCGGGGCATTGGACTGGTCGCCGAAATTTCGGGATGCGGTGGCGCCGGTATTCGATGAGCTTTATGAACGGGTCGCTTCCGGCGCCGAAACCAAACGCGTCCTGGAAGCAAACAGTTCGCCCGATTACCGTGAAAAGCTGCAAAAGGAACTCAGCGCCTTAAAGAATTCCGAAATGTGGCGGGCCGGCGCCGCCGTGCGGGCACTGCGGCCTGAAAACCGCAGAAAGTACTAGTTTTGACAGGATTTTTCAGGATAATCTTTTTCAATCCAAAAACTATTACCGGCAATGAAGACAGGAAATGACTAGCTCCGATCAGCAATCGAATCTTTCTGCCTGCCTTCCGGGCAGGCAGGAAAATCCTGTTCATCCTGTCGATCCTGTCAGAAAAAATTATATTTGGAGAGGATGACTGCATGGAACCGATTCTGCTATACGACACCACCTTGCGAGACGGCACCCAAGGTGAAAATATCAATTTCAGTGCGGAGGAAAAAATCAGTATCGCACAGCGGCTGGATGACCTGGGGATCCATTATATTGAAGGCGGCTGGCCGGGTTCCAATCCCCGGGACAAGCAGTTTTTCAAACTTGCGAAAAAGCTTGAATTAAAAAATGCCCGATTAGCGGCCTTCGGTTCCACCCGCAAGCCGGGCATCCATCCCCAGGACGATAAAAACCTGACGGAACTGATTAAAAGCGACACATCGGTAATTACCATATTCGGTAAAAGCTGGGATCTGCACGTTGAACAGATCATGTATAATTCGCTGGATGAAAACCTGGTCATGATTCAGGAGACGGTCGACTATCTAAAGGAACAGGGACGCGAGGTCATCTACGATGCGGAGCATTTTTTCGACGGGTTTAAGAACAACCGTGATTATGCCCTGGAAACCGTATTTGCCGCGCTGAAAGGGGGCGCCGACGCCATTGTGTTGTGCGATACCAACGGCGGGACGCTCCCATTTGAAATCAGAGAGGTCATCGAGGCGGTCGAAATCGCATTCCGTGATAAGTACCGCATAGAACCCCACCGTCCGCTTCCGGCCAAAATCGGCATCCACGCCCACAATGACTGCGGGCTGGCGGTCGCCAATTCCATTACCGCCATCCGGTCCGGCGCGGTAATGGTCCATGGAACCATCAACGGTTACGGCGAAAGATGCGGCAATGCTGATCTGACGTCCATTATGCCGATTCTTTGTTTAAAAATGAAACGTCCCTGCGTTTCACCGGAAAATCTGGCCAAACTGAAAAAAGTTTCCAGGTTTGTCAGCGAAACCGCCAACATGATTCCGCTGACCACGCGACCGTTTGTGGGTAACAGCGCTTTTGCCCATAAAGGCGGCATTCATGTCAATGCCATCATGAAAATCCCCAGGGCCTACGAACACCTCACGCCTGAAGATGTCGGCAATGAGCGCCGGGTGCTGATTTCAGACCTTTCCGGCAAAAGCAATATTGAATATAAAGCCAAAGAATTGGGGGTTGAACTCGGCGCCAACGGATTTGACAGCAGCCGCATTGTCTCGGAAATAAAAAAACTGGAGCAGGAAGGCTTCCAGTTTGATGTGGCCGACGGGTCGTTTAAGATTCTGGTTGAAAAGTTTACCCGGCAGTTCCGGCCTCTGTTTGAACTGGAGTCCTTCAGGGTCACCATTGAGAAGGATAAGGATAAACCCTGTTCGGCCCATGCAACCATCAAAATTTCGGTTGAGGGCCTGGAGGAAATCACCGCCGCCGAAGGCAGCGGACCGGTCAGCGCCCTGGACAATGCCCTGCGCAAAGCGCTGGATAAGTTCTATCCCCATCTCGACAGCATGCAGCTGGTCGATTTCAAGGTTCGGGTCATCGACGGACGGGAGGGGACCGCTGCCAAAGTCCGGGTAATTATCGCATCACGGGACCAGGATAACATCTGGACCACCATCGGCGTATCCGAAGATATCATCGAAGCAAGCTGGCAGGCGCTGGCGGACAGTTTCCATTATAAACTGTCGGCCGGTGAAAAAACAGGTAAAAAAGATGCATTATCAAACCCATTTTAAGGAGTACGAATATGAGTGACAGAGTCATAATTTTCGACACCACCCTGCGGGACGGCGAACAATCCCCAGGGGCCAGCATGAACACGGCTGAAAAAGTGCGTCTGGCGACCCAGATGGAAAAACTGAGGGTGGATGTGCTCGAGGCCGGTTTCCCGGCCGCATCCGAAGGTGATTTTGAGGCAGTTTCATCCATCGCCCACAAACTAAGAGGTATAGAGATCGCCGGCCTGGCGCGCACTTCGAAAGATGACATTGATCGGGCCTGGCAGGCGGTTCGCCATGCCGCCAAACCTCGCATCCATACCTTCATCGCCACCTCGGACATCCACATGACCTACAAGCTGAAAATGTCCAGAGACGAAGTGGTCCAAAAAGCGGTGGAGGCCGTCCGCTATGCCAAAGCCCTCACCGAAAATATTGAATTTTCAGCCGAGGATGGATCCCGCAGCGACCGGGATTTTCTGTGCAGGGTTTTCGAAGCGGCCATTGAAGCCGGCGCCACAACCGTCAATCTGCCGGATACCGTCGGTTATGCCATTCCCCAGGAATTCGAAAGCCTTGTCAGGTATGTCTTCACCCATACGCCCAACATCCATAAGGCTGTTTTAAGCGTTCACTGTCACAACGATCTCGGCCTGGCCACGGCCAATACGATTGCGGCCATCAACGCCGGCGCCCGGCAGGCCGAAGTCACCATCAACGGCATCGGCGAAAGGGCCGGCAATACCTCCCTGGAAGAGGTGGTCATGGCGCTGCATACCCGGCCGAATTTTCTTCCGGTCACCACCGGTATCCGGACGGACCAGATTTATCACACCAGCCGGCTGGTGAGCATGATCACCGGAATCATCGTACAACCCAACAAGGCGATTGTCGGCGCCAATGCGTTTGCCCATGAAGCCGGTATTCATCAGGACGGCATCTTGAAAAACCCCATGACCTATGAAATCATGAAACCGGAAACCATCGGACTGAGCAAGAACAAGCTGATCCTTGGCAAACATTCCGGCCGCCACGCCCTGCGCGAACACCTCAAAGATCTGGGATACGACCTTTCCGATGAAGAAATTCAGCTGATTTTCGTTAAATTCAAGGAACTGGCGGACAAGAAAAAACACGTGGTGGATGAAGATCTGGAAGTCCTTGTTACCGAAGGAATTCTGCGAATCGCCGATATCTTCCGGCTGGAATATCTGCATGTCACCAGCGGAACGACGGTTCTGCCCATGGCCAGCGTCAAACTCTTAATCAATGATCGGTCGGTCAAAGGAGCCGGTTACGGCAACGGTCCCATCGACGCGGTTTTCAACACCATCGCAAAACTGACCGATACGGGATCGGAATTGTTAAGGTTCTCGGTCAGCGCGCTGACCGGCGGCACCGATGCCATGGGAGAGGTCACGGTGCGACTGAGAGAAAACGGCCTGCTGGCACTGGGAAAAGGGGCAGACCCTGATATCATTACGGCCAGCGCCAAGGCCTACATCAACGGTTTGAACCGGCTCGAATATCTGAAATCGCATCCGGTGGTTTCGGGAGAAAGTCTGTAAAAAAGGCTGACGGGATAGTGACGAGGACTGAGAAAAAAACAGGACTGAGGACTGAGTGCTGAGGACTGAGTAAAAGACAGGACTGAGTAAAAGACAGGACCGAGGACTGTGTGCTGAGGACTGAGTAAAAGACAGGACCGAGGAATGAGTGCTGAGGACTGAGTAAAAAAAGCGGATACGCTTCAGCCTTCAGCCCGTTCCCCTTCAGCCTATTTCCTTTCAGCCTAAACACCTGACCTGTTACTGCAACTCAATCACCAGCCTGACCAGCCTGTCCACCAGATCGTCCGGAACCCGTCCTTTGACAACGGCCCGGCAGATTCGGTTTTTATCCAGGACGACCACATTGGCCGTGTCCTTGGCCAGCCCCCAGAGATTTCGTAAACCGGCATCATAATCAAAGAGGATAACGGTATTATACTTCTTGGCCTTGCGGCCGGCAATGACCCGAATGGCAAAATCCGGCTTCCAGGTCGCCGCGCAGTCGGCAATCCCGATCCCCTTATAGGTTTCCTCTTTCAGCCGACCGTCGTCTTTGGCCTTTTTGAGCGCATCGGTAAAGTGTTCGTTCAAATCAGATTCATCCGGATCCACATAATTCACCACCAAGACTTTGCCAGCCCAGGAATCCATGGTAAACGCCTGGCCGTCCGCATCCTGAAACGACCAGTCGGGGGCCGGCATATCCGCCTTGAGATCACCGGCCCAGGCCGATGCCCCCCACACCCAAAAGACGGCAGTCAGCACGAAAAACATTTTTTTCATGAGCGACCTCCTTTTTATATGAACTCCCCGCCACAAGATTATCCGGCAGCGGATCTCAGACCCCCTCTTAAAAAAATACAGGATGGGTTCACGGGCAAGGCGCCTGCCGATCAAAAAACGCAGTTCCGCCCGGACTGGATCAGCTCGTACATTTTGACCCGGCGGATCATGCTGCCATCGGACGTTAGATGTGTTTTTCGAGAGGGATCCTAATCCCCCATTTTGGCCATGTAGTCGTCATACATCGTTTCAAGAGAAAGCTTGTGTTTGGCCTCTTCCTGGCAGAGCATCTTGAAAAGTTTCTTGCCTTCGGCCGTATCGGTCTTGGACAGCATCTCATTGTAGAGTGCCAGCGCCTTTTCTTCACGCTTCATGGCCAGCATCAAAAGTTCATTGTAGGCCATTCCCTTTCGGTATTCCATATCAACGATATAGTTGCTGCGTTTGATATCGGTGATCCATTTGAATTTATAATCGGAAATACCCGATGCAAATCCCTTTTGCTTGAATTCCTCAAGCAACGCTTTATGTTTGCGTTCTTCCTGCGCAAATTCTTTCAGCATGTCCCTGGCCCCGGACATGGACTCTTCCTTAGCCGCCTCCGTATAAAAATCGGCCGCTTCCTTCTCTTTACTGATGGCGAAATCAAGTATGTCGCGAATACTTTGAAACTCCATATGCTGTTCTCCTTTCGGTTATGGGATGCCACGAGATCTTTGCGTATGATGTCCCTCTTAACATAATCGCGGTGGGTTCGTCGATAAAAAAATGGGGGGGGGAGGGGGTCGGGAAAAAGGATGAAGACCGAAGGCTGAAGGCTGAAGCGTATCCGCTTTTTTTACTCAGTCCTCAGTCCTCAGCACTCAGTCCTGATTTTTACTCAGTCCTCAGTCCTGTTTTTTCTCAGTCCTGCTATCCACCTACAGCCATCAACCATTAATAATAATACCAGATCGTTCGGTAGTCCGCCGGATTTTCACCCCGGGCCTTCAATCTTTTGAGATAGTCATAAATCGATACATCCGTGTACACATAGGTATCGGCCAGCGATAATTTCTTTTCCCAGGGATGAAACTCATAGACCCTGCGGCCGTTGGGCAGGATGGAAATAATATCATGGTGCTGGGTTGCGCGCAGATAGTTTTTACCCAGTCCGGGAACATTAAACACAATTTCATCGGTCCGGTCGGTCCCCGGCAAGAGACGGGCTTCCTCCTTCTGTTCCTGCAGCAGCCGTGCAATCGGCACGCGGTAATCGTCTGTTTCGTCTTTGCCTTTCGTATTAAAGGTATAGTAGGGCGTCACGCCTATTAAACGCAGCCTGTGGCGCAGGGAGACGGCTTCAAATTTTCTGGAGTTGTAGAATGTATAGACGAGCTGGTTATAGACTTCGATGCCGGACCGGCGAAATTTTTGAACCGACTCCATTGCCTGGGGCGTAATTTCGTAGGGATGCTCAAAATGGGTCACCATAACGATTTCACGCTTGCCGGGATGGTGAAAGTGATTGATGTCCCGAACCAGCGAATCGGTAATACGCTGGGGCAGCGTTACCGGTGTGCGCGTTCCGATTCTGATTCTTTCAACATGTTTAATGCGCGACAGTTTAAAGAGCAGGTTTTCAATCTTACGATCGGACAGCAGAAATGGATCGCCGCCGGTGATAAGAACCTCACGGATCGCAGGCGTGTCTGCGATCCACTCGATGGCCCTTTCAAGTTTTTCTTTCGGCAGGGCGGCGACGGGTGAATTGACATCTTCAATCTCCCAGTTTCGCTGGCAATAAACGCAAATTTGCGGACAGGTCAGCATCGGTTTGAGAATTACGATCATGGGATAGCGCCGGGTGATGCCTTCAATCGGGGAGGTGTCCCGCTCGAGCATGAAATCCATTGAACATTGGGAAGAATCCTTTTCCTGTTTCATTGTTTCTACGTAATGGAGCGTCGGAATCACCTGTGCCCGTACCGCCATATCATGATCAGTCGCGTGAGGGTCCAGCAAGGACAGGTAATAGGGCGTAATGCCGAAGGGTATTTTGTATTCACGGGCCAGTTTAACGGCCTGGTACTCTTCATCGGACAGGGTGATGAGCCGATTCAAGGTTTCAGCGTCTCTGACAATATGCCGGGTGTGCCACTTCCATTGATCCCATTCAAATTCAGTGGCATTGAAATATTTCAATATTCGGGCCTTGTTGTGGCTTCTTTTGCGAATCACATGTTGGTCCAGCCCGTGAGGATACCGTTTCAAAAACGCATCAGCCGATAGTGCCATGCGCGACAGATCGGCCGACCTTAATCTTGCGGCTTTGCGCCCTTCGTGTTTTGCAAATGCCGGAAACTTGTCGGTGTAAATTCCGGTTTGGCCCGCAACCCCTCGCAGCAGATGTTCAAACTCGGCAAAAAATCCGGGGCTGGGGTCGGGTTGATCCACAAGGGCCTCCCCGTTCAAAAGAGCATCCACATACGTTAGGAAACTGAATCCGGCCAGTCGTTCGCTGCGAACCGACAAAATATTGCGGAACACGCCGATGGCATCACTGGCCAGCACCCATTCCAGCGGAGGAATCGTGGGGTTGACATCATAAATCGCCACCAGCATATCGGATAAAAATTTTTTTGTTTTTATTCTTTTGGTTTCAATCGTATCCGCCGACAGAAAAATGGATTCCAACGCCGGCACCTGATGAACCAGACGACCAAGTCGCTTGACAATACTTTCTTTTTTCACGAATTTCACCTTTTGACCTTTCTATTCATACGATTCCGGCCACCACCCGATGATGGTGCCGTAGCGCCGGAACTGAATCCTTTCTGTTTTCTCAATTTTGCGAATCCAGTCTGCCAGGCCCGAGGCATGATGGATAATCAGCGGCGTGCTGTGACTGGGCAGGATATCAGGGGCCAGATCGCAGCGGCCGATGACGTCCTGTATATTTTGGGAAGTTGCCTCGCTGTCCCAAGGCGTCGGATGGATAAATCCGTGATTGGCGCCATCGGCCCGGGTATATCCCCATACGTCCGGAAATTCATCTTTGAGGCGTCGCATCAGAGAAACCGACTTGAGAATCGTTTCAACCGTCAGTCCTTTATTCAGGTTCCGTAAAATCGTATCATCAAAGGATTCAAAGCCTATCGACGTCAAAACGATGCGCAGCCCCATACCTTTTGCCTGCTGCAAAGCCCTTTTAAGAATTTCTGATCCCTTCAGAAACCAGTCCGCCCGCATGATCAGGTTTATCCGCGACAGCGGAATCTTTCTCTTTTCAACCTCCTGCAATACATGCGGGAGCTTCGGAAGCGGGTTCTCATTGATCAGTTCAAATGGAATTTTGCGCCCGTCCGCCGCCGGTAGCGATTGAATCTGACGTAAGACGATTTCGGTATCGACGGATCCGTGGAAGCCTTTGTCGACGGCAACATCGCAAAAGCCGCATCCTTTTAAAAGCACCTCAACTTTGAGCTTTTTTTTTTATTTAAAAATTCAGGATAATCGATTTCAGCCCGTCGCCGTGCGGCGGCATAGGGGCACCCGATCTGCTGCAACACCTGGGCACTGTGGATGGGATGGGGGGTGATCCGGGTCTTTTCCAGTCTGTAGATATTATCCCAGCGGACGGTCCTAAAATATCTGTCATTCCAGGGCTGTCGGGCCTTACGCATAACAGTGCCGCCGGCGCCGGTGTAAAGAAGTCCGGGAACGTCCCGCTGCCGGTCGAGATCCCCCGATGCCAATAAATTAAAGCTCTGTTCGGCCGGCCCCTGCAGGGCGCAGGAAAAATGCCCGGAAAGTCCCTGAAAACGGTGCAAAAAATCCTTACAATCGACTTCTCCGCTAAAGTCGACATCCGCCTGAGGTCCGGCCAGCAGCGTAAAGCCGCCTTCTTCTGTGAGACCTTTGGCAAAATGAAAGAGGTCTTCGCGGCCGCTCAGACCGGTAAATCCGATAACGGGACGTTCCTTCCCAAAATAATCGGATAAGGCGTTTTTAAGCAATGTCTTGTCATCTTCGCGCGCAACCGCGATGACAATACACTGGTATGGCGTGTGGGCCTCGATCAGTGTGGCGGCCATCTGGGGACCCAGCAGTCCATAGGTCTCACCTCTCACATAACTGGTGATGATCGCCATTTTCTTTTTGGAATTTAAAATTTGTGTGCACATTGAAACGGAACTGAAGCTTGCAGCCCTAATATCGTCTCGGTTTGAATGTTTTTTTGGCGCGTTTGCCGCCCGGGTTTGCAGGGTTTACTTTTATATTTTTCCCTTCAATGAGTTTTCCGTTTAAGGCCTTGATGGCCTGGTCCGCTTCCGAATTGCTCGGCATCTCCACAAAACCAAAACCTTTCGATCGGCCGGAAAACCGGTCCATGATGATTTTGGCGGTTTCTACTTCGCCAAACTCAATGAACATGGCTTTTAACCCGTCCTCGTTGAGGTTGTAGGATAAATTGCCCACATAAATATT
>ENA-OSEO01004947-OSEO01004947.1-sediment-metagenome-genome-assembly--contig:-NODE-4947-length-13333-cov-5.036436_pt1 | contig 13333 bp, 8 predicted proteins | sample MGYA00237883_ERZ534232 | MGnify/ENA metagenome assembly ERZ534232
GAGTGATTGGTGGGTGGATGGGGCCACGGTGAATCGACGTCGCCACGAGGCGCGTTCGGGGAACGCGCCCTACAATTGCACGCGGCCCTGTCCCTGTAGGGCGCGTTCCCCGAACGCGCGGCACCAATGCACGAAGGCTTGTCCCTGAATATGGGTGGCGAATTCCCCGAAAGTAGTGCACCATAGCGCTGCATGTGTTGTTGTATATGTAGGGCGCGTTCCCCGAACGCGCCGAAAAGGTTTTCGGCAACGGCGGTGTGAGCTTGCGATGCCGCAGTTGTTATGAGGTTCACGAGTGAAACGGCGAAAGAGGATGCATCTGAAGAATTTCGATTACCGGGGAAGCTCCCACATCTATTTTTTGACCCTGTGCACTGCCGGAAAACAGCCTCATTTTCGAGACGAGAGGATTGCCGGGAGTATCGAAGCAGAACTTCAGTTCAGGAGAGAGCGGGAAATCTCCTTGTACTGCTACTGCACTATGCCGGATCATCTGCATCTGCTAGTTTCATTGAAGGACCAATATTCGAAGTCCTTGATAAAGTGGGTCACTGCATTTAAACGCAGCACATCGAGGTCCGCCGCCCAATTTTATGGCATCAAGCCGCTCTGGCAGGAGAATTTTTACGATCATGTAGTGCGCACCGATGAATCATTGACTCGAGTTGCCGAGTACATTTTGAATAATCCTGTCAGAAAAGAAATTGTCGAGAACTGGGAAGAGTATCCGTTTAGCGGATTGGTTGATCCGTTTCCGTGGTGAGGGTGGTTTTGGCCAAGCAGATTTTGTTGGTCGTCGACGGGGAGATTGGTGAAATGGTTTGACTGTGCTGAATTAATGGGGCAAAAAGGCGCGTTCGGGGAACGCGCCCTACAATCGCACGCGGCCCTGTCCCTGTAGGGCGCGTTCCCCGAACGCGCCGCACCAATGCTTTGACAGCCACCAGGACCACGAGGTGTAAGGGCGTTCCCCGAACGCGCCGCACCAATGCACGAAGGCTTGTCCCTGAATATGGGTGGCGAATTCCCCGAAAGTGGTGCACCATAGCGCTGCATGTGTTGTTTATGTAGGGCGCGTTCCCCGAACGCGCCGAAAACAGCCCGGGTTGCGGGAGCCCACAGGTTTACGCAACCGTTAACCGAGCTCTGCAGATTTTGCACGGAGGGCGCAGAGGGCGCAGATTTTCGAATTAGTAAACCTCAGTTAGCTGCTTTTCCTCGCGGTCTACGCGCTCTCTGCGGGGAACGATCAGCGTTTTGCCGGGCTCGGTCGATTTGTCTCGGCTCAACAAGGAATTTTTGTCGCTGGAGAAAATATGGAACCTGTATTGCTGGAAAAAGAAGGGCCTCTTGGATGGTTGACACTGAATCGCCCCGAAAAGCGCAATGCGCTCTCACTGGAATTGATGTCTGCAATGCTTGAAAAGTTGGATGCGGTGGCGAAAGACTCCGATATACGCGTGTTGGTTATCCGTGGTAACGGTAAAATCTTCAGTGCAGGGCATGACCTCAAGGAGATAATTGGAGCCGAAAAGGGTGTGCATCATTTCCGCAACATTTTTACGACCTGCAATCGCATGATGCTTCGTCTGCATGACCTGCCTCAGCCGGTCATTGCTCAAGTCCACGGTATCGCTACTGCTGCGGGTTGTCAATTGGTGGCCGCCTGTGATCTGGCCATCGCGGAAGATAGCGCGCGGTTCGCCACGCCGGGAGTCAAGATCGGGCTTTTTTGCACCACTCCCATGATTCCTTTGGTTCGTGCGGTAGGACGAAAACGCGCCATGGAGATGCTCATGACCGGCCGCTTCATTTCCGCTCAGGAAGCGGAGCGGTTCGGGTTGGTGAATCGGATTGTACCGCCTGATCAACTGGCGGAGGAGGCGACCAAGTGGGCCCTTGAAATGGCTCAATTCAGCAAATTCGCGCTTTCCCTCGGCAAGCATGCGTTCTATGGACAGGTCGATCTGCCCGAAAAATCAGCCTACGATTTTGCCAAAGAAGTGATTGCCATGAACTGCATGGCCGAGGATGCCCAGGAGGGAATGCTCGCTTTCCTGGAAAAACGCGATCCCAAGTGGCAGGATCGGTAGTTTTAGGGACGGAGGTCAGAGGATTTTTATTAAACCACGAAGAACACGAAGTTCCACGAAGGGCCAAAAATGTAGAGTTCTTCGTTGTCTTGTGGTGAGTTAGCGCTATTCCGACAAAACAAGCCCCGCGGGAAGCGACTCGCCGAACACCCAGTCCCGATCCTGGCTTTGCAGCAGCGTCTCCGGGCGGGTAAGCGCTTCTGCCAGACGATCCCCCTGCGGCAGTTGTTTCAGCCAACCGAGCAGATCCTCTCGTTTCTCCCGGGGCACATCCCTTTCCCTGTCACCCGTAAGTCTTGCCAGCTGGATGAAGGAACGGGCCAACGGTTCAGTCGCGGGAAGATTCATCGATAACAGGCTTTCAATCCACTGCACCGCCTGGGAGCTCGGGATAACCTGATCGAGCGGCCCATAAAACGGAATCCTGGAGCCAAATCTTGCCAGCGCCCAAAATTCCTGAGGTTTTGGCTTGCTGCGAGCTATTTTCCCCAACAGCATATTGCCCAGCTGGACCTTGGTATCAGCCGGCAGACGCTCGAAGTTGGCAAGCATCATCCAGACCTCTATCTCTTCCTGGATGGTGAAGCTTTTGGCGGCCTTCCCGCCGCCTTTTCTCTTTTTAGACAGTGCGGGCTGCAGTGCGAGGGAGAGCTGCTGGTAGATATGCCATTGGTGACCGGCTGTAAGTCCTCCAGCCACTCTTCGCCAAAAAATCCACCATTCGGAGCGGTTCTGCGCCTGTCTTTGAAACTGAAGGCCAAGGGGGTAGAGCTTCCATGCTTCTTTCAAGCGCCACTCATCAACCGGATCGCCAAATCCGGGACGTAGGCAAAAACCGAGCAAATTGAGCCAGCGAGCTTCATGCTGGGGCGTGAGTGTGCGCTCGTCCCTGCATTCGACCAACGTATCGGCCAGCTTTCTGATAAGCGATGTCGGCCATCTCTCCTTGCCGAGCTCAAAAATGGAGCTGAGCTCTCTGATGAGCCGTTCAGGAGGATTTTGGCTGAGGGCTTCTCCGCCCTGAAAAGTGGCTTGAATTTTTCGTCGACCCTCTTCGATGAGTGCGGCGTCCAGCGTTTCGCCCGGTGCCAGCGGAGCTTCCGGCTCTCCTTCTTGACGGATATCAAATTGCAGCTGCCAGCGATGGGGCGTCTGCTGCGATTCACACCAGAGCTCCAAGGTGCCGATTTCGGTGAGATGCACCGCGAGGCGGACCGGAAGAAGTTGTGCGGTTCCTTTCTTCCCAAAGCGCAGAGCCGTTCGAATGGGTGGGAGCAAGGCGACATCATCCTGAGAAAGCTCAACCACGTCCCCCATGCGGTCTCCCAGGCGCGTGCTGGAGCTAAGCAGCTGAAATGCGACCGGCTGGTTTGTCAGCACCTGAAAAGCGGGTTGAGAAAGCTGTGCCGAAAATCCTTCTTCAGTCCCCCGGGCAATCAAACATACGGTTCGAATCTGTTGTCGGTCCTCGCTGCCTTCGTCTTGTGCGGCAACTTGTACGTAATAGGCTCTTGGACTGCCGGCCCCGACGCGCACCCCTTCACCCAGGCGAACGAGGCCGTAATAAGCCGCCCCGATAGCCACCGCAAGCTCCGGACGCGGATTTTCCAGCTCGACTGGAGCCCAATCAGCCCCGGCGTCAGCCTCAAACCAGTTCTTTACAATGCCCAACATCTGCCGGCGGATCAACGATGGCGTCAACGCTCCGCCGTTGAAAAGCAGATAGTCCGGGTAAATGGTCAATCGCCCGGTTTCATTGCAGAGAAGCTTACTGAACCGTTGCCAGAAGACAGCCAGGTGTCTGGTTACAGCTGCATCTTGAACATACGGCAAACCCCACTCCGTCAGCCCTTTGCGCAGTCCGCCTCGAGGCGCATCCTGCAAAGAGGTTTGGGGGAAAAAGCCGTCCAGGATCATCTCCCGAACCTGGGCCGAAGTGAGCCTGCTCTTTATTGTGTCGGCTATCAGCTTTCCGCCCGTGCCCATAATGGTGATGTTGAAGGCGGAGTCCGCGTCAACAGAACTGCCCAATAGCACTTCTTTTGCTTTTCGGCATTGGTGCCAGAGTTGATGCCACCTTTTGGAATCGAGCTTGCCGGGCTGTCCCAACAGCTTCATTTCAATGTGGCGGGCGAGGGCGAGGTCCATATTATCGCCGCCGAGCATCAGGTGCTCGCCTACCGCGAGGCGATCGAAGAGCAGCCCTTTTTCCCCCTCTCTGACAGCCACTATGGTGAAGTCGGTGGTGCCGCCTCCAACATCGCAAACCAGGATGATTTGTCCCGGCTTCATGGTTTGCTGCCAGTCGACTTCGTGCCTGGACAGCCAGGCGTAAAAGGCGGCAAGCGGCTCTTCCACCAGAACCACCCGAGCAAGGCCTGCGTCGCGAGCTGCATTGACGGTCAGTTCCCGCGCAACCTCGTCAAACGAGGCGGGCACTGTGAGGATGATTAATTGCTGTTCAAGACGGTGCCCGTCTCGACCGAGTGCTTTGACTTCATTCCATGATTCGCGTATGTGCCGAAGATATCTGGAGCTGGCCTCGACGGGCGATATTTTTTTGACATCGGAACCGGCGCCCCAGGGCAAAATAGCGCGCGAGCGGTCGACTCCCGCATGACAGAGCCATGACTTGGCGGATGAGACCAGACGACCTGGTACGAGTGCTCCCTGCTCCCTGGCAAATTCGCCGATTGCATATTCCCTCTCGGGCGCCCAGGGAAGCTCGATGCTTTCCTGCGGCAGCTCATAAGGCCCGGGAAGGTAGAGAAAGGAAGGCAGCACAGGGCGTCGTCCGATTTCTCCAGGAGCAATCAACTGGGGAATTTCGAGGAATTGGATGCGTCGACGGTGCTGGTCTTTGTTGCCCAGGTCGACGTAAGCCACAGCTGAATTGGTGGTGCCAAGATCTATCCCGACTATATATCGATAAATGAGTTCTTCGTGCTCGAATTGTGGGTCCATTCATCTCTATCCGTTGTGTATTTGCCGGCAGAGCATCCCGAGATCGCCAGGTTGGCTCATCGCGGATTACCGTGATTTACGCACTCGGTTCGTGCTGAGGTATCGAAGCACGAACGGACAGGTTGCCCTTCGATACCTCAGGGCAAACGACTGCAGAGCGAAACGATCACGCTAATCCGCAATGAGCCGCCTGGTTTTCCTATGTAGGGCGCGTTCTCCGAACGCGCCTTGGCTGCGCAGATCGTCCAAACATCGGGGTCGTGCCTAATGCGCGGCGAGGCTGGTGTGAACCGGCTCCGTTCGAAGCGTTCGGGGAGCGCACCCTACACTCGCGAGCTCTTCGAGCCAAATATGGCAAAGAGCGCGGAGAAAAGAATAGCAAAAAACTAAAAATCTCTGCACACTCCGCGCTCTCTGCGGTTAGTGAGCTATTCATCACGTTGGCGCAGGCTGAATTCCAGCTTCCAGCGGCGGTCTTCGTCTCTGGCCACGCACCACAGCTCGAGCGTCCCGATTTCGGTCACCTTGCTCTGCAGCCAGACAGGCATCACCTTACCGCCTTGCTCGGCATCGCTGGCCGGCAGCAAGGCTTCCATAGTGGTGACCTGCTCGATTTCCCCGTGCCAGTCGTCGACAATTTCGCCGATCTGATCCTTTTTTCGAACGGTAGAGGCCAGAAGATGAAATACGGCGGGCTCACCCACAACCAACCCAAATTCCTTCTCGCGAATCTCCGCCTCAGAACCTTCTTCCATCCCGAAAGGAACCACGCACAGCGCTTTCATCGGTGTTGGAACGCCCGGGACAGTGGGCATGGCGCTCTCAATGCCTATATAATAGGGACGGGCGGCGCCGCCACGGATGCGTATGCCACGACCGCGCCTGGCCAGGCCATAATAGGCGGCTCCAGCTGCAACGGCAAGATCCAGGTTGGCAGAAGTCAGTTCTCGCAGTTCCTTGTCCTCGTGCCAGCGCTTCAATACGTCCAGTATTCGACGGCGAATGGATTCGGGCTTTAGAACCCCCCCGTTAAAGAGCACTGCACTGGGGAATGCCACGTCATCGTTTGTATCGCCGAGGTTGGCTTCTACCTGGCGACCGAGGAATCGTGCGAGGTGGCGCGTCATTGCAGGGTCCGATTCGTAGGGTAGCCCCATTTCACGCATGCCCACCCTTGGCTTCTCCTGCGGATAATCCGTACTCTCGCAGAACGGGAGAAAGCCCTCCAGGAGGAGGCTCTCTACTTCCGTTCGGGTCAACTCCGTTCTAATGGTGCCGCCGATCAGTGAAGAACCTCTTCCGAGGACAACTACCGGCTCACTTTCCAATTGAGGATTTGCCAGCAGTCGTTCTTTGGCGCTACGGCAGCTATACCAGAGACCGCGAAACTGCCAGGCGTCCAGCTTGGTTCCTCGCTGAGCCAATTTGGCTTGCAGGGCGTAAGCCAGTGTCAAATCCATGTTGTCGCCGCCTAACAGAATGTGATCTCCTACCGCCACGCGTCTAAGGGTAAGCTCTCCGTTTTCTTCCGTCACCTTGATGAGAGTGAGGTCTGTTGTTCCTCCGCCAATATCGCATACCAGGATGGATTCTCCGACGCGCACCTGTGTGCGCCATCTATCCTTCTGTGTTTCCACCCACGCATAAAAAGCCGCTTGCGGTTCTTCGATCAGAGTCATATGCTCAATCCCGGCAGACTGTGCGGCCTTGACGGTCAGCTCTCTGGCTACTGCATCAAAAGAAGCGGGAACAGTCAGATAGATGTCCTGCTTGTCAAATCTTGCGTCGGGATCGTCAGCGGCCATTTGATAATTCCAGGTGTCAACCAGATGACGAATAAACGTGGCCGAGGCCTCGACCGGAGACACCCGCTTTGTGCTCGGCGGGCTGTCCCAGGGCAAAATGGGCTGAGTACGATCCACCCCCGAATGGCAAAGCCAGGATTTGGCGGAAGAAACCAAGCGATTGGGAATTTCGGCCCCGCGTTTTCGGGCAAACTCGCCCACAACGGAATCCGCTTGCGGATTCCATGGCACTGCCAGGCTTCCTTGGGGAATATCATGCTCGCCGGGCAGGAAAAGAAAAGAGGGCAGCAAGTTCTGCGTTTTCACTTCACCCGGACTAATCACTTGAGGCACTGCAAAAATATTAACCTGAGACTCCCGCTCTTCACTCAGCCGAGCCTCGGTATAGGCAAGAACACTGTGGGTCGTGCCCAGGTCGATTCCGATTATGTACTTAGGTTCGGACAAAACTTACCTCCTGTATCTAAAACAGAAGACAGAGGACGGAGGACGGAAGACAGAGACATGCTGCTCATGACTCCATGTATCCTCTACAGAAGTTTTCTGGTCTTACCGTCATGCTTCCCGGCATTTTGCCTATTTCCCGACATTTCTCCAATAAATCGATGTGATCCTGCTCGGAAATGTAGCGGCAGGCGAAAGCAGTATCGATCCAGTGTTGGGTTTCTGCTTGTTCAGAATCGGAGTCGGTTGATTTGCTATCGTTTCAATCTGTCCTCTGCCCTCTGTTCTCTGGTCTCTGCCCTTCCACTTCAACTTCAGCCGGAGCCAGTACCCAGTCCTTTTTTTGCTCTGATGTGGGCAGCGGAAGCCGGACTCGATCAACACGCCATCCGCGATGCCGCAGTGTGCCCTCAAAGGGAGGGTCCCCAACGACGTTGCCCGTCAGCCGAATAGCTTTGGAGTCAAAACCTGGAGAGACGGTCACTTGACTCCCTTCTTCCTCTTCGAAGATTGGATTGAGGTCGACGTATTCCGATATTGCTTGTTTGCAGCCTTGATGGATGGTTCGAACCGCTGCGCCGATCTGGGCGTCATCATACTGGCCCAGATCCTCCTTCAGAAAATCAACCAATCGCCCCTCTCTCTGCAGCACAGCCAGCATCTGCACAGCCGCCTGAGGAGATGCCTGAACGTACTGCGGCTCGGCGGGAGCTTCAGGTTCGGACTTTACTGCCTCTTTCCATTTTGCCGGTTTTTCTGCAACGGTTAGTGCAGCCGAGGTCGCTCTTTGTACGCGATTGGCCAGGCCGCGGCCCTGAAAAAGCACGAACAGCCAAAGCACAAAAGTAGCAAGAGCGCCTGTGCCGAACACAACGGGCGCAAGATAGCGCTGCGTTTCCGTTAGAAATTGGCTCATGTTGGCAAAAGCCAAGCGGAGGTCTTCGGACAAGTTCTCGGCGCCCGCTCCCAAAAACGGGCTCACCCACTGATGAAGCCCGATAAGGATTTGCTTTGCCATGTAAAAGAAAATGGCGAGCAGAACCGCGTTCCAAAAAAAGCAGGTTAGAAATGATTGGATGGTCCAGAGTCTTTTTGCCTGCATGTTGCCTCCTATTATTACGACATGTCCGTAAAGTATGAAAATGCACGGCCGCTTAAGTTTTCACCCATACCGGTTCAGTTAAAAAGTGTCGTTTTATGAGGTGCATGATCGAGCTTCCGTCATTTCGCCATTTGGTGTTGTAGAAGATTTTATTGTAGGGTGCGTTCCCCGAGCGCACCTCGCTCGGCTCGTTCGGGGAACGAGCCCTGCTGCCTGAATGCAAATTTTCATTCTTAACAGGCATATTTTGCGCTAGCCATCAATTATGCAAATATATTGTGGACTTAGCCAAAGCACCAGGTTTCTCATTTTTGAATGCAACGACCGAAGCTTTTTATCACATTAGTGGCGGCTATCCAAGTGGTGGAATTCACAAGAGAGGAATTCGCATTGTAGAGATCGGACATACTGTAGAGTGGGTGAAGCGATAGCGTAACCCACCGCCAACAGGGCTGCTGATGGGTTGCGGCGCAACAAGCCGCGCCTCCACCCATCCTACGGAAAATGATCAGCATCCAAAATGAGAGATGCTCTTCACCAGGCCGGCCTTGTCGTGTTTACGATTTCGAAAGGATCTGCAGCAGAAAAAAATAACAGCAGGATGCAATGAGCAAAGCGATGGATGGCAGCCAGAGATAACGATAGACTGGTGCCAGGCTGGTTTGGAAATATTCGTTGGAGAGCAGCAGGCAGAGATGCAGGGGTGAAAGCAGGACGCCGACGAACCCGCTGGCAAGCGCCAACATCATGTAGGGCAGCATGAATTGTGCCTCGCCGAGTGCAGTGATTAGAGAAATGAGGATCGGAAAAGTTGTACCGACAAAGGCGATGGTTATGCCGACAACTCCGCCTACGATCAAGGGAAGGATTATGGTTATGGGCATGAGCGGGATGTGCCAGCTGAGCAGTTCCTGGCTGATAAGCTCTACGGCGTGGCTGTCTTCCAGCATCCCTTTGAAAACAAGGATGGCCGCCACCATGTAAAACATGCCCAACAGTTGGCGTTGCCGCAAAATTTGCCATCTTCGTGCCAGAGAAAGCCGGTTTTGGTGCCATACCCAACCAATTGCCACCAGCAGCGAAAATATAAGCCCCACCTCTTTAGTGATGCTGACTGCGTAAGGCTTTAGCAAAACAGTCAGCACGGCCCCCGAAGCCAATCCCAGGCAAATTACGAGGAGAACCGGCAAGAGCTCCTTTACAAACGGCAAAATGGGGGGGCGAGACCGGCAATTTTCGCCATTCTTGAGGACTGGCTGCAGATTTGTCTCTAAGCCCTTCAGTGGCAAGTATCCCAAAAGGAGTGCAATGCCCGTAAGAGGAAATAGAAACACGACGAAAACCCACAGGTTCAAATTGGCCAGCGTCGTCGTTAGAAGCACTCCGGGATAAAGCGGCCACCAATATTCCCAAATGTGGCGAAACCAGTAATTTATAAAGCTCAACTGCGCGCCGCTGAAATTCAAACGGTTGCCCAAAGTCTTCACCATGGGAGCGGAAAATATGGCACCGCCCGGCATGGGCAAAAGGCCGATGAGAGCCGGAAAGACAACGAGATTGATCTTGGGTTGCGCTATCAGCCCCTGGTAACGATCGAGCAGTCGCTGCATCTGCCCGGCAGCCTCCATGCTGTGGCTGAATACCAGAATCAGGCAGACCATTATGGTCAGAGAGAGGGTTTTGGGATGAGTGATGGAATGATAGACGGAGAACAGCATCGATTTGAAGGTCAGATCGAAGATCCAGCCTAAAACTATGGCACCGAAAAAAAGGGCATTCCCCAGAGAGACCTTTTTTCTAATGGCAAAAAGGATCAAGAGGAAAACAAGCAAAACGCGGATGATGGCTGGAAACATAAGAAAGCTCATGCCCTGTGCATCACAACAAGCCTGGAAAACTCTGTAGGGCACGTTCCCCGAACGAGCCGGCCGGGGTGCGTTCGGGGAACGCACCCTACATTTTCATCGAAAGTGCCGATGGTCTATAGCAAAATCAAACAACGGCTTCAAGCACTACGGGACGGTTTGAGCAAGATTGTGAATAGGCCTGGTCCCCACGGTCAAGTGTGAGAGCCCCGGTAGGACGATTCCGCGTCCTGCGCCACGACCCAAAGCAAACCCTGCGGACGCAGGAGCGTCCTGAGAATGCCTGCGTTTCCACCCTGGAATATGGGAACGAGGGATCCATGGCGTGAAAATTTCAGTTCATTACACGTTGGACCCCTGAGTTTTGATGTTGAATAGGGAAAACCCGGACGTAAGATCCAAAATCAAATACTCAAAATCCACTATCAGCACGCCCAAAGCGCCAACCTGCCTGCGCTGGTGCGCGAAGAGCCGATAAAAGTTCCGGTTCTTCAGAAAAACTGATTTCAAAGCGAAAATGTTTGTGCTTCATATCCCATCGAGCTTGTTATATTTATTTAGTATATTGGATAGCTGATATACCTGTTTTATACCCCCTAAAATCCCCCTTGTACGCTGCGTCGGTCACTGGTATGGATGAAATAAAAAGAATGAGACTAGAAGAGGACTAACCTGATTGTGAGAAATGGTTGAAAATCACGGGTCTTATTGCCATGAGACGAAAAGTACACGAATGAGTCTATCACACAACAACAAGCTACATTGGACGGAAGGGGGATTAAGAATGAAGAATCTAAGCAAAGCGCTGCTGGTTTCTGCTGCCTTGATCGCTCTTGGGTTCAGCCTGACTTCAAGAGCAGTTGCAAGTTCAGTTGAATACACTGGCCCAGCGCCAGAGTCCTTTTCTATAACCGGGACAGGAGGCTGGAACGGCGCAACGATGGCGTGGACAGTTAACCAAATCGGAACAGAAGACGGGTATATTCTGTGGGAATATAGCTATACTTTCACTGGAGGGGTGAGTGATGTGAGTCACTTGATTATTGAAGTTTCTGACGAAAGATCAATCGATGATTTTTCGAATATCACACTCGCCTTCGGTGACACACAAGTAGATACAGAATTTATAAAAGCTGAGGTAGGTACATTTAGCCAAGATGGTTCCAACCCTGGCCTCCCGAGCTCATTTTACGGAATAAAATTCGAGATAGATAATGGATACAGTGGAGAATCCCCCAGTTGGACGGTCACATTCCAAACGATTTATGCACCGGTGTGGGGAGATTTTTATGCCAAAGATGGTAGTACCAAAGATGGTATAGATATCTACGCTTACAACACTAGCTTTGGCTATGATCCAACTGATCCTGCCAGCTCCGGTTCGTTGAATGGGAAACTACTGGTTCCAGACACCACAGCGGCGGTACCACTGCCGTCTGCCGCTTTGCTTCTTGGCAGCGGTCTGATTGGTATCATTGCGGCAAAAAGGCGCAACCGCTTTAAAAACACAAATAATGCCTAGCAGGTTGATCGGATAAGGCAGTTTGGGCAGACCAGCAACAAAGCCGCTGACTAAATTGCCTTGCCCTCCACCGCGCTAGAAGTGCATGCAGGTATGACTGCAGCCTATGCTGCCCCCACCTTTTTACCTGCTCCCAAACACGTCAGGCAACAAGACTACCGTCCCTATCCTTCATACCTATCCACACTGCTCAAGTATGGTCAAAATTCGGTCATGCCAGGTGGCCAATTTTCGGTTGCCATTTCGAATTATTTCTTTGCGTGGCGGATTCACACCCTCCTGCTCGAGATCCACCTGCGAGTCGGTAATTAATTCCTCTAAGAGGCTGTCTGAGAATTGCTTATAGCAGGCAATTTGCGGTCGAAACGGGCGAGCATGAAGCCCGTCCCCCTACACAGCAAACCGGCATGAACTGTAGGGGCGTGGTTTATCCACGCCCAGTCCGGATCAATTTTCAGACAGCCTCTAAGTGAACTACGGCCCATGCTTGTTTCTGGAACGATTTCAAACTTCAAGAGAGAAGTGCTCTATTCGCCAGGATAGGGTAAATTTCTAATGAGAAAAATTCTGAGCTACGTAGGGGATTTCCTGCAAACAAGCTGCGCTACCGCCCTCCTTGGTTCTTCTCTAATACCTTCAAAATGATGAATCACCTGCCAATCTGCAAACCAGGAGAGCAGTTCTCCATCTTTCAACAGGTAATCGGGGTTGTGGGGTTTGCCGAACCGGCGCTGTCCTATAGTGTAGGTTTCGTAAATGAGAATGCCGCCGGCTTGCATGGCTTTTTTGATACAGGGAATCAGCGGGCGATGCAGGTAGCTGAAAACGAGAATGCCGGCAAAATGCTCTTGGGGCAGAGGGTTGATCCCTTCCCTTTCCAGATCGATCTGCCGGGCAGCGATCTTAAGGTTCTGCTCATCGGCGATGCTCTTGGCGCGCTCCAGTGCTTCCGCGGAAATATCGCAGCAGACGACTTCCAGCCCTTTCCGCGCCAAAAACAAACCGTTTCGGCAAGTTCCCGAGGCCAGGTCCAAAATGGGCCCCGGCGGAGATTCCTTGACAAAAAGATGCCAATATTCGTGCAAAAGAAGGTCGGTGTCAAAATCCGGATGGAGGCGGCACCCCATTTTCTCTGCTCGTTAAATGTGAAATCCTGTTGCGAAAAGAAAAGAGAACATCGAACATCGCTTTTAGAAGAAGAGAAGAACTTTGTGCCGGACAGGGTGTTCCGCGGCTTAAAATTCAATGACCAGTTTGGTCAGAAAGAAGTTAGCGGATACCAGATGATAGGGAGTAAGAGCCCTTTTCTATTCTGTCCTCTGTCTTCCGTCTTCTGAATTCTGAATTCTGTAATCTCATATAAAAGACTTCGAAATTGGATATTCCTTGTTCGACATTCGGCGTTCGTGTTTTTGTGTCTGCAGAGATTTCATCAGCTCCTCCGCCACTTCCATAGCTTTCGTCTCCAGAGTCTTGCTGATGCGTCCTTCATGGACAAGAATGGCCAATTTTTCCCGATCGATCATTATCGGCTGCTC
>ENA-OSEO01004949-OSEO01004949.1-sediment-metagenome-genome-assembly--contig:-NODE-4949-length-13330-cov-4.869841_pt1 | contig 13330 bp, 9 predicted proteins | sample MGYA00237883_ERZ534232 | MGnify/ENA metagenome assembly ERZ534232
ACCTTGCAAAGCCGCCGACATCCGCTAACAACCAGGCTTCAATCTCCCTTACAGCTACTCTGAAGATAAGGTTTTTACGTATCCTTCTTTTAAACCATTCGTTGACTAAATCAGGTGCGCATTCAATCTGGTCCAAATCGGTAAGCACAAAGAAAGTTAAATCAGAACTACCATCATTGATCCCGTTTATTTTGCTTTTTATATATCCTTTGCCGCGTTTATCGAGTGGGATTAGATAAATTTCATTTTCCGACAAAATTTCCCTAACCATTTTGCACATGACGGCTTCGCTCAGACCATCCTCACAAAGCAGATAAATTGTATTTAATGGCACCTGTCACTCCATAAACGATAAACACATCTGCCCTACATTGGGCGCTTTGGTAAATGGCAGCACAACATCGGCAGGGGACAATCCCGATTCAAGCAGTTGTTTTACTTCTTCAAAACAACCTCTTGGCAAGGCAAGATGTTTTGGGAATTCCTCACAACAGCTAATAATTCTTGGTTTTCCAAAAGTTGACAAGCGCATTGATTGCGCTTTATAGAATTCCGGATTCTGGAAAGCTGCAATCCTTATAATACGATTTCGTAAAGGGGCTGGAAGTCCTTCTTTTTCTATGAAAATCTGATTGCTAATGATTAAAGTTAACTTTTCTGGTAAAGGTCCATTTATCCGTTTTTCTATGAATTTTCGAGAAGGAGTAAGCTTCCATGGTTCGTTCTCATTCTCATCAATAACTACCGACCGAACTCCAGTGATTTCCCGCTCATCTTTCACATTCTCCATGATTTGTTCCAGTTCTTGTAGACTCATTTTCTGAATCGATGATAAAAACGCCCATTGATCTGAATATAGATTTAGACCCTGATCTACAAAAACTGAGTTATTTCTTTCCCGTGGTTTCTTCTGTAATGGCAAGGCGATTAAGTTACCGAAACCCCCTCTTGGCAAAGTATCCTGGCTCGGGAACAAGCGGTCATATGAATCCATCCCGATCTCTGGACGTTGGTTCATTGTTTTCGTCAGTAAGAATGCACCAAGTTTCCGTGCTTTTATTGCCGGTACAGATTCATCAAAGAATATCCAAACATGGCCACCATTTCCAGATCGAGATCTTTCCAAAACTGCAGGCACTTGATAACTTTTACAAGTTACAAGATAGGCTTGAGCATCTTCAATCCAGGTTGTTTTATCAAAATCAACTACAAGAAACCAACAAGTTTCATCTGTTAAAAGAGGATAGACTCCAATTGTATAGTCTCTACCCCTTAGGTCATTTGGATCTTCCCCTTTGAGGTGATTTCGTATTATTTCATCACTTACAGGTGTAAAAGCTCGGTTTAAACAATCTTGACAGGAAATTTGTGGTTTTTGGCAAACACCAGACTTCCATTCATTACTACATACTGGTGCATAACCCGTTTTTCCAGTTTTTGAACTTTCGAATCTTCTCGGAAATACATCCTCTCTTCCTTTAAATAAAGATCTGAACAATCGAATCTTTTCCTCTTGAGAAGATTGGTTGTTGATAGAGGTTTGTACTAGATTAAGTCTTGATTGAGTTGGTAAATTCTTCTGAAGTAATTCCTGGCGTAATTGTGCTAATACTTCTAAGGCCTCACTACGACGATGATCGAGGTTCACTAATTCAGCTTCAATTTCCGAAATCTTTCGCTCAAGGTCTGAGGTTTCTTCCATGGTTCTATATTTCCAATCCCTTTAGCAGATAAGCAACACGTTCATAAGCATCCCGTTGAAGTGCAAATCGATCCTCTTGATCGGCTATTTCCAAAAAACCTACCACAAATTTGGGACCTATATGTTCGGGAGAAGAAAATTTTTCAAACAAGATATTCAATCCTTCTTTTACTAAGGAATTATGAATATAAGGCTCAAATCTTTTTATTAACTCATCCAACCCACCAGGATAATTCTTAAGACAATAATAGATATCATACGCATCCTTTTCTTTTAATCGATCTCCCAAAGCAAATGCTTTCATAATGATGAAAGGAACGATAGATACCACGCGAATAGATGTTTGGTCCACTTCACCATCAGGCAAAACACCCTTGATTAAGATTTCCATTGGCATTTCGAACGCTAAATCGCAACCGCGAGCTTTTCGTGGATGTATATCCTGTACTGTTTGAGTCCGATGTTTTTTTCCTGTACCACCATATTCTGATGTTATAAAATCGACTTCGACCTCAAACTCCAAACCTTCCAATTTCAATGCTCGATAAAAAATAAAAGGCTGATCTCCTTGTCGATACCCGCGTGCGAGGAGCAGCTCTAAAATAGTTCGATAGCCAACTTCTTGCAGAATTTTGCGATCAAGTGCAAGATCAACATCTGTGCTGCCAATGTGCTGTTCAGCCGTACTCGGAAATAGTAACCCCGGAACCCAACCTCCCACAATGACGATTCCATTTCTATACGACCCCAGGAGGTGTGAGAGTTCCAACAATACACTTCGGGCGGCATTAACTTTTAATTTATCGTAATCTTTTGCGTTGACCATTGCTTTTGAATAATCTCCTTATAAATCGCTTCTGCAGCTTCTTCACCCCGGCCACGATAATTCTTTAAATCAAGATACGTTTGGATCGGAGATACGGCAAGGATACCATTTACTTCCTGTGAATTCCAAAATACTCCATCATCATACGGTTTTAGCAGGCTAACATTAGCTCCGCTAGTAACCGGTTTCAAATTTAATTGTTGAATAACAAAGTCATTTACGTCTGAAAGGTAGATCATTGAGCGTTGATTGCGTACCATTGGAGCATAATAATTCGCAGCAGAAAACCCAGTTAGTCCATAGGTATACTCGGGATTAATGGAAGAAAAATTTCTAACACTATTGTCGAAATCTACAGGAGAGGAAAGAGAATAACAATCTGTAATCTCATTTTTTTTGTATGAATAGTTTTTACTCCACTCTTCAAGCAAAGCTACAGGTTGTTTTAAACTAAAACCCTCTTCCCCGGTTTTAATCCATTCACGATCTTCGAGTTGTTTTTTTACATAGGAGATCAGACCAATACTTACATTTGCCTTCTGAGCAAGCTCCATTGTCCGCCAGGGTTGGTAAGGGTAAGTTAACAACACACGAAGAATCCGCTCGGACTTAGGTGAATACAATGAAACAAGTTCACGTTTAACATTAAACTTGTTGGGTTGACCAATTTTTTCAATAAAAAGGTTTTTAAAAGCTAATCTGCAATTTCCAGAAAGATCAAGATATCCAATATTTGCTTCCTCACAAATTTTCGCAGCTTCAATAGAAATAAATGGAGCAACAAGGATCCCATACTGTTCCGGATTTTTACTTTGCAAAAGGAGTAATTTATTAACAGCTTCACGTGCATAACGAGGTTGTCCACTGGATTTTGCTTCAAGGACAAATTGATAATCAAATTCAGGAATTGAAAATATCACATCTGCAGTGTAAGGCGATCCTGATGATGGATTTTTTTCCATCATCGCGTTCTGAAAAATTGGAACACCCGCTAAAACAGTCTGTAATAGTGAAATACCTTGGGAAAGCACATCTATTTCTTTCAACATAAGATACCCTTTCAACATTTGTTGAAAATCATTTTATCATTGAAAACAGCAAAAATCAACCATCACATCCCTAAGACAGATTTATGAAAAAATGTCTATTATTGCATTACTAACTAGAATGAAAATTTAAGATATTGAATTTCCTTGCCTTCCAGCCACTCCTCAAAAGCCTGTGCAATTTCGTGCAATTTTCGTGTAAATCGTGCTTTTTATGCTCTTCTACCGCCATATCCACTGGTTCAACATAATTAATACCCCCATATATGCCACATAGAACACAATTTCTATTCTTCGAATCAGTAGGTTGCGCGTTCGAGCCGCGCCGGGGGCGCCAGATGTAGGGGTAAGAAGTTGGTCGGACGGCATATATGGTGGTATATGCCGTCCGATTGCCTTTAAGGGTCAAAAAAACGTGCAAAAAACGTGCAAAACTTTTTGGATTTCTCTCAACTTTTCTTAAGATTGGAAAATCATTTCTTAAGATTCGCTACTGAGAGAAACTCAGCCGGCAACGAACTGGGTTGAGCCTCGGCGAAGATGTCATCTACCAAACAGGCTGCTTGCAATTCCATAGCGCTGAATTGGTGTCCGTACATGTTCAATGTGGTTGAGGGCTGCGAGTGTCCGAGGATGTAGGAGACCGTCAGAAGCGGGATGCCGTGGTTGAGCATGATCGAAGCTGCGATGTGACGCAGGTCGTGAAAGCGTATGTGTTTCAAATTGGCTGTTTGTTGGATCACCGAGTATTTCTTCAGCATGTTGCTCTGATTCATCGGTGTGCCGGTGCTTGATGGGAAAACAAGATCATTTTCTTTCCATCTTTTTTTCCCCAACACTTTTTTCAACTCAACTTCCTGTTTTTGAAGTTTCAACACCTCGATCGTTTTTTCACCTACCAAGATCACTCGATCACTTGCGGGAGTCTTGGTAGGTCCCATTTTTCTTACCTGCTTACCCTCTCGCCGGACCCGTTTTAGACTGCGTTGAACATGGATTTGCTGATTCTCCCAATCGATATCCTCCCACTTAAGGGCGAATAACTCCCCCTGACGCATCCCTGTCTTTGTCGCAAGGTTGATCAATGGACCCAAGGGAGTCTGCATTGCAGTGGATACCAGCCGAATACTTTCTTCTTCATTCAGAGGACAGTGGATGCGATGCAATCGCTGTTTTTTTGGAGCTTTCGCACCATCGCTGGGATTGAAAGGTAAGATCCGGTCGTTTACTGCATCCTGCAGCGCTTTGTGAATAATGCGGTGAATGTAGCGTATTTGTGTATCCCCGACTGGGATTTTCCTCAAATTTGCATAGAACTTATCAAACACCGACCGGTGAAGAGTATTCAGAACTACATCGCTTAACGCCGGCAGGATGTATTTGTGAATGAGGATATCGTAGTCGCATTGGGTAGATTCTTCCACCTGAGTCGAATGATTCACAAACCATTCCTGAATGTATTCACCAAATGTCTGTTCTGCTTGTGGAGTTTCTTCTGCTTCTGCCATCTTCTCTTGCAGCCAATCGCGAGCTTCGGTTTTAGTGGGAAGTGTCTTACTTACCCGCTTTCCTGAGTTCAAAGTCGCCCATGCCCGCCAGGTTCCGTTTGGAGTTGGTCGGATGCTGCCCTCGTTGTGTCCTCGATGCCTAGTTTTGCTTTTCCTGGATTGCTTGTTCATAGTTTCCTCCTGTCGCGAAACGTCTGGCAGCAATCCAAGTTTTTCCCGATATTCGATTTTTAAGGTGCGGTTGTTACATGGAATTGTAGCATTATTGTCAATGAATTGGAACATCAGTTCTGTCCACCTTGTCTAGGGAGTAGGCTGTTTTGCCCCAAATTTGCATCAATGAATCTCTCCAGATCCTCTGGACGCACGCGCACACTGCGACCGATCTTGACAGTCGGGATCAGTTTCTGACGCATCAACTGATAAGCATAGGCTCGAGAAACATGGAGAATCTTGGCAATTTCCTCACCGGTCATAAGATTTGTAAATTGAGAATTTGTTTCTAGCATTCAATATTCCTTTCATAGATGAGAAGTTGAGACCCGCCAGCCACGCCATACCCTTAAGGGGTTGGCATGGCTGGCGTACGTTTTTACAGGTTGTATTTGTCAGTTTGCAAGAATCACCTCCTTTTTTCGCATAATTAAATCAGAACGACCTACCCAATGGGATTCCCATTGCAAGGTCGCTCCAACGATAATAAGAAAGTCCAAACGATTTCAGCGACGATTAATCTGTATCGATTACTTAGTCCTATTGTACAGAGTGAAATTCGCTTATCCTAGGGGGACACAGAAGATTCATTTTCAAAGCCATCATAGCTTTGAAAAATTTTCAGCAAATATTTTCAAAGCATACTCACTTATTCAATTTTCATGTAAGATAATTGTTGTAAAGATGCAAAAAAGTGTTTGTTACATCACACAGAGGATAATGAGAAATGACAGACAATCCAACCCCGCGTGAAGGCGAAATTATTTTTTACACCACCCCTGAGGGAATTACCAAAGTTGAAGTGGTTTTTCAAGATGAGACATTCTGGCTAAGTCAACGTCGTATGGCTGAGCTTTTTGATGTGGATGTTAGAACCATAAATGAACATCTCCAAAATATATTCTCGAATAGTGAATTGAATGAAGAATCAGTTATCCGGAAATTCCGGATAACTGCCACTGATGGAAAAAAGTACCTGACAAATCTATATTCTCTTGATGCAATTATCTCGGTTGGTTACCGAGTAAATAGTGTCCGTGCCACACAATTCCGAATTTGGGCTACACAAACGCTACGAGAGTTCATTGTCAAAGGATTCGTACTCGATGATGAACGTCTTAAGTTGAATAAGCGTTTCGGACCAGATTACTTCAATGAGCTGCTCGAACGGATTCGTGAGATCCGTGCCAGTGAACGACGCTTCTATTTGAAGATCACAGATATCTATGAACAATGCAGCATTGATTACTCCCCTTCTGCTGAAATTACCAAAACATTCTTCCAAACTGTTCAGAATAAGCTACATTGGGCCATCACCGGACAAACTGCTGCTGAAATCGTTGCGACCCGCGCCAAAGCTTCCTTACCTAACATGGGTCTATCCACCTGGAAAAACGCTCCTAATGGCAAGATTCTCAAATCAGACGTAGCCATAGCTAAAAACTACATGACCGAGAAAGAAATTAAAAACCTTGAACGCATCGTGACAATGTTTCTCGATTATGCTGAAAACCAGGCCGAGCGAGCCATCCCAATGCACATGCAGGATTGGGTTCAAAAGCTGGACGCATTCCTTGAATTCAATGAATACGACATTCTTCACAACCCAGGAAAAGTGTCACACGAAGTTACCACCCGATTAGCTCAGGAAGAATATGAACGCTTTCGAATTGAGCAGGATCGTAGCTATGTAAGCGATTTTGAAAAAGAGGCAAAAAGAATTGTGAAGGGGAAGAAATGAAAAGTAAGTGAAAATTGGGCAAATCAGCTCTTTGAGCATTCTATTGCAACAAATTATCATTTACGCCAGCTTATTTCGATGAAAATTTAATGGACAATATGACTGACATGGGAAATCTACGGGTTAAGTTGCTTCAATATTTTATATGGCTGTTTGAAGAAAATTTTAAAAATCTGATTTTAATATTTTTGCTATAATCATTGGAGCAACTGTGATAAAGCACAATTTCTGGGAGGGAGGGAAAATGGCCGAGATGGATGAATTCTGGACGGCAGAAGAAGTCTCATCATACTTACGCATCCCGCAATCTACCATTTACAAACTTGCTCAGGACAAAGTGTTACCCGGCTTTAAAGTGGGAAAGCACTGGCGATTTCGCCGCGAGGCAATTCTCAAATGGATTGATGACAGCGAAAACAATAAATCTAGATCAAAATCCGGTAACCCCAAGTAAGGGCCCTTTATGACGATTACAAACACTATTACCCCCATCCCCGAAATCGGACAAATCGTTACCGTACGTCAACGTCGGTATGTTGTATCTGACATACAACAGAGCACAATCCCACTCGAGGTACTTTCGAAAAACGGGGATAACCCACAGCACCTAATTTCCCTTACTTCAATTGAAGATGATGCTCTGGGAGAGACGCTTCAGGTTATCTGGGAGATAGAACCCGATGCAACAATAAATGAAAAGTCGGGTCTACCCGAACCGACTGGGTTTGATTCACCCAAAAAATTCGATGCATTTTTGAATGCGGTCCGGTGGGGTGCCATTAGTTCAGCAGATATCCGCTCCCTTCAAGCCCCATTCCGAAGCGGTATCACCATTGAAGATTACCAATTGGACCCGCTCGTGCGTGCGGTTCAGATGCCGCGTGCAAATTTACTGGTTGCTGATGATGTGGGTCTGGGCAAAACCATCGAAGCCGGCCTCATCGTACAGGAATTGCTGCTGCGCAACCGCGCCCGAACTGTGTTTATTGTTTGCCCCTCTTCCCTGCAAATCCAATGGCGTGATCAAATGCGCGACAAATTTGGTCTCGAGTTTCGTATTGTGGATGCAGAGTTGATGCGAACTTTGCGTCGAACGCGAGGGTTACATACCAATCCCTGGTCGCACTTTCCACGTCTGATTACTTCGATAGATTTTCTAAAACGTGATCGCCCCATGCGATTATTCAAGGAAATCCTACCTGCCGAGGATGAACCAAAATATCCCCGTAAATTTGACATCCTCATCATTGATGAAGCCCACAATATTGCCCCGGTAGGCCGTGGAAAATATGCTACCGATTCGCTTCGAACGTTGGCCATTCGCACGATTGCTCCAAATTTCGAACATAAATTATTCCTGACCGCCACTCCTCACAACGGTTACAAGGAATCTTTTACAGCCCTTCTCGAATTACTGGACAATCAGCGTTTTGCTCGCGGCATTGAACCTGATCGGCAGCAGCTCCAATTGGTCATGGTCCGGCGCATGAAAAGTGAATTGCCTCCCCAGTTTGATGGCACCCCTCGTTTCCCGAAACGTTCTATTCAGGCGATTGAAGTTTCTTACTCGGACGAGGAAAAGAAAGCGCACGCCTGGCTGCAGGAGTATACGGAACTGCGCCAGCAGAACCCAAAAGATGCCGTTGAGCGTTATGCGACCGAGTTTATGATGAAGATGCTCAAGAAGCGGTTGTTTTCTTCACCGGCTGCTTTCTTGCTCACCCTTGAACAGCACCTAAGGACTCTTGAGAAAACGAAGACCATTTCTGATCAGCATAAACCGGTCTTTGGCATTTTACGCCAGCAGCTTGAAGCAGCAGAGGAAGACGATCCGCAAGAGTCTGCGGAAGAATCAGGCGAAGACGCAATCCTGACGGCCACCCGGCTTTTCCGCCCGGTTACCCCCCGCGAAAAGGAATTATTGGATAACCTACTGGCATGGGCGAAGCGCTCAGCATCCCGCCCGGATAGCAAAATCCAGGAGCTTCTGAAATGGTTGAAGACCAACATCAAACCCAATGGGGTCTGGTCGAATGAACGGGTGGTCATTTTCACTGAATACCGCGCCACGTTAAATTCACTCCAGGAATTGCTCGCCATGGAAGGTTTTACAGGCGACAACCGCCTGATGACCCTCTATGGCGGAATGGATGATGAAAAACGCGAGAGTGTCAAAGCCGCGTTTCAGGCTCAGCCAGAAATCAGTCCGGTGCGGATATTGTTGGCCACCGATGCAGCTTCTGAGGGCATTGACCTGCAAAACCATTGCCATTGTATTATCCACATGGAAATCCCATGGAACCCGAACCGCCTGGAACAGCGCAACGGCCGCCTTGACCGCCATGGTCAAACAAAAGAGGTGCTGGTTCACCATTTTGTAACCAAAGGATTCCGCGACCAGGAGCAGAATGCATGGGATGTGCACGGGCAGGGGCTGGAAGCCGATCTGGAATTCCTTTTTCGGGCAGTGAAGAAGGTGGAACAAATCCGCGAAGATCTGGGTAAGGTTGGCCCGGTGATTGCCCTGCAAGTGGAGGAAGCCATGCTGGGCAAACGCCGCAGGCTGGATACCTCTCAGGCAGAGCGGGAAAATGAACCGGTGAGGCGTATGTTGAAATTCGAGCGCGACCTGCGCGCCCAAATTGACCGTCATATGGAACAGCTTCAGGAAACACGCCAGACGATGGATTTCTCTCCTGAGAATACAGAAATTGTGGTGGAAACTGCCTTGGAACTGGCCGGTCAGCGTGGATTAATCCCGGCGAAACTGCCTCAGCCTCCAGGTGAGCAGCATCCGATCAGCGGCACTCCAACCTATGACCTACCTGCATTGACTGGCAGCTGGGCTGCCTGCGCGGAGGGGTTGGCACACCCGCATACAGGCAAGATCCGCCCGATTACTTTTGACCATAATTTTATGGATGGACGCGACGATGTGGTATTGGCTCATCTTAACCACCGCCTGGTGCAAATGTCGCTGCGCCTGCTGCGCGCTGAGATATGGTCACCGGCCAGCAGGAAGGGTTTGCACCGCCTGACCGCCCGGGTCGTTCCAGATTCTGCGATCACAGATCCGGCAGTCATTGCTTTCGCCCGGCTGGTGGTGATCGGCGGAGACCAGAACCGGCTGCATGAAGAGATTATTTCAACCGGTGGATATTTAAAGGAAGGCAAGTTCGTTCGGATGAACGTAGGCCAGGTGACGAATGCCCTCCAGGCTGCCACCGACCAGGAACCCACTGCAGCTATGCAACAGCGTTTATTGGATCTCTATCCTCGAAATATTTCTTCTCTCTCTTCTGCATTGGAAGCGCGGTCCAAAGACCGTATGGATGGCATCCAGAAATTGCTAACAGAACGCTCTGAGTTTGAAGCCAGGAGTATCGAAAGTGTTCTCAACGAGTTGGCCAACTCTATCCGGCAGGAACTGGATGAACCTGAAGTGCTGCAATTGGAGTTGTTCACCAGCGAAGAAAAGGATCAGTTGAACCGCAATATGGATGCCCTTCGGCGTAGATTGGCAGCCATTCCGAGTGAGATTGAGCAGGAAAAGACAGTCATTCTGAAACGGTTTTCAGACCCACAGACTCGCATGTTCCCCGTTGCGATTATGTTCTTGGTACCCGAAAAGTATTCCCATTCATAGATTCGATACCACTTTTCAAGGGAGGTCTTATGGTATCACCTAAACAACATATTGGTAAAACAATGGTAGTCGAAGGATCAAAACCTATTCACTCAAAAAGTCAAATAAAAACAAATATTTACTTTTCTGATTATTTTCATATTGACCCAATGGTGTTAGATCAATATGGGGCATTTAATATCTCAGTAATTAACGATTTACCACTATTTATTGATCCCTTTTTACTTTTTACTTCCAAAAAAGTAGAGTATCAAAATTTACACAAAGAAATGATTCATTATCTACGATTTCTTCGAGACAAGTCTTTATCACAAGAAATTGATGAAGGATTATTACATGCTTGGTTTTTGTTCCAAGAAGTTAAGCAAACTTGGTTTGGTTTTTCAAAAAAAGGGAACAATGGAAGTGGCTTGGGAAGGGACTTTGCTATTGCTCTTAACCAGAATTTGGTTAGGGTTTTTCGGAATTTCGGCGATGAATCCATAACAAAAGGAGGTCATCTCGAAAAGCTTTGTCTGATCAGTGAAGGTGTAGGCAGAGATAATATTAGCGATTTTTCCACAAATTTAATTAAGGGATTTCTTGCAGAATTCACACAAAAATTTGCTATAGAGAATATCGGTTACGAGTATCGAAAAAAATTCAACGTGCCTAAAACTCAATTCAATTTTCAAACAGAAAAATGGGAATCGAGTTTATTTGAATTACCAAATTGTGAAGGCGATTTTATTTTATTAACCCCAAAAGATCTATTAACAAAGGATACTATTTGGATAAATCGAGAAGACCTCATTGATCATTTTTCTGAAATAGAAGATTCTGTAACTGATGTCCAATTACGAAGCGAATTGAATAATTATTTAGTAAAGGAAATTCCTGAAAAAGCGTTACAAGGTGAAAAGAAAAAAGTTTACTCAAGGGCATACCGACAATTTCCTGAACTTCTTGAATACTATATTAAATACAAGGAAGATAACGGAGATGAAGCTATCTCGACAAGCAAGCTTAAAGTTATGGAGACCAAGCAACTCTACCATGATCAGGTCATTGAATTAATTGGGTACTTGTTATGCAACACAAGTTTCTACGAGAAAAAAGGCGATACTTTATCAGAGGCTAACGACCGTGTTATATTCATGAAGCGTGTAATCGAAGATATGGACGGATATAAGTTATTTTATGTTAATGGTGAACCAATAAAGCGCGAAACAGACTTACATATAATTTTTAAATTTACATGGTTTGCATCTCCGTCGGACGTGAATTCTGAAGTAAACAATGGTAGAGGCCCTGTTGATTTTAAAATCTCTCGTGGGAATTTTGACAAAACACTAATTGAATTTAAACTTGCGTCAAACACCCAACTAAAACGAAATTTAGAAAACCAAGTAGAAATTTACAAAAAAGCAAATAACACCAAAAAAGCAATAAAAGTAATTTTATATTTCTCAGAGCAGGAGTTGCTTCGAGTTCGATCCATTCTCGAGGAACTTGAGTTGGTCAACGAAACAAATATTATCCTAATTGACGCAAGAGCAGACAACAAACCATCTGCATCAAAGGCATAAATAAATAATGTCCATCGCCCGACACCACAACGAATGGCTTTCCCTGATCGAAATCTCCGGCCCGTTTTTGAGCCTGCCGGTGCTGATGCGCACCTTCCCGCAGGGATTGGACGCGCTCGACCGCGATGGCTTGGCGGAGTTGCGCCTGGCGTATGAGGAATGGCTGGATGACCAGAACAGCCTGCGTCCTTCGCCGGCCATACATTCAGTTTGGGTACGTTATATGCTCGAACACGTTCTCGGCTTTGAAAAAAGTCATCTGCTCGAGGGCTCTGCGATACCGGCGACCCTGCAAGCCTTTGTTGCCGAACAGGGTGAAACCCTGCGGCCTGACCTCGCGATCGTCTCCACGGATCCATCCACTCAAAAACCGCGTATGCTGGTGCAGGTCTGCCCCATGACCCAGGGGCTGGAAAAATCCATGCAGAACCACCGCTGGAAAGCCTCGCCGGCCATGCGCATGCTCGAACTGCTGCGTGCTACTGGCGTTCCGCTGGGACTGGTGACCAACGGCGAGCAGTGGATGCTGGTCAACGCTCCCAAAGGGGAAACCAGCGCGTTTGTCTCCTGGTATGCCGCGTTATGGCTGGAAGAACCACTCACCCTGCGCGCCTTTACTTCTCTGCTGGGTGCACCTCGCTTCTTCTCGGTGGCTGACGAGGATACGCTGGAAGGCATGCTCAAGGACAGCGTCAACGAGCAGCAGGAAGTTACCGACCAGTTGGGCTACCAGGTGCGCCGGGCGGTGGAGGTGTTAATCCGCGCCATTGATAAAGCCGACCAGGATTGTGGGCGAACCTTACTGAAAGACATCCCGGAAAAAGATCTGTACGAGGCCGCGCTGACGGTGATGATGCGTCTGGTCTTCCTTTTCTCCGCTGAAGAGCGCGGACTGCTGCTGTTGGGTGACCCGCTTTACGATCAGAACTATGCCGTCTCAACCCTGCGCGCTCAACTGCGTGAAACCGCCGATCAGCAGGGTGAGGAGGTGCTGGAGCGCCGCTTTGATGCCTGGTGCCGCCTGCTGGCCACCTTCCGCGCCGTGCACGACGGCATTCACCACGACCGGCTAAACCTGCC